>FXBF010000167.1_pt1 | contig 20528 bp, 20 predicted proteins | sample 5335321 | NCBI WGS metagenome assembly FXBF01 (sample SAMEA103928391, study PRJEB20085) | sediment metagenome | isolation source: sediment
TAGGTTCCGAGCTACTGGAAGAAAAGTCGTACGCAGATTACCGGCAAAAGAAGTAGCCCGCCACCCGCGGGCACCGACTGTCTGGTTCGGCCGGACGACTGCAATTACTGCTTGAGCGTATAAACGGTGCCACAATACGGACAGCGCTCCTCACCGCTCCCCTCGATAGGCAGATACACCTTGGGATGGTAGTCCCATAGGCTCACACCCGGCATCGGGCAATGCAGCGGCAGGTCCTCGCGCGTGACCTCGTAGTGCTGCTCGGTGATAACAGTAGGTTTCTCGCTCATTGCTGTTCGGCCCCAACGCGCTGCGATTACCAAGACTCACACATGGGTCAGCCACTCGACATGCTGCGGGCGCCTGCCGTGCACCTGATCAAAGTACAGTGTTTGCATCTTTTCCGTGACCGGGCCCCGTTTTCCGCTGCCGATCGCACGTCCGTCCAGCTCCCGGATCGGCGTGACCTCGGCGGCGGTACCGGTAAAAAACGCCTCGTCGGCGATATAGACCTCGTCGCGGGTAATGCGCCGTTCGCGCACCACATTACCACTCTCGGCGGCCAGTTGAAAAACCGTGTCACGCGTTATGCCATCGAGCGCAGAGGTCAGATCAGGCGTGTAGATCGTGCCATTACGTACGGTGAAGATGTTCTCGCCGCTGCCTTCCATCACGAATCCTTCCACGTCCAGTAACAGCGCCTCGTCGAAACCGCATGACTGCGCCTCGTGCAGGGCGAGTATGGAGTTTATGTAATGACCGGTGGCCTTGGCGCGGCACATGGCGACGTTGACATGATGGCGCGTGAATGACGAGGTCTTCACGCGAATGCCCTTCTCCATGTTCCCTTCGCCCAGGTACGAGCCCCACGACCACGCCGCTACGGTCACATGCACCGTCAGGTTGTCCGCGCGCAGCCCCATTCCTTCTGATCCGAGAAAACAGAGCGGACGTATGTAGGCGCTCTCAAGACTGTTTTCACGGACCGTGGCCACTATGGCGTCATTAATCACGTCCTTCTCGTAGGGAATGCGCATACCGAGAATGTGCGCGGAGCTAAACAATCGGTCTGTGTGCTCGCGTAACCGGAAGATTGCTGCACCCTTGTCCGTTTTGTAGGCACGCACGCCCTCGAACACGCCCATTCCATAATGGAGCGAGTGCGTCAATACGTGGGTCGTGGCTTCGCGCCAGGGCACAAGCTTGCCGTCGTACCAGATCACCCCGTCGCGGTCCGCAAAAGACATCTGTGGCTAATACCTCCGTATCGAGTGCGTAAACGTCGCACGTTAGTGCGCCTATTCTAGCAGGGTGCTAGTCGCCGCCAGAAGACTGCTCGAACACCTGCCGCCAAAGGCGCGCGACTACATCGGGCGTTCCCGCAAGCTCGCGGCGCGCGACCAACGACCCCTGCCCGATCAGCTTCAAGCGGTGCTCAGTGGAAAGATACTGGCGATAGGCGCTGACCAGCGATTCCGACCATTCCGTGCTTAGCAACCCGGCGTTGGCCAGCGCTTGCAGGATATCAATATTATCGGTGTGCTGCGTTAACTCGGGACGATTGGCTGCGTGCAGCAACACCCAATATTGGACCATAAATTCAATGTCGACGATACCTCCGCGGTCGTGCTTCACATCAAACAGGGCCGCATCGTGTTGGCGGCGAGCGTCGAGTATTTTCTGCCGCATTTGCGCCACCTCGTGTCGCAAGTGCGCAGGCTCGCGTTGCACGCACAGTATCTCGCGCCGAACGCGAGTGAAGCCCTGGCACAGCTCGTGGTCACCGGCGAGCACGCGCGCCCGCACCAGCGCCTGGTGCTCCCAGGTCCAGGCCCGCTGGCGCTGGTAGTCGCGGTACGCCGACAGCGAGGTCACGAGCGGGCCTGCGCGCCCGCTCGGGCGCAAGCGCATGTCGACCTCGTACAGCAGACCGGCGCGCGTCCGGGTGGTGAGGATATGGATCAGGCGCTGACCGAGTCGCGCGAAGAAGACCTCGTTCGGCACAACTCGCGGTCCCGCAGTCTGGCCGCCGGACTCGCAGCTCCGGTACAAAAAAATCATGTCCAGATCAGAACCGTACCCAAGCTCGAGACTGCCGAGCTTGCCATAACCGACGACGGCGAAACCGGGCGCACACGGGGGGTTGTCACCGGGGCACCCCGGCTCGCCGTGCTTGGCCACAAGCCCCTGCTGTGCGGTTTCGAGGCTGAGCTTCAACACCACCTCGGCAATGTGCGCCAGGTGCAAGCCCACCTGCTCGGGCGCCAGACCCGGGCCGACATCCGCCGCCGCCACGCGCAACACATGACCGTGCCTGAACTCGCGCAGCATCTCCATCTGCATCTCGAGGTCGTCCGGCTCCACGTGCAGCAACCGCTCTCTGAGCTCTCGCTCGAGCGCCTGCGGACTCGGTGGCGCGTACAGGCGTACGGGATCGAGCAGCTCATCGAGCAGCACCGGATTCTGGCTGATCCAATTGGCCACCCACGGGCTCGCCGCGCAGAGCCTGGTCAGCTGGGCTAACGCCGTGGGATTTTCGACCAGCAGTACAAGGTACGCCGAGCGCCGGCCGATCGCCTCGATCACGTTAATCAGCCGCCCCAGGGTAACCCCCGGCGCGTCCAGCTTGGCTGCCGCGGCCACGACCAGCGGCATGAGCTGATCCATACGCGCGCGCCCGGCACTTGAAAAAGCGATGTAGGCAGGCGAGCGCCGCAGCTCGCGGATCGACCCGAGCGCCTCCTGCGGTTGATCGAAGCCACGCTCTGCGAGCAGCCGCACGGCGGCATCCTCGTCGACCGCCCCCAACCACAACGCGCTCAGGTCCTGATCGGCGTCACTGCGCTGCACTGCGGCAGATACGGCCAGCACTTCATCGAAATGCCGCTGCACCCTGGCCATGTGGTCTCGCAGCGCGGCCTCGAACGAGCGCCACCCATCGAACCCCATGGCGAGCGCCAGGCGCGCCTGCTCCAGCAATTCCCGCGGAAGCTCGTGGGTCTGGCGGTCGGCCATCATTTGCAGCCGATTCTCGGTGTCGCGCAGGAAACGGTAGGCCGCCGACAGCTCGTCGCTGGTGGCTTGATTCAGGTGCGCGTCGCGGGCAAGCCGCTCGAGCACCGTAAGGATGCTGCGTTCCTGCAACGACGGCTCGCGCCCACCGCGAATGAGCTGGAATGACTGGCCGATAAACTCGATCTCTCGAATGCCGCCGGGCCCGAGCTTGATGTTGTCCTGCATTCCCTTGCGTTGCAGCTCTCGATTGATCAGGACCTTCATCTCCCGGATCGCCTGCACGGCACCGTAGTCCAGATATTTGCGAAACACGAATGGGCGCAAGCGCACCAGCAGGCCCTCGCCGGTCATGCGCTCACCGGCGACTACGCGCGCCTTGATCAAGGCGTAGCGCTCCCACTCACGCCCGTGCGTCTGATAGTAATGCTCCATCGCATCGAAGCTGAGCGCCAGCGGCCCGCTATTGCCGTTTGGCCGCAAGCGCATATCGACCCGGAACACGAAGCCGTCCGCCGTCGCCTCGCTAAGCACGTTGATCAACCGCCGCCCCAGGCGCGCAAAGAACTCGTGATTGCTGAGCGGGCGCGCACCGCTGGTCTGTCCTTGCTCGGGGTAGGCAAACATGAGATCCACGTCCGAGGAGAAGTTGAGCTCGTGGCCACCGAGCTTGCCCAGGCCAAGCACGACCATCGATGTCGGCTCGCCGCTATGCTCGCCGATAGCGGCACCACGCTCGGCGACCTGCGCGGCGTGCAGCCATGTGAGCGCGCCATCGATGCATACATCGCCCAGCTCGGACATGACCGTCATCACCTCGAACAGATCGGCCCAACCGGCGAGATCGCGCCAGGCGATGCGCACAGCCTCCCGCCGCCGCAGCAAGCGTAAGCGCCGCTTGAGATCGTCCTCGGTGCTCGCCGCTGCGAGCACCACACGCGCACGCGTGGCGAGTGCACCGGGCGCGTAGGGATCACGCAAATCACCGCTCTCAATGAGCTCGGTAAGCAGCCGCGGGTCGCGCAGGCAGGCGCGCGCGGCGAACTCGCTGCATGCCCACACGCGCGGCAGTGCCTGCAGGCATTCCTGCGCCGGCGGCTGCGCCCACTGAAAGCCCCCGGCACTGCCACAGAACTCGCGCCAATACTCATGCACGCGTGCACCTAAGGGTTGCGGCAGCCGCGCCAGCGCGCGCGCGAAGATTTCGTCGGCCGGCTCACGCATGGGCGAGGCGTCGTGCCGCCCAGGCGTGGGCACCGTGCCTGCTGGCGAGAATTTGATCGTACACCATAGCTTGGGTCTGCGCGGTTGTGATCAACAACGCGCCCGCCACCGGGCGCGAGCATGACATCGGTCCGTTAGCCTGACCGGCGCGTTCGCGTGCGCGGCGGCGCTGCGCGCCCGGCAGTATTACACAAAATCTCGCGGTGGCGGTTTGCGTACGGGTGTGCACTGTACTACGGCGTTTGAAACGCTTACAGTAGGCCAACAGCGGTTGCTCGCCCCTGCCCGTAGACGAACGGCATGCTGTACGCCGCGTGAAACGCACGGGCGCTAAGCAGCACTCGCGACTTCGGACCCGCTCCTTGCTGCAGCGCTATGAAAGCCATTGTTCCAAAGCCGATCGAAGAGTACGCGGCCGCCCATTGCACGCCGCACTCGGCGCTGCTCGAGGAGCTCGAGGAGTACACGCTGGCCAACTGTGCGCACCCGCAGATGCTGATTGGCCGGCTCGAGGGCGCGCTCTTAGGAACGCTGGTTCGCGTCAGTGGCGCCCGCCGCATCCTGGAGATCGGGTTGTTTACCGGCTACTCGGCACTGGCCATGGCCGAGGCGCTGCCGGACGACGGCGAGCTCATCAGCTGCGAGCTGAATCCGCAGAGCGCGCGCATCGCACAGTCATTCTTCGACCGCAGCCCGCACGGGCGCAAGATCAGCATTCGGCTCGGGCCGGCGCTGGACACGATCGCCGCGCTCGAGCGCAAGACGGACTTCGATCTCGTCTTTATCGACGCCGACAAAGAGAACTACAGCGCCTACTACGAGGCCACACTGCCGCTGTTGAGGCCCGGCGGACTGCTGTTGGCCGACAACGTGCTGTGGTCCGGCAACGTCCTCAAGCCGCGCGAGGACACCGACCGGGCGTTGGTGGCGTTCAACGACCGCGTGCAGCAGGACTCGAGCGTGGAAAACGTGCTGCTGACGGTACGTGACGGTGTCATGCTGGTCAGAAAAAAATAGACCCTGGTGATTGCTGATTTGCGCCCGCGCCGCGGGCGCGCAAAGGACCAGCGACCCGCGGCCGCGAGCCACTCGGGCAAAAAGGCCCCAAAAAGAAAGCCCCGCAAAAGCGGGGCCTTCTGGAGCTTGCTGACAGCAGACGGCTTACATCATGCCTTCCATGCCGCCCATGCCGCCCATTCCGCCGCCGCCCATCGGCATCCTTTCCTCTTCCTTGGGGAGCTCGGCCACCATCGCCTCGGTCGTGATCATGAGGCCGGCGATGCTCGCTGCGTTCTGCAGCGCGATGCGCACCACCTTGGTGGGATCGAGAATGCCCATCTTCAGCATGTCACCGTACTCGTCGGTGGCGGCGTTGTAGCCGAAGCTGCCCTTCTCGCCATTCACTTTGTGGAATACGACGGAGCCCTCGGCGCCGGCATTGGCCGCGATCAGGCGCAGCGGCTCCTGCATGGCGCGCCGCACGATGTCGATGCCGACATCCTGGTCGTGGTTCGCGCCCTTGAGGTCCTTGATGCCTTCGAGTGCGCGCACCAGCGCGACACCACCGCCCGCCACCACGCCTTCCTCGACGGCCGCACGGGTAGCGTGCAGGGCGTCCTCGACACGCGCCTTTTTCTCTTTCATCTCGATCTCGGTGGCGGCACCGACCTTGACCAGCGCCACCCCGCCAGCGAGCTTGGCGACGCGCTCTTGCATCTTCTCCTTGTCATAGTCCGACGTGGCCTCCTCGATCTGCGCGCGTATCTGGTTCACGCGCGCCTCGATCTCGGCCTTGTCGCCGGCGCCATCGATGATGGTCGTGTTCTCCTTGGTGATCTGCACGCGCTTGGCCTGGCCCAGGGAATCGATGGTGGTGCTCTCCAGGTTCATGCCGACCTCCTCGGAGATCACGGTTCCCGCGGTCAGAACGGCGACATCTTGCAGCATGGCCTTGCGCCGATCGCCGAAACCGGGGGCCTTGACCGCCGCGACCTTGAGGATGCCGCGGATGTTATTGACTACCAGCGTGGCCAGGGCCTCGCCTTCCACGTCCTCGGCGACGATCATCAACGGCTTGCCGCTCTTGGCGACGGCCTCCAGCACCGGCAGCAGATCGCGGATGTTGGAGATCTTCTTGTCGTGAATCAGGATATACGGTTCCTCGAGCTCGACCGTCATCGTCTCTTGCTTGTTGATGAAGTAGGGCGAGAGATAACCGCGATCGAACTGCATGCCCTCGACGATGTCGAGCTCGTTCTCGAGCCCGGAGCCCTCTTCCACCGTGATCACGCCTTCCTTGCCGACCTTGTCCATCGCTTCGGCGATCACGTTGCCGATCGACTCATCGGAGTTCGCCGAGATGGTCCCCACCTGCGCGATCTCCCCGTGGTCCGAGCAGTCCTTGGACATCTTGTGCAGCCTCTCCACGGAGCCGGCAATCGCCTTGTCGAGCCCGCGCTTGAGGTCCATCGGATTCATGCCCGCGGCCACGGACTTGAGGCCTTCGGTCAACATCGACTGGGCCAGCACGGTCGCGGTGGTGGTGCCGTCGCCGGCCACGTCCGAGGTCTTGGAGGCGACCTCCTTCACCATCTGCGCACCCATGTTTTCGTACTTGTCCTTGAGCTCGAGCTCCTTGGCCACGGACACCCCGTCCTTGGTCACCGTGGGGGCACCGAAGGCCTTGTCCAGGACCACGTTGCGGCCCTTGGGCCCAAGGGTCACCTTTACCGCATCGGCCAGGATATTCACGCCCCTAAGCATGCGGCCACGGGCAATCTCGCCGAATAATACGTCTTTGGCAGCCATGTTATTGCTCTCCTTTTAAAATGTTCGATTTTCTGGATGGATTAACCTTCGACCACGCCCATGATGTCCTCTTCGCGCATCACGAGCACCTCTTCGCTACCGAGCTTCACCTCGGTGCCGGAATATTTCCCGAACAAGACCTTGTCGCCGGGCTTGACGTCCAGCGGGCGGACCTCTCCGTTCTCAAGGATCTTGCCGTTGCCGACGGCGATGACTTCGCCCTGGATGGGCTTTTCCTTGGCGGTATCGGGGATGACGATGCCGCCGGCAGACTTGGTCTCCTCTTCCAGGCGACGCACCACGACACGATCATGCAGCGGACGAATATTCACGTCGATTTTTCCTTTCTTCAGGGGTTGTGCACTCATTTCGTTGTCCTCCTTATCTGGTCTGCAACAGTGCAACGGGCTGCCGCCAGCAGCCCACTCCGGTGTTATTTCCTTAGGAGCGCTAGTAATTGCGGCTGCGGCGGCGAATTTCAAGGGATCGGGCGAAATTTTATTAGCACTCGACCCGAGCGAGTGCTAATAATAACGATCCGCAAGTCCTTGTCAAGCTACGGTGTAACCGCGCATCAGTCGTCGATGCGGCGATAATCACCTTCCAACGGGCGCCGCGGTCCACTGGGGGGGGCGCCCCCGCCGGGCGCAGGGCCGCGCGCGATCAACCCACGCCGCAGCAGCGCCGCGATAATGGCCCGCCGCACCGGCGGCAGCAGCAGCGCGAAACCCACTGTGTCGGTAAAGAACCCCGGCGTGAGCAGCAGCGCGCCCGCCAGCAGCAGCGCCACCCCTTCGAGCAGCTCCATCGCCGGCAGCTCCCCCTGCTTGAGCAGGGTCTGCGCGCGAGCGAGCGTCGCCATGCCCTGGGCCCGCACCAAAGCCGCGCCGATCACCGCCGTCAGCACCACCAGCACGATGGTCAAGCCGGCGCCGATCGCGCTGCCGACAGTGATCAGCAGCCAGATCTCGATGATCGGGACCAGCAGAAAAACCGTGATCAGGATATAGCCCACTCTCAGTTCCCGACGATGCGTTGAGTGCGGCGCCGGCCACGCGATCTGGCCGTGCGGGTATGCCTGCGGATCAGCGCTTGCGCCCTGCGATAGGACCCCATATGGGGGCGCGACCATCAATTCCAACCGCTTTCTCGCACTGCCACCGCCGGATAGCTGGTATGACGCCTGCGGACAACTATTCGAGGCCACACGCGCAAAAAAAAAGAGGGTGACACGAGCGGTCACCCTGGCTTTAATTTATCGTAAGGAGGAGTCGAAATTGCCTAACAAAGTGTATATGTTCTAGACCGCTACGTGCTGCGCGAGTTCCGAAATGGAAACATCCGATTTTCAGATTGTGCTGACCACCTGCCCTGACAGCGATACGGCTGCCACGGTCGCCCGCGGCCTGGTCGGCGAGGCGCTGGCCGCGTGCGTCAGCATCTTGCCGGCGGCACAATCAGTTTACCGCTGGAAGGGCAAAATCGAAACCCAGAGCGAGCACCTGCTGCTGATCAAGTCGCATGCGCGCAACTATGCCGCCATCGAGCAGCGCATCAAGGCATTGCACCCCTACGAGCTCCCCGAGATCGTCGCGATTCCGATCGTGGCCGCACTGGCCGATTATCTCGCCTGGGTCGATGACCCGCAGAAGCACGCATGACTCGCTTGGCGCTCGCCATCGTGTTACTGGGGATCTCGGCTCCCGCCTTCGCCGATCACTTCGGCATGCCCCATGAGGGTTTGCTTGAGCCCGGCAAGGCATTCAGCCTATCGGCGCGCGTGATCGACGCGGACACGCTGGAGGTGCGCTGGGACATCGCCGAGGGCTACTACATGCACCGTGACAGGCTTCGGTTGGAGTCGTTGGATGATGCAGTGAGCCTGTCGGCGCCGGTGCTCCCCAAGGGCCTGAAAATGCCGGCGCTGGGCGCTGCGGAGGTCTACACGAAGGAGGTGGCGGCGCGGCTGGCGATCGCGAGCCGGCCCAGCGGCCCCACTAGCGCGCGCATTCGGGTCACCACGCTACTGTGCAATGAACCGCTCGGGGTGTGCTTCGCGCCGATGAGTCGCGAGCTCAGCGTTGACTTGCCGTCGCGCCTGGCGGCCGGCGCCGCTACTACGGGCGAGCGCAGCACCGGCCTGCAGCAGCTCAGTGAGCTGATCGCCGAGCCCGGCGGCACGCAGGAATTCTTGAGCCCAGAGCAGGCGTTCGTGCTACGCGTCGGGCCTGACAGCGACCAGGGCTTGCTTGCGGACTTCCTCATCGCGGACGGTTACTACCTCTATCGTGACAGGATCCGCTTCGAGCTGCGTGCCGCCGATGGCGCGCCCGTTGACTTGGCAAGGCTCGCGCCCTACGAGCTGCCACCAGGAAAAACCAAGGTGGATCCCTACTTCGGCGAGAGCACGGTGTACTACCAGCAGGCATCGGTAAGGCTGGGGCTAACGGCCGCGACGCGGGAAAATACCGATGCGGTGCTGCAAGCGACCTACCAGGGTTGCGCCGACCAAGGTCTTTGCTACCCGCCCGTGAGCAAGCGGTTCGGACTTCGCATCGACGGCGGCGCCGTCATGGTGGTGGCGCTCGAGGCAGACCCCGGAATGCTGGCGGCGCCCGCCGCCTCCCCTCTGTGGCAGGCGGTCGCGGTCGGGGGCGCTGGCAGCGAGCCGCAGGCGGCTGCTACAGGCACTGCGCTGTGGGTGGCGCTGGCGCTCGTGGGCACCGCCCTGGTGCTCGCGCTCATGATCTGGGTGCTGCGCCGGCGTCGATCCGCACGCGCCTGATCGACGCGCGCGGCGGGCGGCGCGTAGACGGACAAGACCGGGGGGTGCGCCGGCCGTGGCAGCTATTTGCCGCGATCTCCCTTGAAACACCCGCTAAGTTCGGCTAATTGGTAAGCAACTGGACAATAGCGCCCGACGCGTGCAGAATCGGCGGAGTGCCTGTGTAAGCACCGTAATGATGCCGGGCGGACTACCGCAGAACTGCTCATGAGACCCAAGCAAAGGAGTTGTCGCCAACACTGGCCGCCGTGCACCGGAGAGGACCGATGGCCGCCCTGTTAGTGCTGAACGGGCCCAATCTGAACCTGCTCGGCAGCCGCGAGCCCGAAGTCTACGGTCGCGACACGCTCGAGGAGATCAACCGGCGCCTGGCCAAACGCGCCGCCGCCGCCGGCCACGATCTTGCGTTCTTCCAGAGCAATGCCGAGCATGAGCTCGTCGAACGCGTGCAGGCGGCGGCCGGCCAGCAGGTGCGATTCATTATCGTGAACCCGGCCGCCTTCACCCACACCAGCATCGCGCTGCGCGACGCGCTGGCGGCAACCGCCATTCCGTTCATCGAGGTGCACCTGTCGAATACTCATGCGCGCGAGCCGTTTCGCCAGCAGTCGTATTTTTCCGCGATCGCGACCGGGGTCATCTCCGGGCTTGGCTCTCAGGGCTACGAGCTGGCACTGCAGTACGCGTTGAACCACCTGGAGCCCTGAGGCCGCCGCGATGGACATTCGCAAGATCAAGAAGCTCATCGAGATGCTCGAGGAGTCCAACCTCGGGGAGATCGAGATCCGTGAAGGCGAGGAGTCCATACGGATCAGCCGGGCGAGCCCGGCGCCGGTCGCGGTGCCCGCAATGGGCGCCTCAGCGCCGGCAGCGGCCGCGCCGGTCATACCGCAAGCCGAGGATCAAGCCACACCGCCTGGCCATGCCATTGTCTCCCCCATGGTCGGCACGTTCTACCGCGCCCCGTCCCCCGGCGCGACAGCTTTCGTCGAGATCGGCAGCGAGGTCAATGTCGGTGACACGCTGTGCATCATCGAGGCGATGAAAATGTTGAACGAGATCGAGGCCGACAAGTCAGGTGTCGTACTCGCCATCCTCAAGGAAAACGGCCAGCCCGTCGAGTACGGTGAGCCATTGTTCGTGATCGAGTAACCACGCAAGCACCACACCTGCATTGGCCGCGTATCGATGATCGAAAAAGTGGTGATCGCTAACCGGGGTGAGATCGCGCTGCGCATCCTGCGCGCGTGCCGCATGCTCGGGATGAGGACCGTAGCGCTGCATTCGGAGGCGGACCGCGATGCCAAGTATGTCCGGCTCTCGGACGAATCGGTGTGCATCGGACCGCCGAACGCAATCGACAGCTACCTCAACATACCCGCGGTCATCAGCGCCGCTGAAGTCACCGACGCCGGGGCCATCCATCCGGGCTATGGTTTTCTCGCCGAGAACGCTGATTTCGCCGAGCGCGTCGAGCAGAGCGGTTTCGTCTTTATCGGGCCACGGCCGGAAACGCTGCGCCTCATGGGCGACAAGATCTCCGCAATTCAGGCCATGAAGAAGGCCGGTGTGCCGTGCGTGCCGGGCTCCGACGGGCCGCTCGGTGACGACGCCCAAGAGAACCTGCGCCTAGCGGCGACGATCGGCTACCCGGTGTTGATCAAGGCGGCTGGCGGGGGTGGTGGCAAAGGAATGCGCGTGGTGCACACCGAGGCTGCCCTGGGCAACGCCGTGTCGCTGACCCGCACGGAGGCGATGGCGGCCTTCAGCAACGACACGGTGTACATGGAAAAGTACCTGGACTACCCACGCCACATCGAGTTTCAAGTGCTAGCCGACGAGCACGGCCACGCGATACATCTGGGCGAGCGTGACTGCTCGATGCAGCGCCGCCATCAAAAGGTGCTGGAAGAGTCGCCCGCACCCGGCATGAGTGAGCGGCTGCGCAACAAGATCGGCGAGCGCTGCGCCGACGCCTGTCGTCGCATTGGTTACCGCGGTGCGGGCACATTCGAGTTCCTGTTTCAGGACGACAATTTCTACTTCATCGAGATGAATGCACGCATCCAGGTCGAGCACCCGGTCACCGAGATGGTAACGGACCTGGACATCGTGCAGGGGCAGTTGCGCATCGCCTCGGGCGAGCCGCTCGGGCTGCGGCAAAAGGACATCAGTCTGCGCGGCCATGCCATCGAATGCCGCATTAACGCCGAGGACCCGGAGACGTTCGTGCCCTCGCCGGGCTGCATCACCCAGTATCATCAGCCGGGTGGGCCCGGCGTACGGGTGGACTCGCACATTTACAATAACTACATCGTCCCGCCTTATTATGACTCGTTGGTCGCCAAACTGATCGTGCACGCAGACACGCGCGAAATGGCGATGGCGCGTATGCGAATTGCGCTGTCCGAGATGGTGATCGAAGGCATCAAGACGAACATCCCCATGCACGAGGACATCCTCACGGATGCCTCGTTCCAGGCAGGCGGCGTGAACATCCACTACCTGGAAAATAAACTCGGGATGTAAAATCGAGTGCCACGTAACAAGTTGCAAGTTACAAGAAAATCCTGCTGCTGATTGCACGATGGACCCTCTAGCGGGTCTGGCACCTGTTTCCCAAGGCGCAGCGGCAACTGCCCGTCTCATACCGCGCGCCGAGGCCCTTGCCAGTTGATACTTGCTACTTCAGACTGACTATATGCCTTGGCTGAAGCACGAGCTGGAAGCAGACTGCAACTGCGTAGAGGCCGTGACGCAGGTGCTCGAGCAGTGCGGCGCGCTCACCATCACCGTCAGCGATGCCAAGGACCAGGCGCTGTATCAGGCCGGCGCTGGCGGTGCCGTATATTGGGCCCATAACCGCATAAGCGGGTTGTTTTCGGCGGACGTGGACACGGTCGCGCGGCGGCTGCAGCCGTGCGCATACGAAACGTCGACGTACCGGGTAGAAACGCTGCCCGAGCGGGATTGGCAGAGCGCTTGCAAGGAGCGTCACGGGCCCATGCGCTTCGGTGCAAGCCTTTGGGTGCGCCCGAGTTGGTCGGCGCCACCCGAGGACGAGGCGGTCCACGTGCTCATCGATCCGGGCCTGGCGTTTGGTTCCGGCGCCCACCCGACCACACGGCTGTGCCTGGCATGGCTGGCCGAGCATGCGTGCGACGGCAAACAGATGATCGACTATGGCTGTGGCTCGGGCATCCTCGCGATCGCCGCGCTCAAACCGGGCGGCAGCCTGATACTGTCGGGTCTGCTGGAAGAGCAGGCGGATTCGGTGCGATCATGTTATGCATCCCGGTGCCCGTCGGCGCTGCACGTGGCTGCAGACGGGCCCCGGGGGCATCGCTGGGTCATGCTCGTCGGTCGCCGGGACAGATGAACGATAAGCTCTTCACGCAGTGTCCGAGTTGCGAGACCACGTTTGCGCTCACGCCCGCGCAGCTCGAGGCCCGCGACGGGCTCGTGCGTTGCGGTGCGTGTACTGCCGTTTTCCGCGCCGACCAGCACATGCGGCAGCCGCGCACGCATGCAACGCCTGCCCGCAGCGCCGGCCTGGCAGCGCCGGGCGGCGAGCGGCGTGCGCACGGCCAGGCGCGCGCGTCCGCGCCGGCGCCGAGCGCGGACATCAACCCCGAGCACGACGGTGCGCCGCACCCCGACGAGTTCGTCACCTCCACCCTCGCAAGGTTCCTGATCGGAAAGCGGCGCGGACGCACGCGCGCCGCTTTTTGGCTGCTGGGGGTGGTGGTGCTGATGGCCGCGTTGGTGGGCCAGACCGTGTTCTTTTACGTCACCGAGCTCTCGCGCTATCCACCGTTGGCACCGTGGGTGAAATCGGCGTGCAAACGCCTCGGGTGCAAGACCCGCCCGCAGCAAGACGTCGAGCTCATCGATATACTGCGCACAAGCGTGACACGCCACCCGACGCAGGCGCGCGCGCTGCGCATCCAGGCATCGCTGGTAAACCGTGCCGATTTTTCCCAGCCCTTTCCGCGCATGGAAGTTACGCTCACCAACAACATCGGTGTGGTCATCGGGCGGCGCGCGTTCTCGGCGCGCGAGTACCTGAAATCACCGGCCCCCGCGGCTGGCGATATGCCGCCGCGCGTGGTGATAGAGGGCCTGCTCGACATCAACAAACCGGAGCCGGGTCCCGGCGGTTATGAAATCCGGTTGCTTCCCGGCTAACGGCCGCGAGCTCCCGCCGACGGTCTGACGCTGGCCCGCCGCCGCGAGGGCCGCAAACCACCGATAACACGCGAGAATTCGTTCGGCCGCACGGCTCCGCCGTGACACGCGGCGCTGTCGCTTAATTTCCCGTTTTCGTCGCGGCGTTTTTTGGTTATGATTCGGCCCCTTCCTCGGGTGAAGCGGGACAACAAAAAACGAATGCATATCGGTCCGCACACGTTAAAGAACAATGTGTTTCTGGCGCCCATGGCCGGTGTCACCGACCGGCCGTTCCGGCAACTGTGCAAGCGGCTGGGTGCCGGTATGGCGACCTCGGAGATGGTCTCTTCGAACTCCTTGCTGTGGGGCAGCAAGAAGACCCTGCGCCGGGCCGATCACCAGGGCGAGGCGGAGCCGCGCTCGGTGCAGATCGCCGGCGCCGACCCCACAATGATGGCGAACGCCGCCAGGCTCAACGTCGAGCGGGGGGCGCAGATTATCGACATCAATATGGGCTGCCCGGCGAAGAAGGTGTGCAACGTGATGGCGGGTTCGGCGCTGTTACAGGACGAGGTACGAGTGGCCCGCATCCTCGAGGCCGTGGTACGGTCGGTCGAGGTGCCCGTCACGCTCAAGATTCGTACCGGCTGGGACCGGGCGCATCGTAACGGCGTGCGCATCGCCACAATGGCGGAGCAGTGCGGTGTGCAGTTGCTGGCCGTGCACGGGCGCACGCGCGCCTGCCTCTATCAAGGCCAGGCCGAGTACGACACCATTGCCGCCATTAATGCGGCAACGCGGATCCCGATTATCGCGAACGGCGATATCGCCACGCCGGAGCAGGCGAGCACGGTGCTGGCCTATACCGGCGCCGCCGGCGTCATGGTCGGCCGCGCCGCCCAGGGTCGTCCGTGGATCTTTCGGGAAATCGCCCACTTTCTCGAAACCGGCGAGCGCTTGCCGCAACCCACTGCGCAGGAGATCCACGACACGCTCGTCGATCATCTGCACGATCTGTACGAGTTCTATGGCGAGCACACTGGCGTGCGCGTCGCGCGCAAGCACATCTCGTGGTACAGCAAGGGCCAGCCCGGCGGCGGCGTGTTTCGCTGTGCCATCAATCGCGTCGATAGCGCGGCTGTGCAGCTGGCGATGCTGGCGCACTTCTTCGATAGCCAACCGCAGACGACAGGGCTCGCGGCATGACGCGCGAAGGACCGCTCGCCGCCTGCATCAAGACCGCGTTGGAACGCTACTTCCGGCAGCTGGACGGTGAGAAGGCGAGCGATCTGTACGACATGGTGCTGGCGCAGATCGAGAAGCCGTTGCTCGAAGTGGTGATGAACCACGCGCAAAAGAACCAGTGCAAAGCGGCAGAAATCCTTGGCATCAACCGCAACACGCTGCGCAAAAAGCTGCGGCTGCACGGGTTGAGCAACCGCACACCGCGCAAGAAACCCAGGCGACGGAAATAAGGCAGAGCGACAGACATGTCACCGCGTGCGTGACCGGCCGCGCTGGCCGCTCGTCGCGTCGCGGCAACGATCTATTCTTGAAAACTCGGGAAATCTCCGCAAGAGGAAATCATGTCAGTGATCAGGCGGGCCATAATCAGTGTCTCGGATAAACGTGGGATCGTCGAGCTCGCCCAGGGGTTGCGCGAGCTCAATGTCGAAATCCTGTCCACCGGCGGGACCGCCAAGCTCCTCGCCGATAACGGTGTGGAGGTTATCGAGGTGTCGGAACACACCGGGTTTCCGGAAATGCTCGACGGCCGCGTGAAGACCCTGCACCCGAAGATTCATGGCGGGCTGCTGGCACGGCGCGACCTCGAGGGTCACATGGAGGCGCTGCAAAAACACGGTATCGCGCCCATCGACCTGGTCGTCGTCAACCTCTATCCGTTTGAGCAAACGATCGCACGCGAAGACTGCGACCTGGCGCTGGCGATCGAGAATATCGACATCGGCGGGCCGACCATGCTGCGGGCGGCGGCGAAGAATCACGGCGCCGTCACGGTGGTCGTGGATAGCGCCGACTACCCTCTCGTGCTTGAGGAAATGAGAAAACGAGACGGTGAGTTCAGCGCGGCCACCCGCTTTCGTCTGGCGGTCAAGGCGTTCGAGCATACGGCCCGCTATGACGGCATCGTTGCCAACTACCTGAGCCGCTGGCAGCTCGACGAGCACAACGAAGCCACGCAGGTCGAGTTCGGGCACAGCTGCAGCCTGCAGTTTATCAAGGCGCAGGACATGCGCTATGGCGAGAACCCGCACCAGAAGGCCGCATTCTACGTCGAGGACCCGGCGCCGGCGGGCAGCGTCGCCGCCGCGAAGCAACTTCAAGGAAGGGCGCTTTCCTTTAACAACATCGCCGACACCGATGCGGCTATCGAGTGCGCTTCGCTGTTCGCCGAGCCTGCCTGCGTCATCGTCAAGCACGCCAATCCCTGTGGCGTGGCCAGCAGCGATGACATCAAGACCGCCTACGACAAAGCCTACCAGACCGACCCTACCTCCGCGTTCGGCGGTATCATCGCCTTCAACCGCCCGCTCGATGGGGAGACCGCGCACACCATCATCGAGCGACAATTTGTCGAGGTGATTGCGGCGCCCGCGGTCGAGCAGGACGCCGGCGATGTGCTGACGGCCAAGCAGGGGGTACGCGTGCTGGAGTACGGTATCCGCGGCGTCGAAGAGCCTGCCGGACTGGATTTCAAACGGGTGGCCGGTGGCCTGCTGATACAGGAGCGCGACGTCGGCATGGTCGACCGCGGCGGGCTGCAGATCGTGACGCGGCGCGCACCCGACGATCGCGAGCTCGAGGACCTGCTGTTCGCCTGGCGGGTAGTAAAATTCGTCAAGTCGAACGCCATCGTGTATGCGCGTGACGCCCATACCGTCGGCATCGGTGCAGGCCAGATGAGCCGTGTCGTCAGCAGCCGTATCGCCGCGATCAAGGCCGCAGATGCCGGTCTCGAGGTCAAGGGCGCGGTGATGGCGTCCGATGCATTCTTTCCTTTCCGCGACGGCCTCGACCAGGCGGCCGAGGTGGGCGTCACGGCCGTGATTCAGCCGGGCGGCTCGGTGCGCGATCAGGAGGTCATTGCGGCGGCCGACGAGCACGACATCGCCATGGTGTTCACCGGCATGCGCCATTTCAGGCACTAGATGGCGGTGAGGCGTGAGGTGTAAGGCGAAACAGCACTGCCGTATCGAACCGCTTTCGAGCGATTACACCTCACGTCTCTCCGCTCACGCTCACGCAGATAGTTTTCTGCCTTCGCGTTGAAAGCTTTGCTTGTGGATCGCCTATCCGAGCGAAGCAACTAATCACCAGGTTGTACCGTGTGAAAGGCATAGACCAAGAAGTGTTAAATCGATCTATCTTGGCGTCTTTGCGTTGGAAGTTAAGAAATGAAAATTCTGGTCGTCGGTGGTGGTGGACGGGAGCACGCGCTTGCGTGGAAGGCGGCGCAGTCACCCAAGGTGGACAGGGTCTACGTCGCCCCGGGCAATGCCGGCACCGCGCGCGAGCACGGGACCGAGAATATCGGCATTGACGCGCTCGACACCGAGGGTCTGCTGCACTTCGCCCGTGAGCACGACGTCGAGCTCACCGTCGTTGGCCCCGAGGCGCCCCTGGTGGCGGGTGTGGTCGATGCGTTTCGCGACGCCGGGCTCGCCTGTTTCGGCCCGACCAAGGCCGCTGCCGCCCTGGAGGGATCCAAGGCCTTCACCAAGGACTTCCTCGCACGCCACCGAATTCCCACCGGGGAGTATGCGAGCTTCACCGATGTGGACGAGGCCGCCGCCTACGTCGCGGCGCGCGGCGCCCCCATTGTCGTCAAGGCCGACGGGCTCGCCGCCGGCAAGGGCGTGATCCTGGCACAATCGCAACGCGAGGCGCTTGACGCCGTGCGCGCGATGCTCGCCGGCGGTGCCTTCGGTGAGGCGGGACGCCGGGTCGTCATCGAGGAGTACCTGCGGGGCGAGGAGGCGAGCTTCATCGTACTGGTCGACGGCACGCATGTGCTGCCCATGGCCACGTCGCAGGACCACAAGGCACGCGATGATGGCGACCGCGGCCCTAACACCGGTGGTATGGGTGCGTACTCACCGGCGCCGGCGGTGTCAGCGGAAATCGAGGCGCGCATCATGACCGAGGTCATCGAACCGACGGTGCGCGGCATGGCAGCGGAGGGACGGGCGTACACCGGTTTTCTTTATGCCGGCCTGATGATCGCGCCCGATGGCACGCCGCAAGTACTCGAGTACAACTGCCGTTTCGGTGACCCGGAAACGCAGCCCATATTGCTGCGGCTGAAATCCGATCTCATCGAGCTGCTCGAGGCGGGTCTCGCCGGGCGGCTCGATACGGTCGAGGCACGATGGGACCCGCGGGTCGCACTGGGCGTGGTGCTGGCCGCAGGCGGTTACCCTGGCGACTACCGCACGGGTGATCCAATCAAGGGATTGCCGCCGGAGCCGGCGGCGGATTATAAGGTCTTTCACGCCGGGTCGGCCGAGCGCAACGGCGAGATCGTGACCGCCGGCGGTCGCGTTTTGTGTGTGACCGCGCTGGGCGATACCGTGCGCGCGGCGCAGACGCGCGTGTACGAGCTGGTTCAGCAGATTCACTGGCAGGACGTATACTATCGGCGCGACATCGGCTACCGTGCGATCGCCCGCGAGACCCGATAGCACGATGTTGAAAAAGCCCATCGATGGCCTTTTTCAACTCACTTCCCTGCGGCACATGTCCGCGGGTCGCTCGCGGGGGCGCGTGCGCACCGCGCGTCGAGAAAGTTCGCAAACGCAACGCTGAGAGAGACCTATGGCCAACCCCTTCGTCGCAGTTATGATGGGCTCCGACTCCGATCTTGGCACCATGCAGAGCACCTTCGACATACTCGAAAAGCTTGGCATCGCCTACGAGGTAAAGATCACATCGGCGCACCGCACCCCCGAGGTGACACACGCCTATGTCCGGGAGGCCGACGCGCGCGGCTGCGCGGTGTTCATCGCCGCCGCCGGCCTGGCCAACCACCTGGCCGGGACCGTGGCGGCCTTGACGATCAAGCCGGTGATCGGTGTGCCCATGGCGGGCGGGCCGTTGCAGGGTCAGGACGCGCTGCTGTCAACGGTACAGATGCCGGGTGGGGTCCCGGTGGCCTGCGTCGCCATCGGCACGGCGGGGGCGAAGAACGCGGCCTACCTGGCGGCCGAGGTGCTGGCGTTGTCGAACGTCGCGATCGCGCAGCGCCTCGCGGCCGATCGCAAGGAAACGGCCGCGCAGATCATGGCCAAGGACGCGGCGATCGGCAAGAAGCTGGAGCGCTGAGCGCTGTTGTGCGCCCGCGAAATTGCGCTGGCGGCTGCCGTCGTGCGCAATGGCGGCGTCATCGCCTATGCCACCGAATCTTGCTTCGGGCTCGGATGCGATCCGAGCGATCGCGCCGCCGTGGTGCGGCTGCTGCGCGTCAAACGCAGGCCCGCCCACAAAGGCCTGATCCTCATGGCGGCCGACATTGAGCAGCTCAGGCATTACGTCACGCGCATTCCGCGCAAGGCGCTGCTCAGCTGGCCCGGTCCCTACACCTGGCTGCTCGATGCAACCGCCGGTACCCCCGCCTGGATACGGGGCGCACACGCGTGCGTGGCCGTGCGCGTGACGCGCCACGCGCAGGCAGCCGCGCTGTGCCGCGCCGCGCGTATGGCGATCGTCTCCACCAGCGCGAATCGTAGCGGCGAGACACCGGCGCGCAGCTACTATGAGGCCTTGCGCCGCCTCGGCGATGAGCTCGATTACGTGCTGCCCGGGCAAATCGGCGGGCTCAGGAGCCCGACGCCCATACTCCACGGGGTTACCGGCAACGTCATCCGTTCGGCTTGAGGCCCGGCGGCGCAGGACGCGCTGGCCGGCAGCAGCGCCGCGGCTGCGTTGATCTTTGCCCGTGTTGCTGTACGCTGGCGCCTGGACCACGATTGTCAAGCGCTGGAGTGTCATCGTGAGCACACCCGATGTCGACGCGATCGAGAGCTACCTGCTGCACCTGCAGGAGCGAATCACGGCCGCGCTCGAGCAGGCAGATGGCCGCGCTCGCTTCCACGAAGATGCGTGGCGCCGGCCCGAAGGCGGCGGCGGGCGCACGCGCGTGCTGACGCAAGGGGCGGTGTTCGAGCAGGCGGGCGTCAATTTTTCGCACGTCGACGGCGACAGCCTGCCGCCCTCGGCCAGCGCCCAACGCCCGGTGCTCGCAGGTCGCGCGTTTCGCGCGCTGGGCGTATCGCTGGTCATCCACCCGCTCAACCCCTTCGTCCCGACCGCGCATTGCAACATCCGGTTCTTCGTAGCGGAGGAACCCGAGGCGCAGCCCGTATGGTGGTTCGGCGGTGGCTTCGATCTCACGCCCTTCTACGGCTTCGAGGAAGACGTGGTGCACTGGCACCGCACCGCCAAGCATGCGTGTGACGCCTTTGATCCGGGCTACTACGCGCGATTCAAGCAGTGGTGTGACGAGTATTTC
>FXBF010000168.1_pt1 | contig 20427 bp, 16 predicted proteins | sample 5335321 | NCBI WGS metagenome assembly FXBF01 (sample SAMEA103928391, study PRJEB20085) | sediment metagenome | isolation source: sediment
ATTTAAGATTTAAGAATAGCATAAGGTAAACATAGAAAATGGGCGAAGAAATCGCGACCAGTCACTTCAGCAAGGAGAATTTCTTAGAGTATAAGGCCCGGCTTACGCGGGAGACTGACCTGCTTGAGAGCTGGTTTGTCCAACGCCGTTTCCGTGACGGGAAACCGATCGGCGGCTTCGAGGTGGAGGCGTGGCTGGTCGACCACCGGGGCGTGCCGGCGCCCGTGAATGAAGTCTTTCTGAACCGGCTCAACAACCCCTTGGTGGTGCCTGAGCTGTCTCTGTTCAATGTGGAGATCAATACGCCGGCGGCCGGCTTGCAGGGGGACGCATTAAGCAACATGCATGCCGATCTTTCCCGGACCTGGGAACATTGCAATAAGGTTGCGCAGACGCTTGATGCGGAACTCCTTATGATCGGAATCCTGCCGACGGCGCGCGACCGTGACATGACCGTGGCCCACATGTCGTCGAAGGAGCGCTATCGGGCGCTGAACGAACAGATATTGCGGCTGCGCCGGGGAAAGCCCATTATGCTCGACATCCAGGGCCGTGATCATTTGCACACCACTCACCGGGATGTCATGCTCGAAGCGGCCACCACCTCGTTCCAGATTCATCTGCAGCTTTCACAAGAGCGGTCGGTGCGTTTCTACAATGCGGCCATGATCCTCGCCGCCCCCATGGTGGCGGTTGCCGCCAACTCGCCTTATCTCTTCGGTCAGGATCTCTGGGATGAGACGCGCATTCCGCTGTTCGAGCAGTCGGTAGCGGTGTCGCCGACGACAGCTTCGCGAAAGAACCGGGTTACGTTTGGCACCGGCTATGCGCGCGAATCGCTGCTGGAATGTTTTCAGGAAAACCTTGAGAGCTACGCGGTTTTATTGCCCACGTTGAAGGATGATCCGCCTTCGATGCTTTGCCATTTACGTCTACACAACGGTACCATATGGCGTTGGAACCGACCTCTGGTGGGTTTCGACGAAGACGGCACGCCGCACCTGCGCATGGAGCATCGCGTGGTAGCTGCGGGGCCGAGCCTGATCGATACCATCGCCAACGCCGCGTTCTTTTTCGGGCAGGTCAACAGCCTCGCCACATCGCCGACGGCACCCGAGTCGATTCTTTCCTTTAAGCAGGCCCGGGCCAACTTCTATGCCGCGGCGAAAGACGGCCTCCGTGCCTCGATAAGGTGGCTCGACGGCAAGCAAGTGCCGATCCGAAGATTGCTTTTGGAGGAACTGGTGCCCGTGGCCCATCGCGGCCTGGCGGCGTTGGCGCTGTCCGAAACTGATATTGGACGCTATCTTGGGGTGATTGAAGCAAGGCTCAACAGCGGTCAAAACGGCGCTGCGTGGCAGCGTGCGTACGTGGAGAAACATGGCAAAGACATGAAAAAACTTACCCGCGCCTACCGCGAGCACCAGCGCAGCGGGGCGCCGGTTCACGAGTGGACAATCTAATGCTGCACGTTATTGAAAATTTGCCTGAAGGTCTCCTGGAGCGGGACGCCACCCGCTTACACGAGGTATTGCCCGGTCCGACCTTGATTCACTTGCCCGGCCAGCACCCGGAGCCTTTATTTGTCTCCGCGCTGTTGCATGGCAACGAAGATGCCGGTTGGCTCGCCGCGCGCGCATTGCTGCAAAAGTACGCGGACAAAGGCCTGCCACGCGCCCTGTCCTTGTTTATCGGCAACGTACAGGCGGCGCGATACTATCAGCGGTTCCTGCCGGGCCAGCCGGACTACAATCGCATCTGGACCGCGACCCCTGACAGCAAGGATCTGCCCGAACATAAGATGGTGCTTGAGGTGATAGAAATGATGCGTGTGCGCAACGTTTTTGCGAGCGTGGATATTCATAATAATACCGGCATCAACCCTCATTACGCCTGCATCCGGAAACTCGATCACCGGTTCTTTCATCTGGCGACGTTGTTCAGCCGAATCGTGGTGTTCTTTCGGAAGCCGGAAGGGGTGCAGACCCAGGCGTTCTCGCAGTTATGCCCGGCGGTGACGGTGGAGTGCGGCAAATCCGGGGAGGTTCACGGCGTGGAACATGCGCTTGGATACATCGAGGCCTGTCTGCACCTGTCTGAAATCCCGGAACGTCCGGTGGCGCCCCACGACATCGATCTGTTTCATACCGTCGCCGTCGTCAAGGTTCCGACGGACACCAGCTTCAGTTTCGGCGACGCGGATGTCGACCTGCGTTTTGTGGAGGACCTCGATCACTTGAATTTCCGGGAACTGCCGGTGGACACCACCTTGGGTTGGGTGCGTCCGGAAAGCGACGTGCGGCTGGATGTCCGGGACGAACAGGGTAATGAAGTCGCCGACCGGTATTTTGTTGTGCGCGACGGCGAGATCCGCACGGCGTCGCTGTTCATGCCGTCCATGTTGACGGTCAATGCTCAGGCCGTCCGCCAGGACTGCCTGTGTTACCTGATGGAACGGCACAAAGAGTTCTACGACGCCGCCATGCAACAGGCCGCGGAAGACACACCGGCCTAGCCCGAAAAATCCACCGCCAAGGCCGCTCCAGCGCATCCTGCGCTCGCGGCATTCGCACATCCATGTGCATCACGCCAAGGCATTCGAGTACGAAGCCGCTGCGGCCATCCCTGGCCTCTCGCGGCATTCGGTTCATCCCTGAATGTCAAAAGGTCATGCAATAAGCGGCTAATGTGCCTATGATTTCATGGGCGCCTTGGCGGTTTTTCTGATGCAATATTCAGGCTAGCGGGACAAATCCAGTCCGTTACCCACCGCCTTAAGCGGCCTCTCTTGTTCCTCTTTCTGTTGCAGCGCCCACAGGTGGGCATAGGCGCCGTGGTGGGCCAGGAGCGCTTCATGGGTGCCGCGCTCGATGATGCGCCCGTGATCCATGACCAGGATCTGATCGGCGTCCATGATGGTGGACAAACGGTGAGCGATGACCAGGGTGGTGTGGTTCGTCGCGATTTCACGCAGTGCCGCCTGGATGGCCTTCTCCGACTTGGAGTCCAGCGCCGAGGTCGCCTCATCGAACACCAGGATGCGCGGGTTTTTCAGAATGGTGCGCGCGATCGCCACGCGCTGTTTCTCACCGCCAGAGAGCTTCAAGCCCCGCTCGCCGACGAGCGTGTCGTATTTTTTCGGAAGCGATTCGATGAAATGGTGGATGTGGGCGTGTTTGGCCGCCTGGATCACTTCTTCCCGCGAAGCGTCGGGGTGGCCGTAAATGATATTGTAATAAATCGTGTCGTTAAAAAGCACGGTGTCCTGCGGCACGATGCCGATGTTGGCGCGTAGGCTTTGTTGCGTGACGTCGCGGATGTCCTGGCCGTCAATCAGGATACGTCCGGAGGTTACGTCGTAGAAGCGAAATAGCAGGCGCGCCAGCGTGGACTTGCCGCCACCGCTCGCCCCCACCACCGCGACCTTGCGGCCCGCGGGGATCTCGAAATCAACGTCAATCAAAATCTGCCGGTCCGGCTCGTAGGAAAAATTCACGTGCTCGAAGCGAACATGGGCCCGTGTGATCACGATGTCTTTGGCATTAGGTTTATCGTGCACCTCGGGGTCCCGGTCGAGCAGCCCGAACATCCGCTCCATGTCCGCCAGCGAGTGTCGTATCTCGCGATAAACAAAGCCCAGGAAATGTAGCGGTATGTAAAGCTGGATCAGAAAGGCATTGACGAGCACGAGATCGCCGATGGTCATGCTGCCCTTGAGGACGCCGTTTCCCGCCATCAGCATCAGAATCGTCACACCAATGGCGATGATGGCGCCCTGACCGATGTTCAGAAGCGATAACGATGTTTGGTTGCGGATTGCAGCCTTTTCCCAGGCGTGCAAGTTATCGTCGTAACGACGGGACTCAAAGCCCTCGTTGTTGAAATATTTGACGGTTTCATAATTAATCAAGCTGTCGATGGCGCGGGTGTTGGCCTTGGAGTCCATCTCGTTCATGGTGCGCCGGAAGATCATGCGCCATTCGGTTACCCAGAGGGTGAAAACAATGTAGCCGACCAGGGTGCCGATTATGATGATGCTGAACCAGGGGTTGTATTTGACCAGCAGAATGGCGGCGACGAAGCCGATTTCCATGAGTGTCGGCAGAATGTTGAACAGCATGAAATTGAGCAGAAAGCGGATGCCCGTGGTGCCGCGCTCGATGTCGCGCGATACCCCGCCGGTCCGGCGTTCGAGGTGGAAACGCAATGACAGCCTGTGTAAGTGCTCGAAGACTTTGAGCGCCACCCGCCGGATCGAACGTTGCGTTACTTTGGCGAAGACCGCGTCACGCAGTTCACCGAAGAGCGAATTACCCAGACGTAACGCGCCGTAGGCAACAAAGAGAATTACGGGCAGGGCGAGCAGGGTCTGGGGATTATTGAGGGCGTCGACGATTTCTTTCAACACCAAGGGCACGGCGACATTCGCAGACTTGGCGAACGCCAGGAAGACGAGCGCCAGCAGCACTCTCCCACGGAACTCCCAGAGATAGGGTAGAAGAGAGCGGATGGTCTTCCAATCGTTGCGATTGGAGGAAGGTTTACCGTAATGCCGGATGCGCATTGGTTAAAGATACAAGAGAAAAGAGGAAAGAGGAAAGGACAAGGAGCGTGAGCAAAACAACAATAAATAAGTGGTTACTTTTTTCTTGTATCTTTCCTCTTTTCTTCAGAAAGAGTTATCTCCCGAATTAGCCCATCCGTAACCCATTGCTTGAGCAGACCGGCGGCGTGGGCCGCCACGTTCTGCGCGTCGATCCATTCGCACAAGTCCTCGCAGATGGTTTCAAAGGATTCACCGCGCAGCACGGCGTCGAGCGCACAGGCCTCATCCACGGTGAGTGAACGGAAATAGGACTCAAGACCCTGACGCCACACCACCCAGGAGGCGGGAAACTCGGCCTTCTCGGGTGTCGGCAGGGTTTCCTGCTTTTGATCCGCCGCCTTCCAGATGGCCGGTGCGTTCCATTGAAGGTTGAGCCGCTGAACCGAGGCATGCGGGACCAAGCGCATCATCGGCCAGTCGACCGGCGAAATAGCGGCCATGTCATCCACCGTCACCACCGCGCTGTCTTCGGCGTCGAAGGCGTCGGTCAACGCCCAATCGAACGCGGCGAGCTCGCCCAAGAGCGGATCATCGCGGTAGGGCGGCGTTTCGATGAGAAACCGGCTCATATGGCGCCCAAAATAGCGCAAGGAAAAATGATCGGATGTGTGAGCGTCGATATAGGCGCGGCAGATTTCCTCGAATTTCTCTTCGCCAAGAAAGGCGTTCAGGGCGACAAAATCGGTCTCAAGCGCCTCCAGGAGGCGCAGGCGATAGGCAATGGCGTAGATTTCCAGCCGTTCCGTAGCGCTGACGGTTTCCGTGCCGATGATCTCGTCTTCGATGGGTCCCGTGAGGTCCAGCAGGTAACCCTGGAAGTCTTCTTGCAGGTGGCGCAAGGGTTTCATGCATGGACCGCCGGGACATGCTGTCCGTGGTGGATGGCGCCGGTTTGTTCATGGACGGTCTGTGCGATACGGCGCGCCTGGTTCAGTTCGGCGAGCAGTTCCGGCAACGGCGGGATGTTGTCGTCGCGCTCAATCATGGTGGAAACGTGCCCGAAGCGGCGCACGGCATCGCCGTACAGGTCCCACACCGGGTCCACGATGGGCTCGTCGTGGGTATCAATGATGTGGGTGTCCAGATTGCGATGCCCGGCGAGATGAAACTGCTGCACCCGCTCGACCGGGATGCCTTCGAGGTAGTCATGGGGATCGAATCCGTGATTGAAGCTGCTGACATAAATATTGTTGATATCGAGCAGGATCAGGCAGTCGGCGCGTTCCGTGATCTCGCGCAAAAATTCCCATTCGGTCATCGCCGATTGTTTATAGGTGACATAGCTTGACACGTTCTCCAGGAGAATTTGCCGTCCGAGGAATTTCTGCACCTGTCGCACACGCGACACGACGTGGTCAATCGTCTTTTCGGTGTAGGGCAACGGCAGAAGATCGTGCATGTTTTTGCGGTGCACGCCGGTCCAGCACAGATGGTCGGAAATCCAGACCGGCTCCACCCGCTTACTTAACAGTTTTAATTGGCGCAGGTAATCCTGATTCAGAGGATCGGTCGAGCCGATGGAAAGCGAGACGCCGTGCATGACGAGAGGATAGCGTTCGCGCATGCGGTCCAGGTAATGCAGGGGTTTCCCCCCGGGGACCATGTAATTTTCCGAGATGATTTCGAACCAGTCGATTCGCGGCGAGCTGTTCAGAATCGTTTCGTAATGATCGGTGCGAAGCCCGAGACCAAAACCGAGATAGGGAGGTTTCGCGTTGTTTGTCGGATTTGACATAAGGGACAAAAACCGAACGCCTGCATTAGCAGGCGTTCGGATGTTTTGCGTCAAGATTTACTTGTTCGGGTCTACTATTTTTCCGCCCTTGGCCTTGCATTCCTTCTTGGTCATGGACAGCCAGCCTTTGCCCTTGCAGCTGTTTTGACTTTTGCAGCCATTCGTGGCGGTGGCGCATTCGGTCTTGCCCTTGCAGGCGTTCACGCTCATACAGTGGATTTTTCCTGCTTCAGCGGCGTTTGCGGCAGGGATGCTCGCGATGGCGAACATACCGGCGGCAGCTGTGGCTAGGGCGAGACCTGTTAGTTTTTTGGCACTGATCATAATTTTCTCCAATAATTACTAACTAAAGTTGTGAGATGACACCCAATTGACCCGTTTATCCCTTAACCTAAGGTGATGCCGGCGGGGACGAAAGAAGAGGGCAATCGTTAAACTATGACAGCGTTTCCTTTGACATGTTCCCCGGGAGTCAGGGGGCGTTTAATCTAGCAGAACTTCACAGCAACTGTATGGCGCCTCGATGGACCCACTAACATTATGATTTATAAAGAATAAGACGCTATACCCGGCTTGAGAAAGGTCCTTAATGCACCAGCTTTTTGTATTTAATGCGGTGGGGTTGGTCGGCGTTTGTCCCCAGCCGTCGCCTGCGGTCGGCTTCGTAGTCGGCGTAGTTGCCTTCGAACCAAACTACGCGGCCGTCGTCCTCGAAGGCCAGAATGTGCGTCGCAACGCGATCCAGGAACCAGCGGTCGTGGGAAATAATGACGGCGCAGCCGGCAAAGTCGAGCAGCGCCTCTTCCAGGGCGCGCAGGGTGTCCACGTCCAGGTCATTGGTCGGTTCATCCAACAGCAACAGATTCGCGCCGCTCTTTAAGAGCTTCGCCAGATGCACGCGGTTGCGCTCGCCGCCCGAGAGGTCTTTCACCCGTTTTTGCTGGTCGCTGCCGCGGAAGTTGAAACGGCCCACGTACGCGCGCGATGGGGTCTCGGTCTTGCCAAGCATCAGCACGTCATGTCCTCCGGAGATTTCCTCCCATACGGTTTTGTTTCCATCGAGGGTGTCCCGGCTCTGATCGACATAAGCGAGTTTGACGGTCTCACCGATGCGCAACGTGCCAGCATCCGGCTTCTCGCTGCCGGAGATCATGTGGAACAAGGTGGTCTTGCCGGCGCCGTTCGGTCCGATCACGCCGACAATGCCGCCCCGGGGGAGGTTAAGATTCAGGTTATCAATCAAGAGATTGTCGCCGTATCCTTTTTTAAGATTTACGGCTTCTACCACGACATCCCCGAGGCGCGGGCCTGGTGGAATAAATATCTCCTTGGTTTCGTTACGCTGCTGAAATTCCTTTGAGGCCAATTCTTCGTAAGCGGCCAGGCGCGCCTTGCTCTTGGCGCGCCGGCCCTTGGGATTGGTGCGTACCCATTCCAGTTCGCGCTCAAGCGCACGCCGGCGCGCGCTTTCCCGGCCCTCTTCAACCTCGAGGCGTTTTTGTTTTTGCTCTAGCCAGGAGGAGTAATTCCCTTGCCAGGGTATCCCATGGCCACGGTCGAGTTCCAGGATCCAGCCGGCGACGTTGTCCAGAAAATAGCGGTCATGGGTGATGGCGACGACGGTGGAAGGATACTCCTGCAGAAAGCGCTCCAGCCACGCCACGGATTCCGCGTCCAGATGGTTCGTGGGTTCGTCCAGAAGCAACATGTCGGGCTGGGACAACAATAATCGGCACAAGGCCACGCGCCGCCGCTCCCCACCGGAGAGTTTGGTCACATCCGCCTCCCACGGCGGCAGGCGCAGGGCGTCCGCGGCGATGTCGAGCTTGCGATCCAGTTCCCAGGCGCCGGCGGCCTCGATTTGTTCCTGCACCTTGCCCTGTTCCTCAATGAGTCGGTTCATCTCCTCCTCGCTCATGGGCTCGGCGAATTTCATGCTGATTTCATTGAAGCGGTCGAGCAGGGTCTTGGTCTCCGCCACCGCTTCCTCGACATTGCCGCGCACGTCCTTGTTGGGGTCAAGTTGTGGTTCCTGCGGGAGATAGCCGATCCGGATAGCCGGCGCCGGGCGCGCTTCACCCTCATATTCTTTTTCAATCCCGGCCATGATACGGAGCAGTGTGGATTTGCCGGCGCCGTTTAAACCCAGGACGCCGATCTTTGCGCCCGGGAAAAAAGAAAGGGAAATTTCCTTGAGGATCTCACGCTTGGGCGGAACAATCTTGCCCACGCCTTGCATGGTGTAAATGAATTGGCCGGACATCAAAATTGAGCGCTGCCTGACTGCCGATTAATCCTTGAGGAAGGATAGTGGTGAAGGATAATTGTGTGCTTACCCCTATCTTCCGTTATTGCTAGATGCCCACTGGGGTGTGGCATGATCGGAAGAAAGCGTTGTTTCACCGGAAAACTCGTATCCCAGTCCTGAGTCGGCCTGTTGGAAGTAATTCCCCTGTACGTAATCCACTCCAAAATTCCACAACGTCGCCAGGTTGTCCGCCGCCTCGACGAATTTGGCAATGGTTTTCTTGTCCAGCGCCTTTGCGACGTCGAGAACGGCTTTGAGCGAAGCCTGGTTGACATTATCGCTCGCCAGATCGCGTATCAGCGAACCCTCGATCTTAAGGTACTCGATCGGAAGCTCGCGCAGATGATTCAAGGTATTAAGATTGCTTCCGAAGTTGTCGATACAGAAATAACAGCCCATTTGTTTCACTGCCTTGACGAATTTCCCGGCCGCTTCAAGATCGGCGATAACCGCTGGCTCGTCAATCTCGAATATCAAATATTCCGGCTTGAGACCCGCATTGCCAAAGCCTTGTTTAATCAAGGGGAGCAGTTCGGCGTCCTTGAATGCCGTAGAACATAAGTTAATAAAGAAGCTCGCCTGCCGGCCTTCCTGATGCAAGGCGGACAGGGCCTCAATCGAATTGCGTACCACCCACCGGTCAATGGCATCGGTTTGGCCCGCGTGTTCGGCGGCGGACATAAATTTTCCCGCCGGGACCAGCTCGCCGTTATCACCCACGAGCCGTACGAGTACCTCGAAGTATTCCGCAGGATCCCCATGTAGATTGATAATAGGTTGGTAGGTCAGTTCAAAACCGTCCTTATCCAGCGCCGTCTGTATGCGTGCCTGCCATGCAGTGGATGCAGTGGATGGTTTCCGTTGAACCGTCGGTTTTTTGGCCTCCAGTTTCTGGACGGGGGGAGGGGGAGGGGGTTCCGGTTTCTTGGTCGCTTTACCTTGCTCGCTGACATGATAAATCTCAGAAAGAATCTTATGCGCGCTCTCGGAATTGCTGTTGATCAGTGTGGTTCCAAATGTGCAGTTGCCTTCGAAGCTGCGGCCGCCGTCAGAGAAGGGGGTATTCTTGAGCGCTTTTACAAGAGAGTCTGCGGTTGCTTTCAGTTGTTTTGCATCTGTGTCATGCACGAGCACGGCAAACTCATCCCCCCCAAAGCGCGAGAGCATGGAAGCCCCGTCCAGTTTGTCGCGAACCAGGCGTACGACTTTGAGCAGGAAACGGTCACCGGCCGCATGTCCAGCTTCATTGTTGATGCTTTTAACTTGGTTAAGGTCAATATAAATAACGCCATCCGTACCGCCTTCGCGTTTCACTTTTTCCACCGACTTCCCTATTTCCTGGATAAAGTAATGGCGGTTATAAAGGCCGGTAAGTGGGTCATGCTGGTTGAGGTAGTGCAACTTGTTCTCGACCGCCTTGCGTTTGGAGATATCGGCCACAAGCATCTGGGTACAGTTTTCACCCTCAATGGTAATGGGTGAAAGCGTGATCTCCACGTGAAAACGGGCGCCGTCCTTTTTTACGGCCATAAACTCCTGCGCCTTGTCCGATGCTTGTTTACTGGATTTACGTATATAGTCCTTGAATCTTGCTTGATCGCTTTTATCGATCAGGTTCATTACCGGGATGCCTTCCATCTCGCTTACGCTCTCGTAGCCGAAAATAGTCAGGTAAGCCTTATTCGCGTTAATGTGCATGCCGTCCTGGCTGTAGCATATGGCCTCACGCGACCCCTCTATGATCGCCCGGTGCTTGTTTTCCACTTCATTGAGCGCCTTTAGCGCTTGTCGGTATGAACGCCGCTCATCGGCAACGCGTACCTCCCGTTCGATGACCGGGGCGAGCCGCACCGTTTGATTTTTCATGACAACGTCATGCGCGCCGGCGCGCATGATCTTGATCAAGTCGGCATCATTGATGTTTCGGGTGAAGACGATAAAGGGAATGTCGAAGCCCGCCTTTTTAAGGACATCATGGGCCATCTGGGCGCTGAAATGGGGCAGTGAATATTCCGAGATCACGGTGTCCCATCGTCCCTTGTCCAGCGCCGCCTGCATCCCTGAGAGATCCTGCACGCGCTGGGTTTTGAGCATATAGCCCCCTTTGCGCAGGGCGGTGGACGCCAGTTCGGCGTCGTCCGGCGAATCATCGATTATCAGGAGACGAAGTATTTTTTTGTCCGTCACCAGGGGCTCCCTCTCTTGAAATTATGACTGTATATAATTCTAGGATATATCACGCAAATCTTATACCGTCTCTCCCCACGTTCCCTCGCGAGGAGGGAACGTGAGTCTTTCGTACCGTAAAAATAGCCGTTTATCGTAGTATAGCAACACGGCCCGCCACCCTTATATTCATGTCGATCGCGGGCAAGAACAACTCTCTGGATCTCCCCAGAGAGATTTTCGGGCAGCCCGCATGCGATCAACGCCTCAGTTAATCGCGACTTCTCTTTTTTGTTTTTGGCTTTTATCCTGTGGAAAGGCGACCAGGTGATCGGCCTGTACCCGGATGCCGACACGTTCTCCGATGCGGTGGTCGGCGTGACTCGGAAATAAGGACAGCACCTTTACACCGCTTTCCAGGCGTAATGTGTATAGAATTTCCGCTCCCTTGAATGCCTTCTGTACCACCTTTCCCTTGAGAGGGCTGTCCGGGTCCGGGACGATGTCGTCCGGCCGCAGCAGAATTTCAATGCGCGTCCCCTTATCCCACTGGTAGGCGCGGTTCCCCTGGTATATGCCGATCTCGGTCTCGACGGTATCCGGCGCCAGCAGGGTACCGTCTAAGAATACACCCTGTCCGATAAAATCGGCGACGAATCGGCAGTTTGGCTCATGATAAAGGTTGTAGGGCGTGTCCCACTGCAACAGGCGGCCTTCGTGCATGACGCCCACCACATCGCCGAGGGCAAATGCCTCGTGTTGATCGTGTGTCACCAGCACGGCGGTCGTGCCCTGACGCTTCAAGATATCGCGTACCTCGCTGCTGAGACGCTCACGCAGCTCGATATCAAGGTTGGAAAAGGGCTCATCCAGCAGGATCAGGTCCGGCTGCGGCGCCAGCGCCCTGGCCAGCGCCACCCGTTGCTGTTGCCCTCCGGAAAGTTCATGCGGGAAGCGGTTTCCAAGTCCGGCAAGTCCGACCATATCAAGCACGTTTTTGACGATGGACGCTTTTTGTTCGCCGTTCATGCCGCGCAGGCCGAATCCCACGTTATCGGCCACGTTGAGGTGTGGAAACAGGGCATGGTCCTGAAACACCATTCCGAGACGGCGTTTTTCGGGAGGCAGGGTGAAGCCGCGGTACGACACACGGCGGCCGTTTAGCAGAACCTCACCGGTGTCCAGGGGATGAAAGCCGGCGATGGCGCGCAGCACCGTGGTTTTGCCGCAGCCGCTCGGTCCGAGCAGGCAGACTATGCTCCCGGTATTGACGTGCATGGACAGTCCGGCCACAGCGGGGTGATCGTTGTAACGGCATTCGATATTTTTAAGTGTCAGTATCTCGGCCAACCTGAGCTTCCACTATGGATATCCTTATTAAAATGATAACAAATCTCATTCTCGGAAGGGACATGTTATTTGGCCAAGAGCGGGTATCCGCAGGGAGCGTCGGGGGAGAACCCCGTCGTAGCAGCCGTTATTTCGGTTTATCTACGAGCAGGAATTCCAATAAGGCTTTTTGTGCATGCAGCCGGTTTTCCGCCTCGTCCCACACAACGCTTTGGGGGCCGTCGATCACCTCAGCCGTAACTTCATGGCCGCGGTAGGCCGGCAGGCAGTGCATGAACACCGCTTCTTTTTTCGCCTGCTGCATTAAGGCGCTGTCCACGCGAAAACCGCCAAAGGCCTTGAGACGTTCCGCCTTTTCGCTTTCCTGACCCATGCTCGCCCAGGTGTCCGTCACGACAATATCCGCCCCCTGGACGGCGCCGCCGGGGTCCTCTGTCAGAGTCACATGTTCCTGGCACGCCTTGAGCAGCGCGGCATCCGGCCCATATCCTTTGGGGTTGGCGATGTTGAGGTGAAAGCCGAACCGGCATGCCGCCTGCATCCACGAATGGCAGACGTTGTTCCCGTCGCCGATCCAGGCCACGGCCCGGCCCGCGATGTCCCCGCGTTGTTCCATGTAGGTCTGGATGTCGGCGAGCAGTTGACAGGGATGGTGCCCGTCGGTCAGCGCATTGATGACCGGAACCCGCGAGTGCGTGGCGAAGCGCTCCACCATGTCGTGGTTGTTCGCTCGAATCACGATCACATCCACCATGCGCGACATGACCTTTGCAGTGTCTTCCACCGGCTCCCCGCGATCGAGGTGGGTATCCTGTGGCGACAAGAACAGGCTGGCGCCGCCCAGCTGGGCCATCCCGGCCTCGAAGGACACGCGTGTGCGCGTGGACGACTTCTCGAAGATCATGGCCATGGTTTTGCTCTTAAGCGGCGTATACGCCTCGCCGCGCTTGTACGCGGCCTTGATGTCGACGGCGCGCTTGATCAGGCGCTTGAGTTCGTCCGTGGTCAGGTCCAGAAAAGTAAGAAAGTGGCGCGTTTTCACTTTTCCCCCAGAAACCTTCTCACGATACTGGACAGCTCGCCCACGAGGTAATCGGCTTCCTCGTTACTCAATATCAGCGGCGGCAGCAGTCTGATAACCGACTCTACCGTCACGTTAATCAAAAGGCCCTGTTCAAGCGCCGTATTCATCAGTTCCTGACACGGCCGATCGAGTTCGATGGCGAGCATCAACCCCCGGCCGCGGATGTCCTTGACACCCGTTACGCCTTCAAGCACTTTTCTGAAACCTGCAAGCATTCGCTCACCAAGCTCGGCCGCACGCCGGTCGAGTTTGTCACCAGCCAGCGTATCAAGTACGGCCAGCGCGGCACGGCATGCCAGCGGGTTGCCGCCAAACGTTGAGCCATGACTGCCGGCCTGGAGCATCTCCGCGGCCTCCCCGCGCGCGAGGCACGCGCCAATGGGCATCCCGTTGCCAAGCCCTTTCGCGAGCGTCATCACGTCGGGCAGAATCCCTTCGTGCTGAAAGGCGAACCATTTTCCCGTGCGGCACATCCCGGTTTGAATCTCATCCAACATCAACAGCCAGCCGTGTTCGTCGCACAGCATGCGCAACGCTTTAAGGTAGCCGGGATGGGGGATCACGATACCATTCTCGCCCTGGACGGGCTCCACCAGTACCGCGACCACCTCCGCGTTGTTGACACCGACCTGGCGCACGGCATCGATGTCGTTGAACGGCACGCGGTTGAAGCCTTGTACCAGCGGTTCAAAACCGGCCTGGATCTTCCGGTTGCCGGTGGCCGTCAGGGTCGCGAGGGTGCGGCCGTGAAAACTGCCTTCCATCACGATGATGGTGGGATGGCGGACCTTACGTTTGTGGCCGTAGAGGCGAGCCAGCTTGATGGCGGCCTCGTTGGCCTCGGCCCCGGAGTTGCAGAAAAAGGTATTGTCCATTCCGGAAACCTGGCACAGGCGTTCTGCCAGGTTTTCCTGCAACGCAATTTGATACCAGTTCGAAGTATGGATAAGTTTCCCGGCCTGGTCGCAGATCGCCTTGGTGACGGCTGGGTGGGCGTGGCCCAGGCCGCAGACGGCAACCCCGGAGAGGGCATCCAGGTATTTTCTGCCTTGAGTGTCCCACAACTGGGCACCTTCGCCGCGCACGAACGCGACGGGCAGGGACGCGTAGGTTTGCATAAGATGTGTCATAAAATGTAAAAGGCGCCCTGCCTGCAGGGCGCCATCAAATTCAAAGGGAAATTCTAGCCCTTCTGACCGATAACGCAAGCATTGAGAAACAGGGCTTTCAAAAAGAAAGCCCGGCAAAGCCGGGCTTTTTGCTGGAGGCGTTATGCCCTAAAAAATCTTGGGCAGGCCATGCGCCGCGCTGCCGGTAATCATGAAGAATAGCATGGGGATGGAAAACATGGTGTTGGTGCGTGACGCCAGGAACGCGACGCGCGCCGCCTTGGCCTTTTGCGCGTCGTCGGCCTTGACCAGACCTAGCACCTTCTTCTGATTTGGCCAGATCAGCACCCAGACGTTGAACAGCATGATGGTGCCGAGCCAGGCGCCGATGCCGATCACTGCCCCCTGGTTTTGGAGTCCGAACGCGCTGCCGAGGCCGATGCCGGCGCGTTCGAGATAGTAGGCGCCGGAGAGCCAGGTCACCAATGCCGCCCAGCGAAACCACAACAGTGCCAAGGGCGCGATATGTTTGGTGATGCCGGGTGCGGAGCCGTCGGCTTTGGCCTTCGGCAGGCCCACGGCCTGCACGAAGTTGAAATAATACAAAAGACCGATCCAGGTAATGCCGGCCAGAATATGTAACCAGCGATCAAGAATGAGTTCCATCGTTTCTCTCCCGTAGATATTTTCGTTGGTGTTTGGAGTTAGGCCGTGACCTTGAGCAGGAAATTGGCAGCGAAGAAATACAAAATGACTGTAAGCACCAACCCGGAAATAATGGTGCCCCAGATCGAATCGAGCGGGTTTTTCATGATTTATACCTCTGTTTTTTATCAGGTTACTGGAGAAATGTTTCGAATACTTGACTACTTTTGTAGGGCGTTAGGGTAAGGCAGTTTAGGTTTGATTTCAAGATACCGGCCAGCCCGTACCATCGCATTTTAGGATTTATTTAGGGTTTATATGGTTCAGTGTTGCCTGCCCTCGTGCTCATATTCTTCCTGCGAGATGATGCGTTCCTGTACTACGCGCCACTTTCCGTCATCCTCTCTCTCAAGCAGGATCTCGATGGGATTGATGTTTGTCATACCATCACTCCCTTCCACGGTTTCCTTGGTTTTGAACATCACACGGCCCGGCGTCATGACGCGCACCTTCATGCCTTCGTAGCTCACTCGTTTCAACAGGTTGTTTTCAAATTCATGCTTGCACTGTGCTGCCCAGGCGTTGTAGTCGATCATTTCATAGCCGGGCACGCCGAAGACCTGCACCCTCTTTGAAATTAAATCCATGTGGGCGTCGTAGTCTTTTTCGTTTGCGGTGCGCACCAGGGCCTCGAGCCACTCTTTTGCGACTTTGCTGTTCATGATCCGTGATCCTAAAAAAGCAATTGAACCGCGGAGAACCGTGCTCTCTGCAGTGAACGGCAACTGCTGGGTTTAGGAGATTGTATAAAGGAAAAGGGGATTATGGCATAACGATGTTTGGTATGTGAAACCAGTAGGTGATAGGTGTCGTTGGTGCGCTTCTGCCTTCCCCCCCTGGAGTCATGTTTTTCTAATTTATGCAGATCGCCTGTTACGGCTAAACGGGGAATAAAGCGAACCCATGACAATCTGGATTTGAATGGATTTTACGCGTTTTTGCCGATAAACTGCCTGAAATAAGCATGATTGGGGGGGCTTTAACGGGCTGTAAGCGTCTCATTGCATCGTTTCAGATGGGTGTAATGCCGGATATGATGCTAAACAGTGGTTGCCTTGACCTGTTTAGGCAAAAAATACGATCATACCGCGCGCGATTGGGGTAACGCCGACCAATGAATAGACAGGTTATTTTTATAAGTCTTGTCCTTTAAAATTTTCCCGAGCGAGATCCAGGTAAATTCATGAAAGCCGCTGACCAGAAACGCTTGTTGCGTGAGATGATTTTTTTCCGCCGCTTCGAGGAGCGCTGTTTCGAGGCCTACATGGATCACAAGGTCGGCGGCTTTCTTCACCTTTACTCCGGTCAGGAAGCGGTGGCAACCGGTGTGCTCGAAATGGCCCGGCCGGGCCATGATTATGTCATCACCGGTTACCGCGACCATATCCATGCCATCAAGACCGGCGCCCCGGCGCGCGAGGTGATGGCGGAATTATATGGTAAAGAGACCGGCTCCTCCCGCGGGCGCGGCGGCTCCATGCACATCTTCGATCCCACCGTGAACTTTATGGGCGGCTATGCACTCGTGGGCCAGCCGTTTCCGCTGGCCGCAGGCCTTGCGCTTGCATGTAAACACAAGAAGGCCGACCAGATCACCATTTGTTTCCTGGGCGACGGCGCTAACAACCAGGGTACGTTCCACGAGACCATGAACATGGCCTCGTTGTGGAAGCTTCCGGTGCTGTTTGTGTGCGAGAACAATCAGTATGCCATTGGCACGCGCATCGACCGCTCCTCCGCCGTGGTGGACCAGTACAAACGTGTCTGCGGGTACAATATTCCGTCCAGCCAGCATGATGGGCAGGATATTGACGTGGTGATGGAGTCGGCAAAGAAAGCTATCGACCACGTGCGCAGCGGCAAAGGCCCGTACTTTATTGAGTACATGACCTATCGCCTGCGCGGCCATTCCATGTCGGACAAAACCGCGCTCTACCGCCCCAGGGAGGAAGAAAGGAAATGGGCTGAACGTGGGCCTGTTAAAATTTACATCGATAAACTCAAGAAAGCCGGTGTAATCACTGATGCCGACATCAAAGCCATGGAAAAAGAGATCGATGATGAAATCGAGAATGAGATCGTCAAGTTTGCCGAGGAAAGCCCGCCACCGCGTGTGGATGATCTGAATAAATATGTACTGGATGACAACCCCGATCCACGCTGGATCGGTCCGCTGCAGAATACTTAAGGAAGTTCTGATTTATATGATCACTCAACGCCAAGGCGCAAAGACGCAGAGAAAAGCTTTTGATAACAAAAATAAGAATCTTTGCGCCTTGGCGTCTTTGCGTCAAAAGCTCATTTAATCAGACCTAAAAAATACAGACAAGGGTTACGAGATGGCAGAGACGTTTTACTGGGAGGCGATCCGCCGCGCCCATGATGAAGAACTGGCGAACGATCCCAACGTCATCGTGATGGGGGAAGACATCGGCTTGGTCGGCGGCACCTACAAGGCCACCTCGGGGCTGTACCAGAAATACGGCGAGGAGCGCATCATCGACACGCCGATCTCCGAAAATTCCTTTACCGGTATCGGTATCGGCGCCTCCATGGCCGGTCTGCGCCCCATCATCGAGATCATGTCCATCAATTTCGCGCTGCTGGCGCTGGACACGCTGATCAATGCGGGCGCCAAGATCCACTACATGTCCGGCGGGCGCGCCACATGCCCATTCGTACTGCGCACACCCGGCGGTACCGCCCACCAGCTTGCGGCACAGCATTCGGCGCGCCTGGCGCGCATGTTCATGAGCACCTCGGGACTGCGTGTCGTCACGCCGCGCGGGCCGCTGGACGCCTGCGGCATGCTGAAATCCGCGGTGCGTTGCAACGACCCGGTGATCGTGATCGAACACGAGCGTATGTACAACCTGAAAGAAGATATCCCCGACAAGGAATATTTCCGCCCGCTTGAGGGGGCGGAGATCGTGCGCCGCGGCACCGACATCACCCTCATCGGGTACAATTTCAGTCTGCACCTGTGTCTGCAAGCGGCACAACGGCTGGAAAAAGACGGCATCAGCGCCGAGGTGATCGACCTGCGTGCCTTGAAGCCGCTTGATCGTGAAACCATTCGCCGCTCGGTGGAGAAGACGCACCGAGTGTTGGTGGCAGAAGAAGACGAGGCCGCCGTCGGCACCGGTTCGGAGATCATGGCCACCGTTATCGAGGAATGTTTCTTCGCCCTCGACGCTCAGCCGGTGCGCATCCACGCTGCGGATGTGCCGGTGCCGTATGCCACGAATTTGGAACAGGCGGCGATTCCGGATGTCGAGGATGTGTACAAGGGGGCCCTTAAAGTGATGGGACGGATCTAAACTACGTGAGGTGTGAGGCGATAGGCGTGAGGCGAAAACGTAGAAAAAGATTTCCCCCTCACTCCTTACGCCTCACTTGTAAGATGAAGCGAGTACCGTTAGTGCGGAAAAACTGGACCTAAAAGCGAAGAAGCTAACGCCGAAGAGACACATGGCTGAACCCTACGCGATCAAAATGCCCAAGCTCTCGGATACCATGACCGAGGGTACGGTGGTTACCTGGGAAAAAAATATCGGTGACCGCATCACCCGCGGTACCGTGGTGGCCACGGTGGAGACCGACAAGGCGATCATGGACGTGGAAATCTTCCGCGAAGGCTATCTTTCCGGTCCGCGGGTGCCGGCGGACAGCGTGGTGCCGGTGGGCGAGGTGATCGCCTATGTGGTGGCCGATGCCAAGGACGTAAAAGGCGGAGAGGCGAAGGTGGCCAAGCCCGCCGAAAGACCGCCGCCGGTCGCGGCAGAGCCGCCCAAGTCCGAACCTTACGGCACGCCCAAACCCAAGACCCGAATTCCTGCCATGCCGTTCGGCGCCAGCCCGGCACCGCGCCCGCGCGACGCACAAGCCACGCCCTATGCCCGTCAGCTCGCCGGCGCGCATGGGATCGATATCAACAGCCTCAAGGGCTCCGGGCCGGGGGGGCTGATTATCGCGGCCGACGTGTCGGGACCGCAGGTCCGGCCGGGTATGGTCAAGCGTATCTATCAAGTCCCGGGCGTCGGCCGCCCCATGGATTCCATGGAGAAGGCCGTGGCCCACAACATGGAATATTCGGTCTCGATGCCGTTGTTCCGCGTGACGGTCAATGTCCAGCCCGACCGGCTCATAGCTGCCGCGAAACAAGCGGGTTATTCGCTGACCGTCATGCTGGCCAAGGCGGCGGCCCTTGCCATCCGGCAGTTTCCGCGCGTTAACGCCGTGTACCAGCATGAAGACCGCATTGTTGAGCGCGATCAGATCGATATCGGTCTGGCCGTGGAAACCGAGGGCATGGGGCTGGTGGTGCCGGTGTTGCGGGACGTGTTGAACAGCGACCTCAAGACGTTAAACAATCAGTGGAAGGATCTGGTCAATCGTGCGCGGGTCAAGCGACTGAAGCCGCAAGAGTACTCCAATCCCACGTTCACGATTTCCAACATGGGTATGCTGGGCGTCACGCATTTTGACGCGATTCCCTCGCCGGGCACGTCGGCGATTTTTGCCATCGCCACCAAGGGGCCGGAGGGGATGCCGGTAACCGTGACCGCGGACCATCGCATTATCAACGGTGCGGACGCGGCCAAGTTTTTGAATGCCTTCAAGATGCTCGTGGAGCAGCCGGACAGTTGGCTGGGCGGTGAAATAACCGAAACGGCGATTGGCGAAGGGCCGGTGATCGCACCGGGAAAATGGGATTATGACGTGGTGGTTATCGGCGGTGGCCCGGGCGGTGAGGATTGCGCGCGCGAACTCGCGGGCCACGGCAAGAAGGTGGCGATGGTGAACGATGCGCCGTATCCCGGCGGCGAGTGTCTGTGGCGCGGCTGCATTCCCTCGAAGGCATGGCGCGCGGCGGCTGACCGCGTGCGCGACCGTGTGCATGACGCCCATCTCGGCGTGCTGAACACGACGCGGCCCAAACTCGACTGGAAGAAACTGGAAAAGACCCGCCGCGCCATTCTTGAAACGCGCGGCGGCATGGCGCTCAAAACCGACAAGGGCGTGAAGATCGACGTGAAGCAGGGGTTTGCCTATTTTGAGGATGATCATTCGGTTTTTATCAATACCTCGGGGAATTCCAGAGATCCCCATGCCCGCGCTACGCCGGGCAAGGCCAAGAAGGGGCAAAGGATCACCTTCGGTGCCGCGGTGATCGCCGCCGGTGCGCCGCCATTCGTGCCGTCCATTCCCGGAGCGGATGCGAAAGGCGTGCTGACCTCCAACACCGTGTGGAACCTGAAAGCGGCGCCGAAGAAGCTCGCCATCGTCGGCGCCGGTGCCATCGGCCTTGAGATGGCGCAGATCTTTGCGGATTTCGGCGCCAAGGTGTTGGTGGTGGAGGCG
>FXBF010000169.1_pt1 | contig 20420 bp, 21 predicted proteins | sample 5335321 | NCBI WGS metagenome assembly FXBF01 (sample SAMEA103928391, study PRJEB20085) | sediment metagenome | isolation source: sediment
CCAACGCACTGTTTGGCCAAAGGTGGAAAAACGCGTTCACCCGTACAGCGGTTGAGTACGTTCAGGGTATCTGGTCTCGGTTGGTGATTATTGTACGAACGTCTCACGCTTCGCGGGTTACTTCCTGCGGCTCACGGTTAACGAATTACGGCTCACGAACCAAGTCTCTCCGGGCGCGCCAATATTCCAACAGCTTAGGGGCAGCATTGCGGGAGCCAGCGAGCTGGAGTTGTGAGGGTCAGAAGTCGTGGCGGTCAGGCATTGCAAGTGTTGAATCGGCGGGAAACTCAGACGTCAGGGGCAGTACACCCAATTTGTCCTTGAGACTAAAGCCTCGAAGCCAACATAATGCAAAGCCAGAACACCGACGCGATTCCTTGATGGCTGACGGCAAACATTCGGATCATGAAGGGTTCGGGAGTATGAACGGGCGACGGTTCGGAAAATTAAGCTCGCTCGCGAGTATCCGCGACACAGGGCAGCGGTAAGCTTGAGGGCGATATGGCTTCCTGCCGCAATAGACTGTAATCGATACGATGCCGATTGGCTCCGACCCTGAATCACGCTTGATTTTTGACGGCAGCGAAGACAACTTCGAGGCCCTGGTCTTGGAGAACTCGACCAAAGGGCCGGTCCTAGTCAATTACTGGTCTCCTAAAGCCGGCCCATGCCTGCGCCTATATCCCCTATTGGACAAATTGGTGCACGAGTTTCGTGGAAAATTTCTGCTGGTGAATGTCAACACCGATGAGCACAGGCGGGTCGCGCGAGATTACGGCGTAACCAGCCTGCCAACCCTGAAATTGTTCCTCCACAGGGAGGTGGCTGAAACGGTCCACGGCTATCAGCCGGAAAACGAGCTGCGCAACATGCTAAACAAACACGTGGCTCGGGACAGCGATGCTGCCTTGGCTCAGGCACTGCGCACCTATAAGGAGGGAAATACGGACCGCGGCCTGGCGCTGCTGGCAGAGGCCGCGATGGCGGATCCGCAGGACGTGCGCATACCCCTGGCGCTCGCCAAGCTGCTGATGCAGCAGCAAAAGCACGGACAGGCCTACCAGCTGTTGGGTGCTCTGTCCAAGGAGCAACGCGAGCTTCCGGAAGTGAGGGACCTGCTTGCTCACGTCGGGTTCATCACGGCGGCAGCAGACGCCTCCGATAAGCGCACATTGGAGCAGGCCATCGAGGCCGATGGCACCAACCTCGAGGCACGTTATCAGCTCAGCGCCTTGAAGCTTGTTGAGGACGACTACGAAGGGGCGATGGAACAACTGCTGGAAATCATGCGTCGCGACCGCGGCTTCCGCGACGATGCCGGGCGCAACGGCCTGCTTGCTATCTTCGGCCTACTGAACAATAAAGGACCATTGGTCGAGCGTTATCGTTCATTGATATTGGATCACGTGCATTGAGTTCCCGGGCGCGTAGCTGTCAGTGCAAGGGGATTGCAGGATCGTGGCCCGCCCTGCCTGAGGCGTTTGATCAGCGATCGAGCGACGCACGAAGCGCGCTGACGGCCAGCGCATGCGGTTATCAAAAGCTCTGCAACTGCTGACTGGTGGGTTCGGCGCAGCAGTACCAGGGCTCGGACATGTGCGCGATCCTTGCACCTAGATCACCGCTTGGCAGCACCGGTGCAGGGCGACCCAAAGTCTCATGAGCCATCCGCCAGATCCGCTCGAAGATCTTGCGACGCCCGAGATGCCGCGTCTCCGCCTTTGCCACCCACGACTGAACGTCTGCTTGCAGACGGTCCACCCGTGGGTCACGGTGCTTCCAAGGATAGCCAAGAAGCCGGGAATCGAAGGGCTCGATCTGCTCCCTGAATCCAGGAAGCCTCAGCATCCACGAGCCCTGCGGGATCAGCAGCCTGATGCTGAGTTGAACCGGTGGTACGCTCTGCACGAGCTCGAAGTCCACCAGGTGTTGCAGCAGATCGATGTAGCCCTCGAGCGTAGTCCAAGGCGTGAACGGTACGAAAGTGGGCGCAAGCGCAATACCGGTGGCCCGCAGCAATTTGACCGCTTGCCGGAAATCCGCCCGCGTGTGATTCTTGTCGAAATACGTAAGGACCTTGTCGTCGACCGATTCCACCGCCGAGGTAATGAAGATACACCCGGTGTGTTTCAGTTCCGCTAACAGCCTCGCGTGGTGCATCAGGTGCTGGATCTTTATGGTCGCATCATAGGTCAGGCTCGGGAACTCGGCGTGCAAAGCACGCACGACTCGCAAGGCATGCGTGGGGCCGTTCAGGAAGTCAGGATCTCCGAAAGAGATGTGCCTAGCACCCGCGGCTACTTGCTGGCGGATATCCGCCATCACGACATCCACCGGCACGATCCGGAAGCGCCCCTCATAGACCGGCACCACCGGGCAGTGACGGCACAGGTGTTTGCACCCCCGACTCGCTTCGGCAAAACCCACCACCTTCGTGCCGCCGTTCGGCAATCGCAAATGGGCGTAGCCGGACAAGGGCGGTAATCCCGTGCGGTCCGGCCTCACGAAGGGAATCTTGTTCAGCTGAACAACCGGCTCCGTCAAGGTAAGCACCGCGCCACCGCTTCTGAGCTGTTGCGCCAGCTCAAGGAGCGCGGGCTCACATTCACCGCCAAGAATCGTTCTGACTCCGAGATCGCGCCATAGCTCTGCGTTCATAGGCGCATACAGGCCATAGGCGCAAAGATACGCGTCGGGCGCCAACTCCCGGATACGTGGCAGCGCCTCCAGTGCGATGCGCGCGGCCGTATGCATACCGAGATACACGGCTACCAGTCCGGCCCGAGCGAGCGTAGCCGGCTCCAGCTTCTGCAGGGCAAGATCCAAGCATACAACCGAGAAATCATCACCACCCAGCCATGCAGCGGGCTGCGCCAGCGCAAAGGGTTGGCGCCCGAGCTCGTAGGGATTGATGAGCACGACCTTGAAACGCGGCGGCTCTTGTACCGATGCGTTCGGCGCGATCGTGGCGCGCTGCGCGCCCCTCGGGAGATTGTGCGTCAGCATGGTGTCGCTGCGAGTGGATTTGACGTTAATAGTAACGAGAACGGCCGAACGCAAGCGGCAAATTTCGCGTCGCGCCTAAGTGCTCGCGATTCGATCGCGTGCCAATCTGGCTATTTCTTCTGCCCGGCCGGCGAAAAACCGGGGGGCAGATTGCCCAGATCGCCTTCGCCGAACAGAAAACCGACCATGTGTTGCTCGATTAACTCGATGCTCTTAGTGTCGGCCGTGCTCAGTCCGTTTTCATTAATAATCGTGGTCAGCCGTTCGAGCCAGCTTTTCCACCCCTGCTTGGACACATTGTCATAGACCCGCTGACCCAACGAGCCTGGGTGGGGCGGTTGATCTAGCCCTTCGGCTTCCTGTTTCAGTACCTGGCAGTACACTGTGCGTGCCATTTCACATACCTTTTCGGTGGTATTACGCGTGGAAGTAACTTCCCCGCAGACTCTTTCAGTAGACCGACGATGCCATGTTACCGCTCGCAGGTTGAAAACCCAAGTACCTTAGTCAACTATCGCTACGACCTCGGCAGACAAGCAGCCGCGGCATAACCCAGGTAGCAAGCGTTGGGTGTGCGATACCACGCACCGAAAGTCCCGCCCGAGCGATCGGCCTGATCTCAAGCATCGGCGGTCTCCAACAGTCCCGGAAAACAGTGACTGCAAGTCGGGGGCGATGCGCGGCGGAATAGGGTCTCGCCGATGCGGTGCGACTGCACCCATACACGGGTGCGGACGTTGACCGCCACGCATACACCGATCGCAGGGCTTGGAGAGCTTTCCTTTGTCTAATCGAACTTGTCCCATTCCGGAGTCTTTCTAAAATAGCCGGAAAGAAAATCCACAAAGGTTCTGACCTTCGCCGAGAGATAGCGCCTCGACGGATAAAGCGCATAAATAGCGATCTCGGGCGGGCAGTACTCAGCTAACACCACTTGCAGTCGCCCGGCGCGGATGTGGGATCCGACGATGAACGTCGGTTCCAGTGCAATACCGAGACCGGCGACCGCGGCCGTTGCCAAAACCTCGCCATTATCAGCACAGATCGGTCCGCTTACTCTCACCGTCTCCACACCGTGCGGCCCGGTCAACACCCATGTGTCGGCTGTAGGCAGATTGGTGTAGAACAAACAGCGGTGAATCGCCAGGTCCTGTGGGACCATCGGAAAGCCATGGCGGTTTAGGTATTCCGGGGAGGCGCAGAGCACACGCCGGCACGGCGCGATCTTGCGGGCGACCAGGCTCGAATCGGCGAGCTCGGAGATTCGAATCACGACATCGAAACCCTCAGAGACGACGTCGACGAAACGATCGGTGAGGCTTAACGAGACCTGCACCTGCGGGCACTGTTGGCTGTATCGCGCAATGGCGGATGCAAAGTGCATAACCCCGAACGACATCGGGGCGTTGATATGGAGTGTGCCGCGAGGTTGCGTCGTCAGCTCGCCGGCGATGGATTCGGCTTCCTCGATATCGCTCAAGATGGCCTTGCAGCGCTCGTAGTAGACACGTCCGATCTCGCTGAGGCTCACGCGACGAGTGGTACGATTAAGCAATCGTGCCCCCAGATGCTCTTCGAGCTGCATTACCGACTTGCTTACGGCCGCACGAGACAGCCCTGTCCTGCCCGCAGCCGCAGTAAAACCGCCGGCCTCTACGACCTGCACGAAGATCTGCATGCTCGAAACACGATCCATATTGTCAACCTAAAAGAGACAAATTGTTTCAAAATCTGCTATTTATCTACCGGTTAACGATATATATCCTACCGATCGAATTCAACCGCGTTCTGCGGAGGTGCAAACGATGATTGCGGTTCGGCGTAGCGAAGATCGCGGCCCGACCCATCTGGGATGGCTCGACAGTCGCCACACTTTCTCCTTCGGCGGCTATTACGATCCCGAGCACATGGGTGTATCGGCGCTACGGGTCATCAACGATGACAGGGTGATCCCGGGCGCCGGGTTCGCGACGCATTCCCATCGTGACATGGAGATCATTAGTTACGTCAAGCGGGGTACGATTGAGCACAAGGACAGCATGGGTCATGTGGAGGTGCTGCCCGCAGGGGAATTTCAGTTGCTGAGCGCCGGTAGCGGCGTGACGCACAGCGAGTACAATCCTTCCCGTACCGAGCCCCTGGAGTTCCTACAGATCTGGATTCAGCCCAACGAGCTCGGGATCGAACCCGGTTACCAGCAGAAGAAATTTGCGCGCAGACCCAGCCTACAGCTGATCGCCTCACCCGGTACGCGCCACGGGTCGTTGCTGCTGCATCAAGACGCGTTCTTGTACCAGTTGATCCTGCCAGCCGGTCAAGAGGCGTGCCATAGAGTGCGTCCAGGGCGAATCCTTTACACGCACGTGCTCGCCGGTGATGTAAACGTCAACAGCGAGGCCTTACATGAAAGCGATGGCGCAACCGTCAAACACGTTGACACGGCGGAATTTACGGCTGTAACGGACAGTGAGGCGCTCGTCTTTGACCTTCCTTGAAATCTCGTCCCCCTATTGTCAACAAAAAAGGAACTAGCCATGAAGAATCTAATCGAGCTTAGCGGTCGCATTCTGCTTTCCGTTATGTTTGTGCTTTCCGGGTTTAGCAAGATCGGCGGCTACGCCGGAACCCAGGCCTATATGGAATCGCAAGGCGTCCCGGGGATACTATTGCCGCTGGTTATCCTGCTCGAGATCGTGGCGCCAATTCTGCTGATTATCGGTTGGCAGACTCGCATCGCTGCTTTGGGTCTGGCTGGGTTCTCGCTCCTGACCGCGCTGCTGTTCCACATGCACTTTTCCGACCAGATCCAGATGATCATGTTTATGAAAAACATCACGATCGCTGGGGGACTTATCTTGCTGGCGGCCCACGGCGCCGGGGGGCTGAGTCTGGACTATCGGCGAGCGAGTTAGGCAATCGTTAATCAAAGGTACATAAAAAATGGCCAACAGAGCCAATCCCGATTATCCCGTGCATGAGCTGCTCGCGACCCGCTGGAGCCCTTACGGATTCGCGGATCGGTCAGTGCCGAAAGATGATCTACGGGCGTTATTCGAGGCCGCGCGATGGGCCCCATCGTCTTATAACGAACAGCCCTGGCGCTACATCGTGGCAATCCGAGAGCAATCGGCGGAGTTTCAGAAGATCCTGACTTGCCTGTGGGATCTGAACCAGGCATGGGCCCAGCATGCCCCCGTGCTGGTCTTGGCCCTAACTAGCGAGAAGCTGTCGCGGACCGGTGATCTTAATCGCGCCGCCCAACACGACCTCGGGCTGGCGGCCGGTAATATTTGTGTGGAAGCCACGGCACGGGGCCTTAAGGTACACCAGATGATTGGTATTCATCCGCAAAAGGTGCGAGAAATATTCAATGTGCCGGAGGGTTTTCTTCCGTTAACAGCGCTAGCCATCGGTTACGCGGGTGAACCCGACGGCTTGTCCGAGGAGTTGCTCGCGCGCGACAGCCGTGCACGGCAACGCCGGCCTATCACGGAGTTTGTCTTCTCCGGGGCATGGGGACGGTCATCGGACCTTCTATCCTGATCGTGAGTCGCTACCAACATACGGAAAGATCGAAATGACAAGCGAAAAACCCAAAATAGCCTGCCTTCCCAATGGTCCGTATTATTTGCTTAACGATCTTACACCGAAGGCAATCCCCAATATTCAGAACTCCAAAGGAGAGCCGTGTTCCACGACAACAGGGGTCGCTTTATGCCGTTGCGGCGGGTCTAATAACAAGCCTTTTTGTGATGGCACGCATGGAAAAAATGGGTTTACAGACGAAAGGTTGACCGATGGGGGTTTGGATAAGCGTGTTGACTACGTCGGAAAGAAGATCGCTATCCATGACAACCGTGGCATCTGTGCCCAGGCCGGTTATTGCACCGATCGTCTCGCCGCTGTTTTCAAGTTGAATGAAGAACCCTGGATTGATCCCGATGGCGCAACGGTTGAGGAGATTGTAGGTACGATTAAGAAATGCCCTTCTGGGGCGCTCAGTTACACGGTCGATGACGTGGAGCATCGAAACCAGGATCGGACACCATTGGTTGCGGTTACGAAAGACGGGCCCTATGCGATCACCGGCGGCATAGAGCTCATCGACCAGCCAAGGGGCGACGGGGCGTCGACCGAACATTACACGCTCTGCCGCTGTGGTGCATCGAAGAATAAGCCATTTTGCGACGGCTCTCATTGGCATATCGGCTTCAAAGATGAAAATAATTAGCCAATGACAATACATCGAGATGGGCGATATGACGGCAAGTAATGGTCGAGCACCCTTAAAGGTCTACTGGCAACCGGGCTGCTCGAGCTGCCTGAAGACCAAAGAATTCCTTCTTGCGAACGGCGTGGAATTCGAATCCATTAATGTGCTCGAAGATGAAAAGGGCTTCAAGGAGCTCGAGGCCTTGGGCGTCAGGCTTGTGCCCATCGTCGCCCGCGGAAGCGATTGGGCCAACGGCGCTGTCTTCCGGGATGTCGCCCGGGTGGCCGGCTTCGAATGGGGCGCACACGCGATGCTCACGCCCGAGGAGATGGTGGCCCGGATTAACACCATTCTGAGTGCGGCCCACCGTTTCACCGGCCAGATCGCCGAGGATAAACTCGACACCATGCTGCCCGGGCGCCCGCGCTCTTACCGCCAGCTCGCCTTTCACATCTTTCAGATTGCCGAGGTGTTTCTGAACCGCGTGGAGCACGACGCGCCCTATACCTATGAGGCACTGATCAGCCACCTGCCGCCGCACCTCAAGGGCAAAGACGAGCTGCTCAATTACGGGGCCAGCATACAATCCCGGTTCAACGCCTGGTGGCAGGCGGTGGGGCGTGAAACCGACTTCAGCCAGCCCGGCAAGGTCTACTACGGCGACGTCACCCTGCACGAAGTGCTCGAGCGAACCGCCTGGCACTCGGGCCAGCACACACGCCAGCTCTCGCTCGCATTGGAAAAACTCGGGATCGCACCGGTCCAACCACTGACGGAAACGGACTTCGCCGGCCTGCCCATGCCCGAGAACGTCTGGGACAACGAGAAGACTTGGGATTGAGGCGCGGGGTCTGCGGGTCCTTGGCCGTGATATCTTTAGACTCATCCACCTGGCGACAGCAGGGCAGACGCCTGCGCTCTTAGGCAAACTCTCGAACGTCGAGCGCCTCGCCGGTTCGCTTGCCCTCGAGACTTTCCTTGTACGCTGGCGGAACCTTCTCCGCAGGCATTCCGCCGGAACTGTCCATCCTCATGGCTTCCATGGTCTCCTTTACGAAGACCGGGCTCACGATGTTGATTCGAACGCCGCGCTCCAGCTCCAGCGCTGCGGCACGCACGAAGGCCTCGAGGCCACCGTTGGCCATGCTGATGGACGAGCTTCCCGGCATCGGCTCGCGGCTGAGAACACCGCTGGTCAAAGTGAATGATCCGTTGTCGTTGATGACATGGCGGCCGACCCGCACCACATTCACTTGACCCATAAGCTTGTTGGTCAGCGCCAGCATAAAGTCTTCGTCGGTCAGATCATCGAGGCTGCCGAATCTGGCCGCCCCGGCCGCACAGATCACTGCGTCAAACGACCCGACGTCTTCAAAGAGCCTTGCTATCGACTCCTTCGACACGAGATCAACGTGAAAGTCGCCGCTCTTGTGGCCGACCTTGACAATCTCATGTTCGGGCGTCAGCGCCCTGACGATCTCTTTGCCGATGGTGCCGCTTGCACCGATTACGACGACTCTCATCGTCCAGCATCCCGAATCGGATCAAAAAAGAAATTGAGTTTGCCGTGGGCCTGCGCACCAGGTCGAGGCGAGGCGAGTGATACCGGGCCCTATTGGTCTTTCTCAGCGGCCTCGAAGGCGGCCTTCTGCTCGGGCGTCGCCTCGTGCTGGTACTTGTCCTTCCACTCGCTAAAGGGCATGCCGTAGATAATCTCACGCGCCGCCTCGTAGGACATCTCCAGCCCGCGCGCTTCGGCGGCCGCACGGTACCACTTGGACAGGCAGTTACGGCAAAAACCGGCGAGGTCCATCAGCTCAATGTTCTGCACGTCCTTGCGCTCGTCCAGATGCTGCAGCAAGCGCCTAAAGGCAGCCGCCTCGAGCTCTACTCGCGTTCTATCGTCCATTGCGTACTCATCTCATCCCGGCTGCCCAGGCACCACGGCTCGATTACCCCTCCGCCTTGGAACCGCCCATGCAGGGTGGCGACTCGGCGGATCGTCCCGCACGTTCGAACCATTCGTCCGGTGTGAGCGGATGCAGCGTCAGCGCATGCACGGGGCCTGCAAGTTGTTCAGCCAATATCTCGTTGATCATGCGGTGACGGGCGACCAGGTTCTTGTCCGAAAACTGCTCGGACACGACTGTCACCTTGAAGTGCGACTCGGATCCCGGCGGCACATTGTGCATGGGACTCTCATTGATCACTTCCAGATGCAGCGGATTCAGCCTGCTGCTGAGCTTTTTCTCGATTAGGGCCTGGGTCGTCATGGGCTTCGCTTCTCGTGCCTCACTATGGCTGCCTTCTAGGATATCATCACACGCCTCGCAATTTACCCGACAAAAACCAGCAGATTAGGGCCGATACGCCGCGACCCCTGCTCCGGTGTCCCACGGCCTAGGATTGGGCGAAGTAACGACTGAGGTACTCTTCAAACGGCAACTCGTCGGCCGCCTCGATCTCGCGTTGGCGCTGAACAGATTCTCTCGCCACCTGCGCGAAATACTCGGCCCGTTCCTGCGTCAATGTCGACCTTCTGAAATGCTCCTCGTGCCCCAACGACATGCGCAGCGCAAACTCGGCGAATGTTTCGCCCCTGGACCGCATGTCGGCCAACACCCGCGCGGATGGCGTTCTATCCGGCTGCTTAACTGCCGCGACCTGCTGGTCGAGCGCCGCGGAGTAGGGACGCGCGGAAAATCCTTCGTCCAGCATCTCGCAAACGGGGCTCATGCCAGCGCAAATCTCGCCCGCCCAATCCTGGAACGACCGTTGCGCGCCGTGCTGCAGGAGCGAAAGAGAGGGGTCGCGCCCGTACGACGCCACCATTCTCTGATTATACTCGAACTCATTTCGTTCCTCGGCGCTGATCCGGGGGCTTTCCTGGAGCAGGCAATAGATGAGAAACGCTTCGAGGAAGCGCAGCTGAGCCTCGCCCACGCCCAAAGGCTCGAACACATCCACGTCAAGCGCCCGTACTTCGACGTATTGTACGCCCCGGCGTTTCAGGGCACGCGTGGGCTTTTCGCCCGAACGGGCCAGTTGCTTCGGGCGGATAAAACTATAGTACTCGTTCTCGATTTGTAGAATATTGGCATTGAGTTGGCGGTACTCACCATCGACGACCACCCCGATTTTTTCGTACTCAGGAAAAGGCGTCTCGATCGCCTGCGTCAGGCTGGCCACATATTCAGCGAGATTATTGTAGGAGATGTTGAGACTGGCCTGATTCTTGTTCTTGTAACCGATGTCGCTCATGCGCAGCGAGGTGGCATAGGGCAGAAACAGGGTGTGCTCGTCGAGCTGCGCAAATCCTGTCGGCCGGTCGGGCAGGAAGGACTTGCATACTGCCGGTGAGCTACCAAAGAGGTACGGGATGATCCAGCCCATGCGTTGAAAGTTCCGAATCAGACAAAAATAGGAGTCGCCGACAAACCCGTCGAGCGGACGCGAATCCTGTGCCGCCTCCTGCAACACCGGCCAAAAACTCTCGGGCAAAGAGTAATTGAAATGGACGCCGGCGATCGCCTGCATGGGACCGCCGTAACGATATTGTAATCCTCGCCGGTAGACGTGCTTCATGACGCCGACGTTTGAGATCCCATAGGAGGCAATGCGTGCGCCGCCCTCCTCCTTGGTGAGCGTACACGGCATACTGGTCGCCCATAGCAACTCATCATGCAGATGGGCATAAACAAATTGGTGAACCTCGACCAGAAAATCGAGCGTCTCGCGTACCTCTGGAAAAGGCGGGGTGATGAATTCCAGCAAGGCCTCGGCGTAATCCGTAGTAATATAAGGATGCGCAAGCGCAGAGCCCAATGCGCACGGGTGCGGCGACTGCGCAATCCGGCCGTCGCGCATGATACGCAAGCTCTCCTTCTCGATACCCTTCTTGCCTTCTAGCAAGAGTCCTTTCGGTACGGCGCCGAGGAGCCGGTCCAGTTCCAGCACGGAAATACCCCTATGTGATCCCAGTGACGAGTGACGGAGCAAAAACGACATTAACCGTGAAGTGTACGTGGCAACGCTTCGCAGCCGCTATTTTCGTCGATCGCCCTTGCATGCCTTACCCGGAGTTCCTTGCCAGGCGTGGGTCAGAAACGTAATTCGACCGGGCCCTCACCCCGAGGCCGCGGCACGATGTAGAGCTGCATAATCTTCCCGTAGCGTAGAATTTGAACGGGGACGGACTGTCCCGCTTGCAGGTTTTGCGCAATTCTCAAAATGCTTCGCGGCCCGATTACCGGTTTATAGTTCATTCGAAGAATGATATCGCCGGACGCCAGGCCGGCCTGGTCGGCTGGGCCTCCCGGTATTATCTTAGCGACGTGCGCGCCGGCACCCGGGGCCAGATCGCGGACCGCGGCAGTAGTGCGCGGCACGAGATCGACCTCCATGCCGAGCCAGATTTCAGCCGACGCCGGCGGCGACGTCAACTGCAAGAGTAAAGCCAACGGTACCAAAAGATAACTCAATGGCACAGCTTCGACCCTCTGTGCGGGGTGGGCCAATAGCAGCCTATCTGAACGAGGTGCTGTCTATATAACCATTCCGCAAACACACAAATTAATCGTATGACCTAGTGCTGCCCCACAACCTCCGGGCATGGTCCCGATAAAGGAATCGCGCACGAAAACCCATTCGGCAAGCGCCTTCCGCGCTAGCGGGTCCCAACGGCGCACTCCGGGGCGGATGTGCCACCACCGTCGCTGTACCGCTTACTTACCGAGCATTAGATAGTATGGCATCCAGTAAAGTGCAATCGCAGCGGCAAACACAGCATCCGTGATCATCATCGTTTTGTAGTGGTTTCGCTGGGTATCCCCCTTTCCACTCATGAATACCCAGCTCATCAGCGTATCCAATAAGAAAATCACAAACACCAACGGCGCCAGCACGGGAATGAGCACAGTGCGGGCGAAGCTCCAACCGGTATAAACCGCCGGCGTATCCGCGGCAGGCGCGAACACGATAACGACCACAGCCAGCAATGCCAACAGCAAACGCAGCGGGCCAAGCCTTCGTGCAAACGACGTCACTATATTGCCCATGCCGCGTTCCTTCACCTCCGATTCCAGTCGATCGCCGGCCGGGGCCCGGAGCAAAGCCACCTATCGCCAGTCGTTGGTTCTGCTATTGGCTAACGCCCGTGACGGCACCCTCGGCCTTGGTGAGCGCACGGCCGCCAGCGCACTATTGTACGTGAATTCCCGCCAGACATAAGCCCATCAGTCGTTAAGGGCCTATGCGACGCAGGTGCCGATAACGGCCGACTGCCAACTCGAGCCGGCAGCCTACAATGACCTACTGGGCCCACCATAGCGCCGTGCCCGGCGTTAAGCCGATGCGTCTGCCACAGGCTCGGTGAAGGAAATTGGAAAGGAGAGGGAATCCCACTGTCGCGCGCCTATGCGGCCTAGCGCGACCTTGGGCCGTGCGCCGCTAACAAGCACCGCAAATTAATCAGCAATTGCTAGCAGGCTGCTGAAAAACTATTCTTCTTCAGCAGCCTGCTAGACAGGCATGTTCGTGGGAAAAGAACGCATCTTCTCGAACCTCGGCACGTCCGTATAGGCGACGCCCCAAGCATCGATGCCATGGCGCTCGAGGAACATCTCGATCTCGACCTGCAGGGTGGAGATCGCGAACGACGCCATCAAGCCGTCACAGTCTCCCTGCGATCGCGCATCGTCGGCACTGAGCAGATTCGCCGCGATTGACGCGGCATGATGCCTCGGATCCTGCTCCGAGCGCAGCCGCTGACCGAGCTGGTTAAGCGCGCTGACGCCCCGCTCTCCGCGTGGCATGCTAAGCACCAACTCGCGGCAGAGCTCGGCAATCAGCCGAAGCGTGCGCTCATCGAGAGCCCGTTCGGCTGCGCGGATAGCGTCTTCGGTGTCTATCGTAAGCACACGCACGCGATCAAAATCGTGTGCGTGTGCCGCAGCAACCGGCTCATGAATACTCTTGGAGAAACCTGGCATCATACTTCCTCTCCCGTCGCTGCCGTACGAGAATCGCCGGCCTCGCGCCTATCGCGTCTTTACGCCGGGCTTTGATCGTTTTTCCTGCGCCATCGCGGTGTTCCCAGTCCGAGCGATGCACGCTGCAGAGGATAGGACGACAGCTGCTCGAGCCCTTAATCATTAGCTGCCAAGTTGCTATCCCCACGCGCAAACCATACGGTGAATCCATACCCTGGGAATCCGGCATCTTGAGCACATGACCACGCCGTACACACGGATCGTCACGATATAGCCACAAGAAAGTCCTGCAACAATCGCGCCAATTTGCCTCAGCGCGGCGGCCCGTGAGGCCCGAACAAAGGGACAGGGCGCACCGTTGCAGCAGCACAGCACGCTTGGGCGCCTGCGGGTTTAATCTGACTTTCACCACAGAACACGAAGCGCACGACTCCAAGGACGGACGACTCCAGGGTTGGAGGACGACTACAGGGATGTAGGAGCTAGAGCAACGCAGGGAGCAGTTGCCGAGGTAGACCGCGTCGGGAACAAGCGGTCGAGGACGACTGCAGGGAGGTAGGACGACTGCAGGGATGCAGGAGGTAGAGCAACGCAGGGAACGGTTGCCGAGCTAGAGCAACGCAGGGAGCGGTTGCCGAGGTAGATCGCGTCAGGAACAAGCGATCGAGAGACCACAGAGATTATTGAATTTCTTTAGACTTTGTTCGTGGCGGCGACGTGTGTGGCGCAACGTCGCATCTTCGCAGCGCAGGTCCTCACCTTGCTGAACGTTATGTTCCCTCTGCGATCTCTGTGCTCTCTGGTGTGAGTGATGCAATATCCGGGTTAAGGAGGTTCTTCGAGGTAGTGGCCTGTCCCGGCGTCGAGCGATGTCGCTTGCCGCCAGTACTCGTCGCGCAGTGGCGCTCCCAGCCGAGGAGTATGGTCTGGGCAGGCCCTGCGGGCCGTGAGCTTGCGCCGATGACCCGTCCTATCGGGAAACTATCTGCGTATTCTGTAAAAAAGAGGTTTATTCACAACGAGGCGGAATGACTGCGTCCCTGCTACGACTCCCGGATAATTCTCCAGTACTTGTCGCGTATGATTGACAAGGTACGCCGGCCGAAGAAACCGAGCGGCTTGAGCTCCAGTTTTTTCGGCGCGTCCTCATTGTATGCCTGCTGAAACGCAACGAGTGCCCTGTTCATCGATCGCTGCTCGCCGTCTGGGACGCCTTCAAAAGCGTTAATCGATTGCAGCACCGTTTGTATCAGTTGAAACGTTTTCTGATTGTTATTCACATCTATATTAGTGTTGATCGAACCTCCGGAGCTCGCAATCTCCCGCTCGAGCTGCAAGAACAACAAATCGATGCTGCCCGCGAGCCCCTCGTAATCATCGGCGATGCGTTTCAACTCCTGTATTTTCTTGACAACGTCTTGCTTCGATGCAGCTGGACTCCAGATACCCGGCAAGTCGGAAGTCGTCAGCGCCTTGGCAACCTCGGCTTTCAGCTCCTCAATATCCGCCACCGTCGGTCGTTCGCGCAACTGCTTTTTCAAATCATCGTTTTCTACGACGAGCTCTTGATTACTTTGCCCGATACTTAGACCGAAAAAATCTACAGGGCGGTCTGCGTAGACCGCATAGGCGATCACGGCGGCCAAAAGAAATCCTGCAATGAACACGAGGAATGTTAAACCCTTCGGTCCTATTCTGCTGATCAGACGCCAGGGACCCGGCATCGGGTCTTCAATAAAAAGATGCTTTCTCTGGGCATTCATTGGGCAGGCTCGTGTACCAGATCGAAAACAATGCGCTACGGAAATAAGTGATTACTAACGTGAAGGAAGCCGCCTATTGCAGACGCGATCATCGTACGACGATTCCGCGCAAGGGGCAAGCATTCGACGAACAAGAGAGCTCTCTTCGACATTACCGATGCGGCCAGAACGTACCCAGCCCAGGCGGTGGTATGGAGATGCCCAGCCTGCGGCCAGCCTGGTAAGATCTTAACTGCCGCGAGTAGAAACGGGCGAGGCGATTGATGCTACCGCCACACCCTCACGGTCTCGTCATCACCACCCGCTGCCAACAAGCGGCCATTAGGCGAAAGCGCGACGGCAAAAATATTTGTATTGCGGCCGAATAGCTGATGAGCAAGCTCGCCTGACTCGATGTTCCACATCTGTACAGCGTCACCGGCCCCACCTACGATCAACCATTTACTGTCCGGTGAAAACGTGACCGTGTACACCGTCTCCGGCGCACCGCTAAACGTGCGATCGCGTCGCTCTCGCCCCGTGTCCCAGAGCTTGAGAAACTTGTCCGACCCGCCCGACGCCAACCACTTGCCGTCGGGAGAAAATGCGATCGACGTGATCTTGCCTTCGTGCGCTTGGAAGTATCCCACCAACTGTCCGCTGGAGGTCTGCCAATACTTGATCTGGCCACTGGAGTCACCGGTTGCAAGCCGACGGCCGTTGGGTAAAAACGCTATCGTCAACACGTTGTCCTTGTATCCGGATATGCGACGATCAATACGGTTGGCCTGCACATCCCAGAGAATAAGCGACTGATCCATGCTGCTTGACGCCAGGATCTTGCCGTCGGGCGAGAACACCATATCGTTAATCGCCGCCGAGTGCCCTTCGAGCTCGCCTGCAAGACTACTCTTCCTCACGTCCCAGAGCCTGATAGTATTGTTGTCACCGGTGCTCGCGAGCCACCTGCCATCGGGCGACACCGCGACTGCACTACCCATATTATTGTTACTGGAGAACGTGCGCTCCACCTCGCCGGTTTCGACGTTCCACAGCGTTACCACGCCGTCAGTCGATGCCGAGGCAAGCGTGCGACCATCCTGTAAGAAGGCCAACGATCGCACCGAACCCCCCTGGCCGTCCAGGTTCTTTGCCAGAACCTTCGCAGCGTCGAACGGTGCAACAGCTGTTTTCTTGGAGCGTTTGCTCGAGCGCGTGCGTGCCGCATTGATATCGGTCTTGCGCCGGCTGCGCAGGTCAGGCGCGGTTCCCTGTGCGCCCTGAACCGGATTCATTACATCCTTAACGGCCTTCTCTATATAGGCGATATTCTCATACACCTGCGCCTCCGTAACGAACTCGTTCTCGAGCAAATACTTCAGCGCAAATATTCCGGCGGCGACAATAAGAAGGATGCCGATCAGGGCCTTGCCAAGGACGGCTTGTTTTAGCATTCGCGGATGTTCCTCCCGCACCACCTTGGTGATCCCTATAAAGCCGGATTTGTAATTGACGGCCGATTGCGCGGCCGGCTTGTCGTTGCTCATCCCATGGCCCATTACGGCTCGCTGAAGGGCGAACGCGGTGTGCGGACGTTCTTTTGGGGACAGATTCATAGCCCAGTCCACGCTCTCGCGAATATAAGAGGTATATAGGGGTCGCTGGAATGCCGTGGCGGGCGTCAGCGGATCGCGCTTCCCCGCGCGTACGACGTTGTAGCGATCCTTGGCGTCAATCGGTACTTTACCGGTAGTACAGCGGTAAAGGGTCGCCCCGATCGAATAGACATCGGTCCAGGGTCCCTGCTTACCGTGATTCGGATAGTGCTCCAACGCGGCATAGGCCGGAGTAAGTGTGACGTTTTGATCCTCCGAATCGCGGTTTTTCCTATGACGGACCGAACCGAAATCGATAAGCATGGGTTGCCCACCGGTGCGCAGATAGATATTTTCGGGTTTGATGTCCAGATGCAGCAGCCCGGCGTCGTGCACTGCCTGCAGACCGCCCAGGATCGGCAAAAACACGCTCAGCAGCACCGACTCGTTCAGGAAACCCCCGGTCCTGTGCAGGTAGTGGGCGAGGCTCTCTCCCTCCTCGTACTCCATCACCATGTAGGCAGTGCCGTTGGCTTCGAGGAATCGCAGCACGCGCACGATATGATTGTGCTTGAACTTGGCCAGGGCGCGCGCTTCGTTCAGGAACTCCTGCAAACCCCACTGATAGATGTCCGCCCCCTCGGGCCGGGGAATGATCGTAGACCGGTTGTCGCGGATCGCGAACTGCTGCGGGAAGTACTCCTTGATCGCGACCAGAGAGTTGAGCTTGGTATCGCGGGCGAGATAGGTAATGCCGAAGCCCCCGTGACCGAGCACGGACTCTATGATGTACTCGCCCAGCCGGTAGGCCGGCGTCAATGCGTTTTCAGAACCCTGAGCAGCCATGCATGCCGTTGCACCTTGCAGATGCGGAGTTTGCAATTAAATCAACCGCTTAGAGTCGGTGGATTCGTGCAAACGTCATCTAAAAACTAGACGTTATCGGGGCTGCGCGCAACTCGGGAAGACAGTGACGGTGGCCCCGGCGGCCGCGTCCGATGGTCCCGCGGGCACCGTGCTCACAGGCGCGGACCCGCATCGGCCGCGCGCATCATGCGCCAAGGCTCACTACGTGGGTCGGCAAAACTGACCAGCGGCGCAGGGGCTCAGTTTTGCGGGCCGTCGACACAGCAGTAGCGCGAGTCGTAGAAGGCGTCGCCATTCACGCGACAAAACACGAGGATGCAGTTCTTAACGGGTGCTGTCGACTCTGCCGGCGACTCGACGGTCTGATAGGGTGGTCCGCTGCCGGCACCTTCGGTCGGACCGCCGGCACAGCCGCCGATCACGACCATAGTGAGAAGCAATGATCCTACCGCGATAAATCGCATGTGTCCGCTCCCGAGCCCGACATCTTCGCCTGCACGATATCCAAGTCGGTTATTGTCCGCTGATCAGGCGATGATTTCCACAGTGTCGCCCAACCGCACGGCGCCTTGCGTACGTGGGACCAGATTCTGCCCGAAAAACACACCGCCGCCGGGGCGACGCCGATAGGAACCAAGCGTGCGCAGCGGCTGCAAGTCGCGATCCTTGATGCCGGTGTCGGGATCGACGGTAGTCAAGACGCAGCGTGAACAATTCTTCACGCCGTCAAACACGACGGCGCCGATCCGAATCCTTTCCCAGCGGTCTTCCGCATAAGGCCCGGCACCGTCGACAACGAGGTTGGGTCGGAACCGGCGCATGGATACACGTTGTGGCACGCGTTGGTTCAAGTCTGCGAGCGACGCCTCGGATATCAAGAGTAACGGAAACGCATCGGCAAAGCTGACGGAATCGCCGGACCGCGCGTAATCCGGATCCACCGGCCGCGGCTGCGTATCGGTCATCTGCACCAACTCACAGGTCTGCCGCAGGTATTCGCGAAACCAATGATCGGCGGGCGCCCCCACAGCGATTGCCATGCACTCCTCACCCCAGACGCGAACCTCTCGCAGTATATCCGTTTGCAGTCGGTACGGGATGCGCAGCGTGGGCATCTCCGGGGCCGTCACCACCAGCGCGTCCTTGGCCGGCTGTGTGCGAACCAGGGTAAGCAGCGGGTACTCCCTTGCGGTGATGGCCTCCCCGTCCGGTTGCACCAGCATCCAGCGCCGATCCAGCGCGAGACCCCCTCGCAGCACCCGGCTCTCGGACAACGACACCCCCGCTGTCGATTTAATGGGATAGATGTTTATCTGTGTGACCCGAAGCTTCGACATTGACCTGTCTTGCGAGCGCTCGGCCCTAACGGCATCGCGGGCATGCTTACCGACGACGACGTGCCGTCGTCCTTAACGCGGCGAGACCTCCAGCAGGAAGGCCTTGAACTGTTCCAGGTTCCGCTGGTATCCAGCCGGATTTCTGTCCTTTCTCATGGTCGATACGCCATGCACACCGGCGCTCGCGCGGCGACGCCTGACGTTGACACCGCTCGCGCGACTGAGCACCTCGTCGACACGCAACTCTTCTTTTTGTTGCGAGCCCGCCGTGACATAAAAAGGTATCGACACACTCGCGGCAGCCTTCTTTATACGATTCTTGTCGGAGAAATACTCGCCCGGCGAGAAGCTGGCAAGCGCACTGAGCTTGCCCGGGTTCGCGCCCGCCAGAACGATCACGAGCGATGCCGAGTACGAGCTGCCGACCGCCACGATCGTACGGTAGCCACGGGCGACGGCCCAGTCCAGCGCACCTTGTAGATCGGCATAGGCCTGCGCGTAAGAGCTGGACCGCCCTCTCTTGCTGACGGTTCGATTAGGGTAGCCCCATCCTTGCCCGCCCGATCGCTGGTCCGTAGCCAGCGTATCGAATCCGAGCGATTTGAGCACCGGGACTATCGGATCATACTCGTGCCGGTTGGAGCCGGCTTGATGAAACAGCAACGCGATCTTGTCGTTGCCCGCAGTTGCACGGACATAAGTGGCAAAAAACCTTTCGCCATCGTTCGCGCTGAGTGCGAGCTCCTCGCCCGTGGGGTTCTGTGCAGCCCCTAAAGGACCGGCCGCAACAACAACCAGCACAACAGATGCTATCGCGCGCAGGCAGACGGCCCGTGCGCAGATTACGAAAAACCTGTCAATCATGTACGTGCCTCCTGCGGGCGTAACGGCTTATCGCGAATCGGCAGATGCAAGGTGGCCGAAACGAGCCCAAGCGCGATTGCGATGAGCCAAGCCAGTTGGTAGGAACCGGTGATATCAAAAATGTAGCCCCCTATCCAGGCACCCAAAAACGCCCCCAGTTGATGGCTTATCATGACGATGCTAAACAGCGTCGCCATATAACGCCGGCCGAAGATCTGGCCGACGATCCCACCCGTGAGCGGTACCGTGCCGAGCCACAGCAAGCCGATCCCGGCCGATGCCACCAGCACCGACGCCTGCGATGCCGGCACGATGAGAAATAGCGCGAACACCAAACTGCGCAAGAAATACAGGCCACTGAGTACGTGCTTTTTTCGATAGCGCCCGCCGAGATATCCGGCCGCAAAGCTGCCTATGATATTGAAAAGCCCGATCGTCGCGAGCGCCCATGCCCCCAGCATCGGCGTAAAACCCGACCCGACCAGATAGGCCGGTAGATGCGTGGCGATGAAGGCGACCTGGAAGCCGCAAACGAAGAACCCGCCGTTGAGCAACAGGTAACCATTATGCGCGCCCGCCTCGCGCAATGCCTCGCTCAGGCGTTGCGTGCTGGCGGACTTATACACCGCCCGATCCGCGCGGCGAAGACCGAAGGCGAAAGGTATCATGGCACCCGCGAACACCGAGAGCACAATCAGCGCCGTGAGCCAGCCCCACTCCCCGATCAGGCCCTGGGCCAACAGCGGCGCCGCAAACTGCCCGAATGAACCGCCGGCCGTCACCAGGCCGAGCGCCAGGCTGACGCG
>FXBF010000170.1_pt1 | contig 20391 bp, 29 predicted proteins | sample 5335321 | NCBI WGS metagenome assembly FXBF01 (sample SAMEA103928391, study PRJEB20085) | sediment metagenome | isolation source: sediment
GTATATACCAGAAAGTGGTTGGACATGGAAGGAGCACTCTATAATGACTTATGTGGACCTTACTGACGTAGTTCCAGCTCCAGAGCGTCACTCTGGCTATCTTGTTGATCTCTTAGCCGACGGCGGAATCCAATTCGAGGATCACGACGGCAGCGACGCAAGCTGGGTACACGCACTCTCAATAGGCGAATTCAAACACCCCCTGTGGGGAGTAATGAAGTTCACGGCAGATCGTATTCAACGGTTTGCTTCCAACGTAAACGAAAACGTGCGCGGCATTGACCTCGCTATCGACTACGGTCACAACTCTGCAGATGAAGCAGCAGGGTGGGTTAGAAAGGCTAATACCAAAGAAAACGGTCTCTGGCTTTTTATCGAGTGGACGAAAAATGCTGCTCAGCGGATAAGAGATAAAGAATTCCGATATTTCAGTGCCGAGTTCGTAGACGAATGGACTACAGGTGATGTGGTTCACAAGGATGTTATCCTAGGAGGTGGTTTAACCAACCGGCCGTTTTTGAAAGATCTGCTCCCAGTCAATCTGTCGGAGCTGTACGAGAAAGGAAAGGATAAGTCTATGGAGTTGAAAGAACTTCTAGAGACTCTGGACCTCTCTGAGGATGCTACTGAGGAGGACGCTATCGCAGCGATAGTGAAACTTCAGGAGCCAGACGAGCCTAAGGAAAAGGATCCTAAGCCGGATCCTAAGGAGAAGGAGCCAGAGATGGATCCTGAGACCAAGAAGCTCGCCGAAGAGAGTCCAGTCGTAAAGGCTCTGGTAGACGAGGTGACGCAGCTGAAGACAGCCCGGCGCCTTGACGAGGCCACGAGACTGACGGAGAACTGGAGCACGCGTAGTGATAAGAAGTTTGCACTTCCTCCCGCTACGACAGAGAAGCTCACAGAGATCCTGATCTCAGCGTCACCAACCCTTACGGAGGGTCTCGCCGAAGTTATCGACCACATCCTAGACAACGGCCTAGTGTCGTTGAAGGAGGTTGGTACCAGCAAGCGTTCGGACAGAGGCGATACCACTGCATCGGCCGAGTTTGCTACTCGGGTTAAGAAGCTGCAGGAAGAGAACGAAGGCATAACCTTCGCGGATGCCTATTCTGAGGTGTCACGGGACGAGGACCTGTTCAAGAGGTACCGTGCCGAGACTATGTCAGGAGTTGTCACTGAGGAGGTGAACGAATAATGGCCGCTGTAGGTGGAGTCGAAGTCATTGACTTAGGCTTTGTAGCTAACGAAGTGTTGGTCATTCACCGCTTCGTTAAGTCTGTCGCGGCTACGGCTCGAACTGTTGACCAGTCCGACACAGCAGGCGCTGCAGCTCTCGGAGTTGCACAGCATGCTGTTAGCGCAGCGGATGCCGCAAGTGGTGCTCACGTGAACGTTCGTCTGATGGGTATTGCAGTCGTCGAAGCCGGCGCTGCTGTTACCCTTGACGACAACATTGCGTCTGACGCCTCAGGTCGAGCGGTGACAGGAGTGGCTACCGACATTCAGCTTGGCAAAGCTCTTGGAGCAGCAGCTGCAGCCGGTGATCTTTTCGCTGTAGCCCTAGCTGGGCCTGCCGCTCAGATAGTTATTCCGTAGAAAGGAGGTTGACTAAATGGTATATGATCCACTAGGTGGAGGCAATGTTCACATTGATCAAGTCCTCACCAATATCAGCCTCGGCTACCCGAATAACGGACTTGTGGGACCAGTTTTGTTCCCCGAAGTTCGTGTACGTAAGCAGAGCGATCTGTATTACGAGTTCGGACGTGAGGCTTGGCTGCCAGAAGACGATGAGAGAGCTCCCGGATCTCGAACGGTCGAGATCCCAGGGCTGACGGTCTCCACAAACCCGTACTTCGCAAGAGAGTACGCACTCCAGATTCCGGTGACGGATGAGGAGAGGGAGAACGCCGATACACCTCTGTCACCTGATCGTGACGGAACTGAGCTAGTCACAAGCAAACTGATGCTCCGAAGGGAGCAGCGGATGCAGGTGCTAGTGCAGGCTACTGCTAATTACCACACCAACCACTCAGTGACGTTGGCAGGTGCTAATCAGTGGGATGTGTACGCCACATCGACACCGATCTCAGACCTTAAGACGGGACTCAGACAGGTTCACTCAGCTCTGTTCATGGAGCCGAACACCGCTGTGATCCCTTACGAGGTGATGACTCAGCTTGAAGACCACCCGGACTTCATTGAGCGCATCAAGTACTCACAACCAGGAATCATCACTGCTGATATAATCGCTTCGGTGGTTGGTCTGCAGTCGATCATTGTTCCTGGCCTTGGGTATGACTCATCTGGTAACCCAGGTGGGACACCGACGCTAGCTTACTTGTGGGGTAAGGATGTCGTCCTCGCGTGGGTTCCGGCCCGTGCTGGACTGAAGACTCCTGCCTTCGCATACGAGTTCGTATGGAGGTACCCAGGAGGCCAGTCACAGGTTGTAGAGCGTTGGCGCTCCAACGAGAGGAAGTCTGACATTGTCAGAGTTTCTCGTCGATACGACCTCAGGATGATTGCGGTCGACGCGGGCACTGGCGGTACGATCGCCGGTTACGTAATTAAGGCAGCGGTGGCATAATGGCACTTGTACTGACGACCACACTTCGAATAGGCGGTGATGTCAAAGGTGATGTCAAAGTCGTCCAGGAGGGTACGCCTTACGGTAAGCTCACCAAAAGAGAAAAGGCACTGGCGAAGGATCTTGATCTCCTTGCGCAAGCTTCTGAGTCAGTGCCTACTTTGGAGGAGGAGCTCGAGGCCGAGGATTCAGAGGAGGAGTAAGTGCCTCTGATTGACGTCGATGACGTTCAGCCTTGGCTTGAAGTATCGAAGCTACGTCTGGATAGTGACGACAAACTACTGGAGGAACCCTTCCAGTCGGAGTTCGTTAAATCCAGACTAGCTTCGTGCGACATAGATGTTACCATCTGGGTAGACGCTGCTACTACCCCCAGCCTCATTAAGTCCATCATAGGGATGCTGGTTGCTGCTCAGCGATACAACACCTACTACTCAGAGACGGACGAGGACGCAGGAAACCCGTACGCTAACAAACTAGAGGAGCGTGGTATGCTGCTTCTCGAGGGTATCTGTGCGGGCACTATAGATTTACTAGATATCACTGACGACCCAGCCACCTCAGGCTTTGGATCGGTTCTCTTCTATCCAGACGACGATACAGGCGTACTAGAAGAGAATAAGGAAGAGGCAGTTCGCTTCTCTATGGGTAAGGTGTTCTAATGGTCGCTCCAGGAGGAGTTAACATACTCATCCTTAACTCCAATGTGCTTAATCTACTCAAACGGGATTTGAGAAAGTTAGGTAGGGACTTTGCCTCTACTAACAAACTTCGCGAGCCGTTCGAAGACATACGCGATAAGGTTATGATCCCTTCAATCGAAAAGAACTTTGAGGTCGGCGGTCGGCCTCGATGGGAGCCTCTCACCTTAGCGACCGTAGGAGGGGGTAGGGAAGCTTTTATCGCTAGCGCGGCATCTGGCGACATAGGGGGTAGAAAGCCTCTTACTAAGTCTGGCCAGATGAAAAAGGCTGCTATAGCTAAGGCGAGGTTTCAAATTCGTAATAACGAGATGACCTATGGGAGGTGGCCTGAGAAGAGATGGTTTGGCCCTGTTCACAACCTCCCCGATCTTTCTGAAAAGGCTCAGATTCCTAACCGCCCGTTCACTCTGATTCAGCCTGAGGATAAAGAGGCTATCAAGGAGGTCATGATGGAGTGGATAGAGACAAGAGTTAGGCGACGTATAAGGCTTAGGTATGTCTGATGCCACTGACAGATGCGAACTCTGTGGTCACCCAGGCGCTTGTAGATTTGCTCGTAGGGGACTGGGACACTTTAGGGGTCCCCTCCAAGAAGGATATCTATTACGGAGACCAACCTCTGTATCCCCGGTTTCCCTCCCTCGCGGTGGAGTCGCAGCCTCAAAACCGCGAACTAAATCAGACCGGCTTACAACAGCGAATCTCATTCACAATGGCCATTATGGCGTTAACCGGAGGCTTAAAAGGTATGGAAGCGCGTCGTAAGTCGGGTGATCTATTCGCTGAGCGTGTGGTTACAAGACTCCACACGGACCGCACTTTAGGTGGGATTGTTATTCACGGACACGCTGCAAGTGTTGAACCAGGATTTGTTACTAGAGGAGGTTCCTTACTAGTGACCCATCTAATTACTTGGGAAGGGATTTCCAACTTTACAATGCCGTAGGGCGTTAGCTAAGGAGAAGCATGCCATTTAAGGTAAAAGTGAAAGCGGCCACTACGAGCAAGGTGTTTGTGCCAGGGCTTGGGCTGTTCGTTCCAAATGAGTGGACGGATGTATCGGATGAGGATGCAGTTCGGTTCGAATCCATTCGGGGCATAAGCCTGGAGGATTGTGGCCTGGAAGTAAAGAAGACCGCATCAAAGAGAAAGGAGAGTGAGTAATGCCAGCTGGAATTGGAGCTGCAGGTTCTATTGGACTAGCTTTTGAAGTTACTCCAGGTACCTACGTTGCTCCGACTAAGTTTGTACCAGTTAGATCGGAAGGTCTACGGTATATTCAGGAGATCAACTACACACGGCCGATCATAAAGACAGCCGTCGAACCAGTCTACGCTGTTAAGGGGCCAGGTCATGTAGAGGGCGATATCGTGTGGGAGGTTCTCACTGATACGTTCCCTTACTTTTTGCATGCGGGTCGATACACAGTAGTTAAGGCTGGAGCGGCCCCGTACACCTATACCTACACACCAGCTGCTACGGCACAGGAAGCTAATAGGACGCTTTCTCTAACCGTAGTTCGCAACGGTATCGTATTTGGTTATACCGGGTGTGTTCTAGGTAGCATGTCGATAACCGTAGAAAATGGAATGCTCGTTGGCACCATGGGTATGATGGGTCGTAACGAGGCTGTAGCGGCAGTACCAACGGAAACCTACGTTGAACTATCGCCTCTCGGTGCGGATTCTCTAACGATTGAGATTCCCACTGCGACAGCTATTACTGACGCAGGATCGTTTACCTTCGAGGTCGACGACAATGCGGAGGCTCAGTTCCGCCTAGGATCCCTAGCTGCACAGTACATCGGCTACGGTGAGCGAGACATATCGGCAGAAGTCGAGAGGGATTTCATCGATAGGACACAGTATGATCTGTATAAGGCTCTGACTGCACAGTCAGTTCACTTCAGATCAGAAGATCCAGCAGATGCTACCCAATACATTGACTTCCTGATTGATGCAGGAGTCATGGACACCTACGAGTCCTTCCTAGAAGGGCAAGGTGATATCATCACGGCGGCCCTCAGCTTCACTGGTAAGTACGACTTTACTAATACAAGGTCGCACGTCATCGAAGTCGGGACTAGCGAGAACATAACCTAAGCTAGCTAGATACGAAAAAGGAGATAATATGCCAAGAGCGACCACCTCTGTTGAAACAGTCCGCCACTCTCTAAAGTCGGCTCCACCGGATGGGTTTGTAGACCTTCGTCCTATGGACTACGGCGACTTTCTTAAGCGCCGTGATATGGCTATGAAGATGGGAGTAAGGGGAGCTGGATCGAAAATTGAGAAAATTGACCTGGATATCCTTCAGGAGGAAGTAACACGCTTTGAGTTTAAAGTTTGTGTAGGAGAACACAACCTAGAGGATGCGAACGGTCGTCTTCTAGTACTAGGAGATCCTAAGGATTTCAAGCGTCTTGACCCTAAAATAGGGCAAGAGATTTCCGATCTAATAAGTGAGATGATCCAATGGGAGGGACCTAAAAGAGACGGAGATGCTTCAGAAGGAGATAGAGCGGACGTTGATGTTCCCGAAGACGGCGAAGCCTAGCTTTGAAGTCTTAAGCATTATAGAGCTGACTCAACTGTGTAAGGTGCTTAACGTTCTACCGAGAGAAGGCGGACTTTTAGATCAGGATGCTAGGACTGTACGGGGGATGCAAATGGTCCTGGTAGCAGAGACCAAACAGGCAGAGGCGGAGATGAAGAAAGCGAAGCGTGGCACTCGCAACTAGGGAACTAGAACTAGTTATTATCGCTCGTGATCGGGCGAGTGCCACTCTTGCGCGTGTTGGAGGCGCCTTAGCTATCTTGGGAGCAGGAGCCTCACGTCTTGGTGCTAAAGGTGTAGGCCTTTTTGCTTCAGCTACGAAAGAGGCTATTGAATTTCGCCGTAACATAGCTCTAGCCTTCACTCAGGTTGAAGTCGCCGGAGCTACGTTTGATGACGTTCTTGAATTAGTCAGGGAGAGCGCTAAGAAAACGGCTGTCCCTATTGAGGAACTAACCGAGTCAACGTTCGACATCTTCTCTACTCTTACCCTAGACACTATGGGTCAGGCTAGCGAGCTTCTAGACGAGTTTGCTAAGTCAGCCGTTTCTGGTCAAGCTCCCATCAGGGATATTGGGCGGGCTACCATCGCCTGGCTTAACGCTCTGAACCTAGCTCCTACCGCTAAGAACGCGGCTCGTATTCTGGACATTCAATTTGAGCTGGTCCGCAAAGGTGCTGGTACGTATACCGAGTTCGCTACAGTTATGGGTAAAGCCATACCTCCGTTTGTTGCCGCTAACCAAACTGCAGAAACTATGGCTGCTTCCCTAGCCTTTCTTACCAGAAACGGTCTTAGTGCAGCTGAGGCAGCTACCTCAGCCTCTAGGGCTGTGGAGCTGCTCTTCGGTCCTAAGGCTGTTGTAGGTCTTCGTAAAGTAGGAATCGAACTGGTCAATGAAGAAGGCAGATTCCGAAGTATAAGGGACATGATGACTGATATTGTTCCTTTGTTCCAGAAGCTAGACGATGCGGAAAGGAAACTTAAGTTCAAGGAGATCTTCGGACAGGGTAGGATTCAGGCTCGAAGGTTCTTTGATCTAATCCTAGCTGAAGGTAACTTTGAGGAGTTTCTCTTCCTGCTAGACGAGGTGGAGGCCTCGCCTGGAGCTGTAGCTGAAGCCTTTAAGATCATGATGGATCAGCCTGCTATCCAACTTGAAGTTTTAACAAACCGGTTTAGAGTCCTTAGGGATGAGATCGGTGATGTCTTTATACCCTTCCTGACTACTAGAGTCATCCCTGTGATGGATAAGATCCTTAAGATCTGGGAGGACCTTGACGATATTCAGAGAGAGAATATCCTCAAGTGGTCCGCCTTTGCTACGATCTTCCTTACAGTAGGTGGCGCTTTAACAGGGATAGTGGGTGCTTTTATTCTGATCATAGCTCTGCTCAAAGTGTTCACCGGGTCCGCACTTATCGCCGGTATCGCAGCTGGGTCAGTTGCCCTAGTGATTAGTACTATAGCGGCGGCTATAGCACTAGCTATTATCGACTGGGATAAGTTTGTAGAAATCTTTGGTCCTTGGTGGGATAAGATTTTAGATAAGATGCAGCCTGTGGTTGACTGGCTTGAGCGGATCTGGCCTGCGGCTTGGGAGGGGGCTAAGGATGCTTACCAGTCGGCGTTAGACTGGTTCGAAGACGATTGGCCTGTCATATGGGAGGGCTTCAAATCAGGGATCGAGGATTGGCTTGAGAACGATTGGCCGGTTATCTGGGGGAATGCTGAAACCGCTATTGGAGGGTTCGTAGCCTTCTTTGTCGACCTTTGGGATAACAAACTCAGGCAGCCGCTAATTGATTTCTGGGGCTGGATTGTAGAACGTTGGGATCTCATCTGGGGGGATCTTAAAGGCTTCTTTGAGGACTTTGTCAGCGCTGACTGGGGGCCCCTATGGGATGAGATTAAAGGGGAAGTCGAGGACGTACTCCCAGAGATAGAGGAGTTACTAATCTCTCTAGGCAGGTTGTTCATTGCGATCTTTGGTGTCATCGTAGCGGTTGTTGGGTTTATATGGAAGAACTTCGGCGATGAGATAATCGAAAGTGTACGTATTTTAGTTAACATCATCGGAGGGTTTGCAGAATTCCTGTTGTTAACAGTTACAGGCTTTGCAGATATTATTACTGGGATCCTTACATTAGATCCTGGTCTAGTACTTGCGGGAGCCGAAAAGCTCGATGAGGCCGTCGTTGTGGGTATTGTTACAACCTTCGAAACGATTAGAGATGAGGCCATACTAACCAAAGACGTTATAGAGTCCGCTCTTAAAATACCAGGAGATCCCCTCGTTAGGAACCTCAAGGAAGGGGCTGGGGATCTAAACAGGTTCTTAGCCACAGTAGATCGTAACGCGCTTGAAAAACTTTTAGGACCAGAAGACTTCAAGTTCCTTGAAGAGTTCCTAGGACCAGTAGATCGCAGCATACTTGACTTCCTCTTCCCAGAGAAGGTTAAGGAAGAGAAGGTGACTGCACTAAAACAAAGCGCCATAGATGACCTGAACAGGATACTAGACGAAGTAGAGCAATCCGTTCAGCCGAGGACTATTGAGTCCTTCATAAAGGTACGTATTATCCCACAGTTCTTGGAGGAAGACATTTTAAGCGGTTTAATGCCTTCACCGATACTATCCCAGTTCAATGCAGACACGGGTGGCCAGTTCGTTTCTAGAGAGAATCAGCCAGGTGGCAGGGTCAATATGAACATCGAGAATTTCAATACCAATGCTGACCCGGAACAAGTAGCGTCAGATCTAGCTTGGCGTTTGAACGTAGGAAAGATAGGAGCTGAGTAATGCCGCTAACTGACTATCAGTTCCAATTTGTTCGTAACTTCGAGAATGGCGGCTCTGATACTCTCTTATTTGGAGAAGGTACTAACGTAGATGTTCTTCGTACTACGGGTCTCTTTGATCAAGCCATTCGTGACGGAGATCGAGCCTTTACTAGGTTTCACGGCGACGTTCCTGGTGACCACACTATCCGTCCTAAACAAGTCGAGTTCGACGTTGAAGTTAGAGGTGATCCTACTTTAACAGCATATTGGGACACTGTCTATGCTGCTGTGGAAACTCTGCTAGCACAGCCTGAGTATAACGTGCTTGATCAGCTAAACTTTAAGTTCCCTGATCAAGCAGAACGGTTTATCCGGTGTAGGGTTGAGAGGAGGAACTACCAGCGGACCGCTCGAACTGAATACGGTTTAGCTCCTATACAGTTTATCCTGAAGGCGCAAGACCCTAGAGAGTACGGTCCTGAAGCTGGAAGGAACACAAGCGGAGCTGTATCTGGCACCTTTAACGTTACTAATGCTGGGAACGCGAACGCGTACCCAATTCTAACCTTCACCTCAACCGGTGGTAATGCTACTCTGGTGAACAATACACATGGCCTGACCTTTGCTATGACTGCTCCTCCCGCAGGTACTGTGGTAGCCGATATGGACCGATACATTCGAGGCGAGAAAGGTTTGATCGTATATCAGACAACGGTTAACCACTACGACAAATGGGATCAGCCTCGAAACCCCTTCGCCTTAGGTAGGGGTATTAACAGCTTAACACTAACCAACGCCACTGACGTAACTGTGCAGTGGTATGATACTTGGCTATAGACCATGCCTTTCTATGAAGTCGTAGCCTACGCTAGAACTCAGCAAGCTGCTGCTATACCTACCTTTGTCGAGTTGGGACATATCTTCTCTGTGGCGGGTTCTAGAGGAGGGGGAGAGTCTCAGGAGTCAGGCGGACTTGCCTGGTCTAAGGAGCTGTATGGCGACGGCTTGATATCTGTATCTACCCTCCCCGAACAGCTAAACGACGACATCGGAGCACGTCTTAGAGACATGACAAATAAGCCGACAGAGTTAGGAATCTTCAGAGATGGAGTTCTTATGCAACGAGGTCCGCTTATTGCCTGGCAGGTGGAAGGCGAAACGCTAGTCCTTCACGCTCGAGGGCTTGCTTACTACATGCGCTATATGTTTGTGACTTCTGATCTGACCCTAAGTCAAGATCAGGCCTTTATTGCTCGAGATCTGATTGATCATCATCAGAATAAGAGCTACGGCAACTTCGGTCTTGTTACGTCCGGGATAACTTCACATAGCCAGAACCGTGCTCGGGAGTACAAGGCAGGCGAGCAAATAAACATATACGAGGAGATTCGTGATCTGGGTGAAATAGACAACGGCTTCGATATGGTTGTAAACCCAGTGACCAGAAACGTTGTTCTTACTAGCCCGTCTAAAGGTGCAGCCAAGCCAGCTTCTATTCTGGATAACAGGGTTATTGTTTCTCCAAACCTATCGTCAGTAGTAACAGCAGGACGGTTTGGCTCTGCTGCCTTTACTGCAGGAGTTGACTCAGCAGGAGCTCTCCAAACGGCTATTGTAGAGAACGCTGCTGTTAAGCAGAATTTCGGTCTAGCCTACGTTGCTAGAGCGGTACCAGGTATCGATAGTACTAGCGATCTGACCGATATAGCTACTCGGACGAGTGAGATTACCGGAGTGGAGTTATTTACGCCCAACAAGAAGTACTTCTCCGCTACTGGCATAAGTGTTGACGACTTTGATATTGGCGATACCATCACCTTCGATTACGATGCTGGATTTGGCCGACTAGTAATTAACACTCGTGTTAAAAATATGTTCATCTCGGTTACAGCCGGCAACCTGGAGCTCCTAACACTTGAATTTGTAGAACCGGTTGGTGCGCAAATATGACCACCTTTACTAACAGCGAGCATGAGGTTAGTCGACGGCGAGATGTAGACGACCTCGAACATGCCGTTCGGCCTGACCACGTTCACCGCAGACGGCTACCTATACCCTGTACCGAACCTCGTATACTCGGAAACTTACTAACCGACCCTGGATTTGAGAGCATCTTAGCAGACACTGGTGGAGGGTCTGAAGGTGACGAAATCTCAACCTTTGCGTACTTTTACGATTACTTTCTGTTTGGCAATGTTGGGCTTTCTGGTTCATATCAATACTGGCGCGATAAGGCTTTTGCACCGTTTAACCATTGGACTCAGTCTGATGGTGGGGGCTCTCCTTCTCCTAGTAGTGATAGGGTGCATGTGTCAACTAGCAATCCGAGAACGGGTGCCTACCACGTGCGCTGGGGGAGCAATGCGGCGTTTGGAGACGTTGTCTTCAGTCAGCAACAACTGTGCACTTTAGGCGACCCTGCAAGTGCTGACCTTACCGGACAGTGGGGAGGCCAATATTCAGCTCGAGTCGACCCAGGTGATACTGTTACTTGGGGAGCCTTTTTAGAGGCCTCCACTGGAACGAATACCGTACGAATCCGCGCTAGTTATTGGAAGCAAGATCAATCAAGCGCAGCCGATTTTTTCCCTGATTACACTATAGGTACAACCTATGCATATCGTGAGTTAGTGACCGTTGCACCGGCCGATGCCTACTACGTTGTTGTTTCCATACAGTTACGAACCTTTATAACTAGTCTTGACGCCGACGACTTCGTATTTACAATAACATGAGCTACACTAGACCTGATCGTACTATCGAACCCTTTCGTGATCTGAGTATCGAGGGGTTTGGTAAGCGTGCGCACTCTCATAAAAGAACTGCAAATGTCGCGCCCTGTGTGGATCCGATAAGAGTCCTCTCGGCTAATATACTTAAGGATCCGGGGTTTGAACAGCAAACGGCTGTTTTCGGTACAGGACCTAACCTAGCTAACGATATACCTCACTCAACTATAGCCGCTAGTAATATCCCACTTAGGTGGGTGGACCCAAGCGATACTGATAGTACTAACGATCCAGAAGCTGGCAGGTCTACCTACTGGATGCAGGACTACACCCAGAAACTGGACGTGCGTTGGCAAACTTCAGCCGTAAGCCCTCGCTCTGGAACTAGACACGCTCGTAAGTTAATGGAGTCGCGAACCGTTTCTAACGGAGCAGGTCTTGATGACGGAATAATGTTTGCCGATCAGATTACTAGGTGCGAGGCTCCAATTGCTACTGGACAGGAGTTGGCTACAGCAGCTGTACTACCAGGTGACATTGTTACCTGGTCGTTTTACATGGCAGCTGATGTTCTGACCGCTTCGCCGCTTGTACACTTACAGATGAATGCCTTAGCGGCAGACTGGTCAAACACTCTCTCAAACGCCTTCTGGGAGATCTTAAATCTAAACCTGACTGCCTCTTACGCTCAGTATTCACTTCAAGCTGTAATGCCTGCTGGAGCAGGGTGGGTACAATGTTGGGCAGCTCCTGATCACACAACAGGAGTGGTAGCTACAACCGTTGATATGGACGACGCGGTGGTGAGTATAGCATGACCTCCTACCTAGTACCCGATAGGGCAACAGGACGAGTTCGTGACTTAGACCTAGATAGTCACGTTAAGCGTTCGCACTCACACCGCGAACGGCTCATCGTCGAGTGCACAGAACCTCTCGTATTAAGTGCCAATATACTTCGGGATCCCGGATTTGAACTAATGCAAGGACTAACTGGAAAGACTGAGATCCCTGAGCTCAACCTCCTCTGGTCCACTCTTACTTGGCAGGACTCCGCAGTAGCACCTGCTACTGTTGGCTGGGCAAACCAAGCATATACAAACGCAGCGTTTTGGGATCTTTCATCTGTAGGACCAGAAACAGGAACCTGGTCAGCACGAATAGATGGCACAACAGGCACATCAACATCAACTGAGTTGGCTGTGATTGGTCTAAACGGTTGTGGTGACGGTGATTTTTATTCGGGGAGGTGTGCTCCGAGTAACTTCACTCGTGCAGCCTGTCGTGCTATTGTGGATTCTACTGCTGGTACTCCATACCTGGATATCAATATGGAATGGTGGAGAGAGGATGGCTCGTTTATCGACTCAGCAGACTTACTTAATGCACCTCTTACAACCAGCTATGCTACCTATCAAACGTCCGGAGTTGCTCCTGCTGAATCGTACTTCCTTCGAGTTTACTACTCTGTAGCTAACGAGACAAACAGAATTATCTACCTAGACAACGCCGTCTTAGAGGTCACATGACTGTTATTAAGCTGACCTCGAAACTTTCTACCACTACGATTGTCAATACCGTAACGGAGACTGACCTAGTTAACTTTGACGTTCCTGCGAACGCACTTGAATTTGCTGAACACTCGCTTAGAATCGTAGCTGCAGGAGAACTCCTAAACAACTCTGGAGGCGCTGATACTGTTACCTTCAGAGTTAAGTTAGGAGCGACCACCCTACTAGCTACAGCGGCCTTATCATTCAACGCTAGTGCGAATCGTCGTAAGTGGTATATGGAGATCGATATTCTTTCGGCAGCTGCCGGTGCACAGAGAGTCACGGGTATCCTTCAGATCTCGAACGCCGATACTGATAGCTTTGCTGGACACGGTACTGATGGCGCAGCTGCTACCGGCTACGGTACAGGTGCTGAAGTAACTTCAGCCGCACTAACTTTTGTAATAACCGGACAATTAGGAACTGCCAACGCCCTTTTGGAGGTGACCTGCACTATGGCACAAATTGAATTCGTTAGATGATGACCGATAACTCTTTTACGGAAAAGGACCGTCAGCTGTTGAAGGCTACGCACGAACAGCTCCAAGGGATCAACGGATCCGTAAAGCGGCACGACGAAGAGATCTTCGGCTGTCCAGACCACAGTACTGTAGGGTTGATACAGGATGTAACCGAGCTACAATCATTAGCCTTGCAAGCTAGGACGGCTGTCAGAGTGGTCGTAGCTCTAATAGCGTTAGTAGGCATCACTAACATCTTAATCCTATTCAGAGGAGGTTAAATGGCAAGTTCAGCTACGAAACGAATATGGTACGCGAAATACGCGTGCCAAAAGTCTGGACCTTTTCCTTGGATCGAAATACTAGGAAAAGATAAGCGCAAAGTTACCCCTGTGGCTATTGAGGCCTTCACAGCTTTCGACCAAGCCTTAGCTAGAACGGAGTACGACGCCAGGGTTGTAGGCACCTATAACTGTAGGGCTATCACTGGAGGTCGTAAGCTAAGTCTGCATGCCTATGGTATAGCAGTAGATCTAGATCCTTACAGCTTTGGTAACCCTTACTATGGACGATCACATCCTAAAGGGTGGAAGTTCTCTTGGTCTGAAACTAAGTTTACTCCTAACCAAGTTCAGTCCGTTGAAGCGATCCGAACTAACAGTGGCAAGAAGGTCTGGCTGTGGGGAGGCCGTTGGAATACCATCAAGGACTACATGCATTGGGAACTTGATGTTCCTCCCAAAGACCTAGAGACCGGAATAAATTGGAAAACAGTGCCCGGAGGTGGTACATTGGCATTCTTAAGCGAAGAGGCACAGAAGTTCTTCGAGGCTACTTTTCAGGATATGAAGGCGGAGCTCGACCCCAAAACCAGTAAGGAATGGGGAACCGTACTGATCGAGGACTACCGAGATCGGAAAGCAAATCCTAATGGAGGGCTGACCGAAGAAGAGCTTGACGAACGTTATGTTCGTCGAGGCATCCAACAGACACTGACCTTCAAGTAAAGGAGAAGGAATGGAACTGGACATTGTAGCAATTTCCGTTATCGTAGGATCACTCCTACCTCTAGTTATATCCCTAGTTAAGGGAGCCAACATGACTAGGGGGGTCAAGCAAGTTGTTTCCCTTCTAGTAGCAGGCGTAGCTGCCTTTGTCACCGTGTGGGCAGATGCAGGGTGGGCGTTTAATTCCGCCTTCGTCACTAACGCGCTTGGTAGCTTCGGAGCTATCTTCGCACTGGCTCAGACCACCTATACTGGCTTCTGGGAAGACCGTGCCGTAGAGGTTCGTCTATCCAACCTAGGGTCCAATATCTAGTACTCGATAACTAGCAGCTAGTTATCGAAAAGAGTTGAGCCCGCTCCCTGGCCTCCTAGAGCGTGGTCGCCGTCAGTGAAGCGGGCTCAACATTTTAACCTAGTTAACTACTAATGTACCCACAATGTAGTAGTTCCTAGCGACGAGTTTCCCTCCAGATCTCCAAGGCCACAGTATCTAGGTCCTTACTATCGCCTCGTACTAGATACTTGGCTAGTACGTTTCTGATCCTTCGTACCGCCTCTCGTTGTTTCCCGGTGCCCGGTACTAAGTTTGTTAGGTCTGGCTTCTCTCGTGGGATATACTCTTCGGTCACTTCAACCTCTCCAGTAGGGTTTCGTCGTTCAGTTTGAATGCTCGAAAGTATAGCAAGTGGCGTAATGCATCCATTGCGTGAGGCTCGCCAGGCTCCCAGAGTCCTAATTTCTTGATCTTCTTGTCCGTCCAGAATCTCTTGCCTTGTGCTGGTGTTTGAGAGAGGATCGGTGTACTCGTTCGTTCGGCGTACAGCTTAATCACCCCTATGGCTTCCACTGGTCGTAGGTCCACCTTGTCCCTGCGCTGATACAAAAAACTCTCGTATACGATCATATCGGGCTGGCCCGTGTGGAGTACAGCCCACACGCCCGTGAGCCCTTTGATCTGCATCAGTGTCACGTTGGTTCCTTCTTGGAACGCTACTCCGGTGGTATACCCTGGATCAAAGGCAATGATATTCTGTGACATAGTCTCTCCTTGATTAGACTTGAGTTAGACTCTCGAAGATAGATTCGCGCACTAAGTGTACAGAGCAATAGAATGCCGCGGTTAGACCTCAAGAGACTCTGTTAAACCTAGGCACTACGAGGTTTGCTCTAGCTCGTTTAACTGAGCTTGTAGTTCGTCTATCCTCGCTTCGATACGTGCCTTCCTCTTGGCAGTGGAAGCTTGGCGGATGCGGTGTACGTCAAGGTTATCTGGATCATCGAAATTGGATCTGTCACCGTCAATGAATCGGACCCTCTCATCATATTCGAGCGGTCTACCGATCTGTCGCTCCGCAGTAAGCCGGTGAGTAAGCTCCCATCCTCTTGCGGTTCTAGTGTAATGATAACCATTTGCTGCTACTCTCGTGTCTCCTGGCTTACTTTTCTGTCCGCGCATTCTTAAGCAACTCCTGTAGATGTACCTTTATTAGCTCTAGCGCCTGTTCTGGTGTGAAGCCTGCTGTTATATACGACGAATACATCTCATGAAAGGCTGCTGCTCCTTCGTTTAAGGTCCAGTCACTCATTCCTTATACCTTTCTACGACTATGTGAGATCCTAGATCCTTTACATAGAGAGAAGGTAGTACGGATCCAGGCGGCGTATGAGGTAGTTCCTCGCTTTCAACTTGGATGCCTATAGATCGTCGTTCGTAGTCAAACCACCACGAGCTGGGTACTACTTCGTAGCCCTCAGGTAGTACTAGGCCGTGTGTTATTACCTTATGAGCTAGGAGTTCTGGTATAAATGCAATAGCTCTGTTGCGCTCTCGTATCAATCGAGTTCACCCCAATTCCTGCCAATTTTGATATCGATCGGAAATGGTACGAAGCCTTCCATTTTCTCGTAGGCCGTTTCCTCCATGACCGTTTTCATATGGTGTGCTATTTCGTCTGCCTCCTTCTGTGGTGCTTCCACAACAAGGGCATCGTGGATCGGTATCCTGAGTAGGTCCCAGAACCCGTCGCGAGCCAACCTGTTTGCCGACTCAAGTGTGATGTCTGATGCCGTGCTTTGAGGTAGAAACGATCTTGCTTCCTTAAGTACATCCTTACGATTCTTTGACGTGATGAGCCAGAACCTTCTATGGCGTCCAAAGGGTGATACAAGATCGTCTCCTCCTAGTACTGTTTCCTCTATTTCCTCGATCCACTTCACTGTGTGTGGGATGACCTCAAAGAAGGCGTTGATATAATCCTGAGCCTCCCTTGTTGACATGTTATGCTCCATGCCTAAGGAATATGCTTCCCTACCATAAGCGAGTCCAAAGACAACCGCTTTCGCACGGACTCTCTGTTCCTTCGTGAAGTTTTCGCCATAGAATCTTCGAGCCACTTCGCTATGAATGTCTCTGGACTCGTCGGAAAAGACCTCTCGGAAGTAAGCATCCCTAGCCAGGCAACAAACCACTCGAAGTTCAGCTTGCCTGTAGTCAGCCTGGATAAAGACGTTATCAGGAGTTGAAGGTATGAATTGTCTACGGAGTCGAGATCCTCTTGTGATGTTTTGAAGGTTAGGGTTACGTGAAGAGAGCCGTCCTGTGACCGTCCCGTGCATAAGGAAGTCAGTGAAAACTCTTGGCCTATCGTCGATGGTGACTGTTCGTTTTCTGATTCCTTCGATGTAGGTTCCATATGCCTTGGCCTCCTTCTTGAACTCCAGGTGTATCTTGCAGAAGTCGTATAGGGCCGCGTTACCTCTCTTAGCGGCAGCTTCCATTACAGCTACGATAGTTTCCTTACGCGTGTTTCTAACCCGCTTGTTAAACTGTTCCTGTAGAGCTACGCTCACCTGCTGCCACGAGTTCGGGTTGTAGCTAGCGTTCTCTACGATCTCCCTTAAGGTACTAAGGTGGTCCTGAATAGTGGCTTGAACCTCTTCGCCGATCTCCTTGTTATAGTCAAGGTCTACACCAAGTCCGTTCATCTCCATCCGCATTAAGGTAGGTGACGTTCGAACCAGGAAGTCGTGAAGATCACTGAGTCCTTCGTGCTCGAGCTCTTCCTGAAGATTGTCTTTGAGTAGATAAGTATTGGACGCATCATAGGCGTTATACTTATAGAGTAAGTCACGTGGTGCGGCTGCGTAGTTCTTCCCGATAAAAGAGCGACGAAACTCAGCCTTCCAATCTGGTGATCCGAGTCTCTCAATCGCAAGTTGATCGAGAGAATGCGTTCCACGTCTCTCATCAAGGCAATAGTGAGCGAGCATTGTATCGAACGCCAATCCATTTAAGGCTCCTTCGGGATTGAACTGGTAGAGGCCGGCCATGTCGAACTTTCCATTCTGTGCAATAATTCGCTTGTGTCCCAAGATGTCGCCGATGAGACTGCGAACAAGTCCGTTCTGACTTGGACCCTCACCCACGACAAAGGCAGCATTTGCTCTGTGAGAGAATCCAACACAAAGGAGTTGGTATTGATCTGGTCTTCCAAGGTCGGTATCCTTTTCGATACCGACCTCAATATCGACTGCAACCTCCTGAAGTCGCTTGGTGTTAAGGAGCTCTCGAAGGGCGAGAGTCGCCCCATGTGTATCGTCAAAGATTCTGATCGTAGGTACAGTCCAATTTCTAGTGCCATATGCTTCTCCTTTCAGCGCTGACTTAATCTTTCCAAAGTCGGTGATGATGTCTGGGAAGCTACCCGGATTGTATAGTGCCGCTGCTGGGTGAAAAGTAGGGATAACCCTAATGTCGCCATCCAGGACTTCGGTCGACTTCGGAGGTCCAACTCTAGATTTGGTGATTGCCACGTCATTTCCAAGTATAGTCTTCGTGGCGTAATTGCCGAGACTGACAACGACCTTCGGTCGACGTTCTTCGATCTCCCATACCAGTCGATTCTTACAGGCCCGTATCGCCGGTGTAGGTGGGTTGGAGTTGTCTTTTGGTCTACAGAGGCATGTGTTGGTGACGAAAACACCCTCTCGGGAGATTCCGGCGTGCGATAGTATCTGGTCCAATAGTTTTCCTGCTGCTCCGACAAAAGGTTTACCTTCCCTTGCTTCGTTAAGTCCCGGTGCTTCTCCTACTAGTACTACGTCTGCCTGGTCAGGTCCGTCACTAGGTACGAAAACACTGTCAGTATATAGAGGACAGATCTCGCATTCAGCTAGTGGGTGTTTTCGAACGACGTCCACAGGAGCACTTACATTTGCCTCCATGTCCTTCCTTTCTCCCACACAGGTGTGAACCTGAAAAGTAGGATGGAACCTCTTCGCAGGGTGCTTTTGCTAGCCACCCGTGAGAGCAGAGATCCTTCACGATCTTAAGCTCGTGATTCCGACTTCTCTGGAAGCTCTTCGGTTCTGTCATAGTTTGCCCAATCTAGGTAGGTGTTGATGTTCGTTCTAACTACTTTGTGATCCTTCGACATAGAGAAGTAGTCCTTTGGTCTTGGGAACCAAGGATCCATATTTGCTAAAACATAACCATCCAGGCCCATGTATATAGGAGCTGAAGTATCTATCCCTCTACCTACTCCTGTCTCTGCTAAGTATCCTACCTCATCCAAATGTTTGTTCGCTCCTAGAAAGTGAACCTCTAGGGCTCGGTTATAATCGTGCTTCTCTATAAAGTTCGCAACCTTAAACCTAGCGTGTCTGTCCTCTTGGTTTATCAGTCTTGGGATACCTATGGCAGTGACGTACATGAACTTGTTATCGGTAGCGATCATATCGATGGTCTGCATGACCTCTAGAATGGTACTGCCTTGCGCTACCATCATATAGCGATAGCCGTCTCTAGTGTAGCGGCTAAAGGCTAGTCCTTTAGCAATGGTGTCGTTAGCATCGCCCAGAGTATCAGGGATAACTATCTCGTGTGCTCCCAAGCCCTTTGCTATGGTATACAGGTGTTTGCTCCCAAACTCCAGACCCTCTGCAGCTCCATTGTCCAGAATTATAAAGTCCCCTTCATTGCTCCTTTTTTGATAGAAATCCTTGTATCTTTTCTCCTGGTATAAATGAGGCAGCACCAAGTGGTACTTGGTTGTCGCCCCATATCTCTTCAGAAGTGCTGGTGGATAAATCAATGCCACTTGCATTTAGGAGGTCCTCCATCATTCGCAATCGAACATACATGTATCGGCAATAGTTTGACATGTCGGCTAGTTCCTCTGCCGCCATTCTAATTAGGGGAGCTGTTAGGAAGGCTACGTCTCCGTACTCTTCCGCTCCCGTCTCGTGTCGTAGCTGAGTAAGAGTGTCGAACTCGTCACTCAGGTGCTGAACGTAGTCCAGTTCCTTAGTTGGATCCTGTTCTGAATCTTCGGTCATTATACTCCTTCTTTATCTCCCAGACCTCTTCTAGGTTTATGTTGAGTGCTCCTGCTAACAGCACTAGGTAAATCAGAACGTCTGGAAGTTCCGTTCCCAGACGGGTGGCGAGTTCAAAAGAGTCGAAATCACCTCGATGCCACTTCTTAAGATCATTGGCAATCTCACCGGCTTCGCCAACTAAACCTAAACCCATATGTAGTATTAGCTGTGCCCCATCTTTAGCTAGCTCAGGAAAGTATTCCTCAACGTCTCCGTACTCTAGCTCCTGAATTTCAAGTAGATGCATTATTCTACTACCTCCTTCAACCTCTTACGTTCAGCCTTGAGTATCTTAAGCCTGTTGGACGTTTCTTCAATCAGTCCGTCTATCTTATTAAGACGATTAAAAGCGTGAGAGAACCGCGCTTCTTTTTTACGCTCTTCGTCAGTCCACTCCTTATGTTTGCGACTCATAGGTCGCCTCCTATGATCCGTAGGAACTCGTGTCGTGCTTCTCTGTCAGGATCAATAAAAACTCCTCTCATGATGGATGTCGTTGTCTTGGTCCCCGGCGATTGCACACCTCTCATAGTCATGCAAAGGTGTTCAGCCTTCATTATAACTGCCACTCCTAGCGGACTAAGTCGTTCCTCAAGATGCTCGGCTATGGTCCATGTCAAGTCCT
>FXBF010000171.1_pt1 | contig 20344 bp, 19 predicted proteins | sample 5335321 | NCBI WGS metagenome assembly FXBF01 (sample SAMEA103928391, study PRJEB20085) | sediment metagenome | isolation source: sediment
CCGGTCGGGCTTATCGTTTGACAGCCTGGCAATATAACAAGGAATATAGATAGTAAGGTAAGTAGGGGATATAGCGATCTGTGTTTCATGCCGATGTTCAGAATTATTTAAAGTATGTTAATTGGAGGATATGTGTCAAACCAGTCATGCCTGCTTTATATTGTTGCCACACCAATCGGTAACCTTGAGGATATATCAGCGCGAGCCATACATTGCCTCAAAGAAGTCGATCTGATTGCTGCTGAAGATACCCGTCATAGCAAAGTTTTATTAAAACACTATGCGATCAGAACACGATTGACCGCCTTCCATGAACATAATGAGCAAAACAAAACACCAGAGCTCATCAACAAACTCCTTTCAGGAGATTGTATCGCACTTATCAGCGATGCGGGAACACCGTTGGTCAGTGATCCAGGCTACCGGCTGATCTGTGCCGCGCACGAGGCAGGGATCAAGTTAGTCCCCATCCCGGGACCCTGTGCCACCATCGCCGCTCTCTCGGTGGCAGGTCTGCCAACAGATGCCTTCGCCTTTGAAGGTTTTCCACCTGCCAAAACAAAAGCGCGCCAGGCATTTTTTGAGAGACTGCGGGATGAATCGAGGACGATCATATTTTACGAGAGTGCCCATCGTGTTCGTGGTTCGCTGCGGGATTTACATCGTGTTTTCGGGGATGAACGCGAGGCCGTTATCGCCCGCGAGTTAACAAAACAATTTGAGACCATTAAAAAGGGAAAACTGGTGGATCTCTGTCGGTGGCTGGAACAGGACCCGGATCAGCAAAAGGGCGAGTTTGTGTTTTTAGTGGCGCCGGCATCTACGGTCGATCGCGCCGTAACGGCAGAGGCGGGTCGGATTATGCGGATTTTAATGACCGAGCTACCGATGAGTCAGGCCGCCGTCCTGGCCGCCAAGATCACAGGCCTGAAGCGCGGTGATCTCTATCGCTATGGGCTGTCACGACCGGGGCATTGAGCGAGTATCGACAGGACAGGATCTGCCTGATGATCTGGTATAATGCCCAGCGGAGGGTCGGCCAGACAGTCGCTCGGAAAATGGGGTCGAAGTCAATTATCTTTTATTATCAAAGTCTTAAAACTGATATTGACTCCGTCCCCGTTTTTCGGGAGGAAAGTCCGGGCTCCACAGGGCAGGGTGCCAGGTAACACCTGGGGGGCGCAAGCCCACGGAAAGTGCCACAGAAAATATACCGCCCCACTGGGGTAAGGGTGAAAAGGTGCGGTAAGAGCGCACCGCATGACTGGTAACAGTCATGGCAGGGCAAACCCCACCTGGAGCAAGACCGAATAGAGGAACCAGGATGCGGCCCGCATCGTTCCCGGGTAGGTTGCTAGAGCTTGGTGGCGACGCCAATCCCAGATGAATGACTGTCCACGACAGAACCCGGCTTATCGACCGACACTCCATTTCTTTCACGAAATATGATCAGTTACCAACCTGTCTCCAGCGACCCTACCTCAAAAGATAGTAAGTACTAACTAATTTACCCACCAGAAGACAGAAATAGCCGGTTATTACCGGTCCATTTACCTGTGATCGCCTGTCGGATCGTGCTTGACAGTGTAAAAAAGTTATCCCTATAGTGTACTATAGTGGGAGAATGTGGATAATTGTGGATTAAATATCAATAAGAGTGGCATAAATGTTACGCGGCGTTAACCACCTAACCCTGGATAGCAAAGGCCGATTGGCAATCCCGACTCGTTATCGTGAGGCCTTGGCACGGCAATGCAGTGGCCAAATGGTTGTCACCATCGATCGCGACCATTGCCTGTTGCTTTATCCATTACCTGATTGGGAAGAGATCGAACGCAAACTGGTGCGCTTACCCAGTTTTAACAACCAGGCGCGACGGCTGCAGCGCCTGCTGATCGGACATGCCACTGAATGTGAGATCGATGGCAGCGGCCGCATCCTGTTACCGCCACCACTGCGTGAGTTTGCCGCATTGGAAAAGAATGTCGTCCTCATCGGCCAGGGAAACAAATTTGAGATCTGGTCAGAGGATAGCTGGACCACCCGACGCACCGAGTGGTTGTCGGCAGTGGATGACCCCGGTGATATGTCGAGCGAAATGGAGTCATTATCATTATAGGCAGGCCGTGAATGAGCAAAATCATGAATCAGTACTGCTGGATGAAGCGTTGATGGCGTTGAACATACAGCCTAATGGCAATTATGTTGATGCAACCTATGGGCGTGGTGGGCATGCCAGTGAGATTCTTTCCCTGCTTGGCACTCAAGGCCGTTTACTCGCCATCGACCGAGACCCTGATGCAGTTGCCGCAGCACAACGAAATCAGAAAGACCCGCGGTTCCATATAGAACACGGTTCCTTTTCCCGCTTAGCTGAAATCGTTGATGATCATAAGCTGACAGGTCGGGTTGATGGGGTATTGTTTGACCTGGGTGTTTCTTCACCCCAGCTGGATAGCCCCAATCGCGGCTTCAGTTTTAATTTGTCGGGTCCGCTGGATATGCGTATGGACACGACAACAGGGATTACAGCGGCGGAGTGGCTGAATAATGTCGATGAACCGTCCCTGGTGGCGGTAATTAAACAATACGGTGAGGAACGCTATGCAAAACGGATTACCCGTGCGATTGTAAAAAAACGGTTGGAACAACCGGTTCTCACTACGAAACAGCTGGCGGATATCGTCAGCCAGGCTGTGCCCACACGAGAACCAGGCAAACACCCGGCAACAAGGACCTTCCAGGCTATACGTATCTATATCAATCATGAGCTGGAAGAGCTGGATAAGGCCTTGCAACAGACATTGGAGATCTTGTCGTTGGGCGGGAGGCTGGTGGTGATCAGTTTCCACTCGCTTGAAGACAGGATTGTCAAAAAATTCATGCAAAAAGAGACCAAAGGCGATCATTATCCTGCCGGCCTGCCTATCAAGGACAGCGATCTGAAGCCACGGCTCAAAATTATCGGTAAACAGATCAGGTCTGGCGAAACTGAGATACAGCGTAATCCGAGATCCAGGAGTGCTGTCATGAGAGTCGCGGAAAGGATAGAGAAGACAGAATGATTATAAATAAACAAATCCTATTTCTTGTTATCACCGTGTTGTTGTTGGCATTGATAATTATTTCATTGAGACACCAGAGTCGATTGTTATTTGTAGAATTGCAGGAAACTCAACGAATACGCGATGCACTGAATATTGAATGGGGAAAATTCTTATTGGAAGAAGGGGCATGGTCTCAACACAGACGTGTAGAAACAACTGCGAAGGTACGATTGGATATGTATTTGCCCCAAACTGACAGGATCAAGGTAATAGATCTGGATAATGGGAAAGTACCTTGAAGCGCAAGAAAACCAAACAGTTTAAAGTGCGTAATTGGCTGGTGATGGCTAGTCTGTTTCTCTCTCTCGGGCTGTTAGCGGTACGTGCTATTTATCTACAAGTTGTCAATTCTGATTATCTGCAGGAACAAGGAAATGCCCGACATCTGCGCTTAGTCAGCGATAATTCCCATCGCGGTATGATACTTGACCGTAACGGTGTGCCCCTGGCGATTAGTACGCCAGTCGATTCAATTTGGGCGCTTCCTGCCGAGTTAAATACAGCCAGGAAGCAATGGCCAAAACTCGTACGGAAATTAGGAATTAAGTACCAGACATTATCAAATCAAACTAAAAGGTATCTTGGTCGTGAGTTCATGTATATCAAACGCCATGTAACACCAGAAACCGCAAAACAGGTATTGGCGTTGAATATACCAGGCATTAACGTCGTCAGGGAGTATAAGCGTTATTATCCTGCCGGCATTGTTACCAGTCATGTCATCGGGTTGACAAACATCGATGATAAAGGACAGGAGGGAATTGAACTCGCCTATAACGATTGGTTGGGTGCAGTCGCAGGGAAGAAACGGGTACTGAAGGACAGATTGGGGAATTATGTCGAGAATGTTGAGAGTGTGACACTGCCGATCCCAGGCAAAGACCTGGTGCTCAGCCTCGACAGACGAATTCAATATCTTACCTATCGGGCACTGAAAAATGCAGTTAAAAAACATGGTGCCCGTTCAGCCACGGCCGTTGTGGTACTGGTGAAAACCGGTGAAGTGCTGGCAATGGTTAACTATCCAGGATTCAATCCCAACAACCGGGCAGTTAGGCGGAGTTCCTTATTCCGTAATCGGGCGGTTACTGATGTATTCGAACCTGGATCGACATTAAAACCATTCACCATTGCAACGGCTCTGGAAAGCGGTAAATTCAAGCCGAATTCAATTATTAATACCTCACCCGGTAAGTTGCGGATCGGCAATAAGACTATCCGGGATACCCGGAATTATGGTTGGTTAAGCATTACCAGGATAATCGAGAAGTCGAGCAATGTCGGTGCCGCCAAGATTGCACTTCAGCTCAGCAAGCATCGTTTATGGCAGATGTTGCGTCAGGTCGGTTTTGGTGAGAAAACCGGGATCCAGCAGCCAGGCGAATCAAGTGGTTTGCTCAACCCACCTGAGAAATGGGCCCGCCTTGATCAGGCCACTATCTCCTTCGGTTATGGTATTTCTGTCACATCCGTACAGTTGGCCCGGGCCTACACGGTTTTGGCAAATGACGGTGTCCTCGTACCCATTACGCTGCTGCCCCAAAAGGAGCCGGTCAAGGGTATTCGGGTGATGTCATTACGCACAGCCAGACAGGTCCGCAATATGCTTGAACTCGCTGTCAGTCGGCAAGGAACCGGGAAGGCAGCTCAGATAGTTCATTACCGTGTCGCCGGGAAAACCGGGACCGTACAAAAATTGATTAATGGCAACTATTCCGATAGTCGGTATATCGCATCTTTTGCCGGATTTGCACCGGCATCAAAACCCTATTTGGTCATGGTCGTTACAGTCGATGATCCGGTCCGAGGGGGTTATTACGGTGGACAGATTGCGGCACCGGTTTTCAGCAAGGTAATAGCAGGTACGCTCAGGATACTAAATATCGCCCCGGACGACGTAAAAATGAAATCTGTGATAGCAAGAACTTCTAAGGGTATAGCTGGCTGATGAGTGGCAAAAACAAGGGCATGAATCGGATGAGCGAACTCCTGTCAGGAATTGTCGAGGTTCCAGCTGAAGAGGATGCAGAATTGACCGGACTGGCCATTGACAGTCGACGTGTCTGCCCTGGTTATTTATTCATTGCCCTGGCAGGGACTGTTTATGATGGCCGTGATTATATCGATCAGGCGATTGCGAATGGTGCAGTCGCAATTCTTTATGAAAACAGCCAGGCCCGGTTATCAAAAAATCATGAGCCAGTACCCCATTACGCGATAAGCAATCTACGTGATTTGGTTGGCATCATTGCAGACCGTTTTTATGGACACCCTTCCAAGAAAATGAAAGTCGTCGGCGTCACCGGTACAAATGGTAAGACCACTTGCACACAATTGCTCGCCCAGGTACTGGATGCGTCGCAAACACGCTGCGCTGTGATTGGTACACTTGGTAATGGATTCACAGGTGAACTCGATACCACGACACACACAACTCCTGATGCCATTACTTTGCATAGTCTGTTGGCCAGGTATCTTCAACAAGGTGCAAATTACGTGTGTATTGAGGTTTCTTCTCATGCCCTCGAGCAAGGGAGAGTAAGCGGCGTTGTCTTTGATATTGCCATTTTCACCAATCTGTCGCGTGAGCATCTTGATTATCATGGTGATATGCAGGCCTATGCCAAGGCCAAAACAAAATTATTCGATATGCCGGGGTTAACAGTAGCTGTCATTAACAAGGACGATGAGTATGGCAGGGTGCTGATTCGGCGGCTGCGAGGAAGAATCAAGACGCTGAATTATGGCCATAGTGAAGCGGATGTCGTTATCAAATCAGCCAGCGCTATTCATGATGGGCTGCGGCTGAGCTTTGATACGCCAGCCGGGGATCTGCGTTTTACCAGCCAGCTCTATGGAGATTTTAATGCCAGCAATATTGCTGCAGTGATTACAGTATTGATCGAGTTTGGTATTGGGCATGACGAGATTTCTCGCAGGCTAGGCAAAATTAAACCCATTGCCGGGCGGGCGGAAAAGTTTGGCGGGCAGGTCTCAATGCCCCTGGTTTTTGTCGATTATGCCCATACACCAGATGCCCTGGAAAAAATCCTGTTGGCATTGCGCGACCATACCCAGGGCAAGATCTGGTGTGTTTTCGGCTGTGGCGGTGACCGTGATCGCGGTAAACGACCGGAGATGGGCAGGATTGCCGAGCACCTCGCCGACCATGTTGTATTGACTGACGACAATCCCAGGAGCGAACAACCCGAATCGATTGTTAACGATATTTTGGCTGGTATGAAGACCCGACCAGAGATCGAACACGATCGTAAGCAGGCAATTATGATGGCGATTACAGCTGCGGCAGATGAGGATATCGTGCTCATTGCCGGTAAAGGCCATGAGGAATATCAACAGATTGGAGAAAAGAAAATTCCGTTCAGTGACCGGGAAGCAATCCGGAACATACTGGGAGAGGCAGCGTGATGTCTTTATCGATTGCCGCAGAAGCAATTAATGCAAACCTTGTAGGAGGCGATGCAGTATTTACCGGTGTCGGCACAGATACGAGGTCCTTGCAGAAAGGTGACCTGTTTATTGCCTTGAGGGGTCAGAATTTTGATGGCCATAATTATCTCGCGGAGGCTATCTCTGCCGGCGCCGTCGGCGCAGTACTCGATCATGAGATCGATACACCTTTATCATACATCAGAGTTCCTAATACCCGCCGTGCCCTGGGTAATTTAGCCACATTTTGGCGTCGGCAATTCAAGATCCCGGTCATCGGGGTAACCGGCAGTAACGGCAAGACCACGGTTAAGGAAATGATCGGATCGATTCTGGCAGCCAAGGGATCCGGATGTATCACTGCCGGGAATCTCAATAATGATATCGGCACACCATTAACGCTTTTAAACATGCAGGCACGAGATCAGTTCGCAGTTATTGAGATGGGTATGAACCATAAAGGTGAAATCGATAATCTGAGCCATATCACCCAGCCGACCATAGCGCTGATCACCAATGCCGCCCAGGCCCATCTCGAGGGGCTCGGATCTGTTACTGATGTCGCCAAGGCAAAGGGCGAGATATTCAACGGAATGACCCATGATGGCGTGGCCGTGATTAATGCCGACGACGAGCATGTGAAACTGTGGCAAGGGCTTGTCGGTGATCGTCGTAGCGTAACATTTGGAATCGACAACAAAGCTGATTTCACTGCTAATTATCAGATGCTCGATAACGGCAGTATTGTCAATCTTAATACACCTGAAGGGGATATTGATATGAAAGTACCACTATTGGGTAAACATAATGTGCAGAATGCCGTTGCCGCCTCATCGGCGGCGATGCTGGCGGGGGCATCGCTGAAAGAGATTAAATCAGGATTGCAAAGTCTGCAGAAAATCTCCGGACGACTGGAAGTCAAAAAGGGGATTAATGGTGCCAGGATACTGGATGATACCTATAACGCCAACCCCGACTCACTGGCCGTTGGTATTCAGGTTCTGCGAGATTATGGCGGCGAACGTGTCCTGGTCCTGGGAGATATGGCCGAACTTGGTGATGCTGGTGCCGCGATTCACAAAAGGGTCGGAGAGTTGGCAAAACGGGTAGGCATAGCACGTCTATTTGTAATTGGAGAGCTGAGCAAACTGGCAGTCAAGCGTTTCGGTAAAGGGGCAAAGTACTTTAAAAGCCACCAAACGCTGATCGAGGCCTTGCAGGATTGTATGCATGCAGATATGACAATCCTGGTAAAGGGTTCTCGCATTATGCAGATGGAAAAGATCGTAGCCGGTATCGAGCAAGCAAAATAAAGAGGTCGTGAGAAACATCGAAAACTAATCATGCTTTATTATTTATTTGACAAATTAACCGCTGATTTTTCATTTCTGAATGTCTTTCGATATCTGACATTCCGCGGCATATTGGGTGTACTGACTGCACTGCTTATCTGTTTTGTTATCGGTCCAGTATTGATCCGCAAGCTCGGTTTTCATCAGATCGGCCAGACGGTCCGTGATGATGGGCCGGAATCGCATCTACAAAAGGCAGGTACGCCAACAATGGGCGGGGCGCTGATCCTGGTTGCCATTATTATTTCTACCCTGCTCTGGGCCGATTTGTCGAACCGCTTTGTCTGGGTAGTCTTGCTGACAACTTTTGGTTTCGGCATCATCGGTTGGGTCGACGACTACAAAAAGATTATCAACCAGAACCCGAAGGGCATCGGTGCAAGGAAAAAATTCTTCTGGCAAAGCATTATTGGATTATCAGCGGCTGTCTTTCTGTTCGCGAGCGCTCAGGTACCTGCGGAGACTCAATTAATCGTTCCATTTTTCAAAAATGTTGTTTTTGATCTGCCCGCAGTTGTTTTTATCATACTGGCTTATCTGGTTATTGTCGGTTCCAGTAATGCCGTCAATCTTACCGATGGCCTTGACGGTCTGGCGATCATGCCAACGGTTATGGTTGCCGGGGCCCTGGGTATCTTTGCTTATCTTACCGGGCATGCGAAGTTTTCTGATTATCTCGGTATCCCCTATATTGCTGGTACCGGCGAGGTGTTGATTGTCAGTGCCGCCATTGTCGGTGCCGGCCTGGGCTTTCTCTGGTTTAACACTTATCCAGCGATGGTATTTATGGGTGATATCGGCGCACTGGCACTGGGGGCGGCCTTGGGCACGATAGCCATTGTCGTCCGCCAGGAGATCGTGTTGTTTATTATGGGTGGTATTTTCGTGATCGAGACCCTGTCGGTTATATTGCAGGTCGCCTCATACAAAATGATAGGCCGTCGTATATTCCGTATGGCCCCGATCCATCACCACTTCGAGCTCAAAGGCTGGCCTGAACCCAGGGTCATTGTCCGTTTCTGGATTATCAGTCTGATCCTGGTCCTGATTGGCCTGGCAACCCTGAAGATACGCTGATGATGAGTAGCGAACTGATGACAGAAAATGCACACAAGCACGCACTGGTTATCGGCCTCGGCGAGACCGGTTATTCCTGTGTCTGTTATCTGACACAGCAGGGTTTTCACGTCAGTGTGGCCGATACCCGTGATGTGCCACCGAAACTGAAGCAGGTTAAAGACCGATATCCTGAAATCAAGGTTTTTACCGGCGGCCTGCCGGCATCCGCTTTCAGCGCCGTTGATATGGTTGTCGTCAGCCCCGGTGTCCCTGTCGCGGCGGCACCAATCGCCGCTGCCATCTCTAAGGGTGTTGAGGTCATCGGTGATATTGAGCTCTTTGCACGTCAGGCGCCGGCGCCGATCATTGCGGTGACCGGCACAAACGGTAAAAGCACGGTCACTACACTGGTAACAGAAATGTTTCAGGCCAGTGGCGTCAAGACACTGAGTGGCGGCAATATCGGTGTGCCTGTACTTTCATTGCTGGCGGAACCTGTACCGGATTTTTATGTCCTCGAGCTTTCCAGTTTCCAGCTGGAAACTACTTACAGCCTGAATGCGGCTGCGGCCACCATACTTAATATAAGTTCAGACCATCTGGATCGTTATCACAATCTCGATGAGTATGCCGGCGCCAAGGCCAGGATCTTCCAGGGACAGGGTGCCATCGTCATCAATGCCGATGATGCGCGGGTGCTGGACATGGTGCCGCCGGCGCGGCCATTGATTCGGTTCTCTGCCGGGCCGCCGGCAAACGAAAATGATTATGGGATCTCCCGGCATCAGGGCGAGGATTGGTTGGTACGGGGGAAGGACCTGTTATTGCCATTAACAGCGCTTGCTTTAAGCGGTCGCCACAATGCCACCAATGTGTTGGCGGCCTTGGCCCTGGTAGAGGCGGTCGGCGTGTCATCCGTTGAGTCGATCAATGCCGCCAGGCGCTTTCAGGGTCTGCCCCACCGCAGCCAGTTGATCAGTCGGCACAACAATGTCCGTTGGATCAACGACTCCAAGGCCACCAATATCGGCGCCACCCTCGCGGCCCTGGAAGGTCTGCACGAACCGGTTATTCTCATTGCCGGGGGAGAGTGCAAGGATGCCGATTTTGCACAGCTGCAAAATGCAGTCGAAGAACATGTAAAGACCGCAATCCTGATCGGCCATGACACACCCTTGTTGAGAGAGGCCCTGAGCGGCTGTACGGAAATCCATGAAGCCGATGATATGCAGGCCGCGGTGGCGTATGCCCACGGGATCGCCCGACCGGGGGATAGTGTCTTGCTCGCTCCCGCCTGTGCCAGTTTCGATATGTTCAACAACTTCCAGGAACGCGGTAACGCTTTTATCCGCGCCGTGCAGGAGGTAACCGGCAGGTGAATATGTCTGCAATCATGTCATTGGGTCAACAGCACTCAGAGCGGGGAACGTTCCATTGGGACCGGCAGCTGCTCACTTATGTCACGATATTGCTCCTGTTTGGATTGGTGATGGTTTATTCGGCCTCTATCTCGATTGCCGAACGCAATATGGGTCATACCTCCCACTATGTATTGAGATATTTTGTCCATGCTCTGATCGGCATCGCCCTGATGGTGGTAGTGATGCGCAGTCAGATCAGTTTTTGGGAACGGAGCGGACCGTATTTATTGCTGATAGGTATCGTTCTGCTGGTCTTGGTACTGATCCCTGGTGTCGGTACCAAGATCAACGGCAGTTACCGCTGGCTTCGGCTGGGTGCCTTTATTAATATCCAACCAGCGGAATTCGTGAAACTGTTTATTCTCGTCTATGTTGCCGGTTATCTGGTGCGTAATCAGGGTGCACTACGTAACTTTACCCAGGGTATCTTGATGGTAAGTATCGTCGTTGCCGTGGTCGGCGTGCTGGTCCTGCGGCAGCCGGATCTGGGGACAGTGGTCGTTATCTCCGCGACTGTGTTCACCATGTTGTTCCTCTCCGGGGTTCGTTTCTGGCATTTTCTGGTGATGCTGGCAGCCGGTATCGGCGGCATGGTGACGCTGACCCTGATATCGCCCTATCGAGCTGAGCGGGTAACCGGTTTTCTTAATCCCTGGGCAGATCCATTCAATAGCGGTTTTCAATTAACCCAGGCCCTGATTGCCTTTGGGCGTGGTGAATGGACCGGTGTCGGTCTGGGAGCCAGTATCCAGAAGATGTTTTATCTACCGGCGGCTCATACCGATTTCATCCTGGCGGTGGTGGCCGAAGAGCTGGGCCTGATCGTCGTGTTGGCGATTATCGTGATCTTTGGTCTGATTATCTCCCGTGCCTTTGCCATTGCCAAAAATGCTGACGCCGCTGGCAATTTTTATGCCGCCAGGCTCGCGCAGGGAATCGGCCTGCTTATTGGTATCCAGGCCATCATCAATATCGGAGTAAACATGGGTGTCCTCCCGACCAAAGGGCTGACACTGCCATTTATCAGTTACGGCGGTAGTAGCCTGATCGTTAGCTTTGTTGCCATCGGCCTATTGCTGATGGTTGACCGTGATACAGGGTCCAAGGCATGGAAAAGGAGGTAGTCAGCGTAATGATCATGGCAGGTGGTACCGGCGGACATGTCTTTCCAGGCCTGGCAGTGGCGAGAACCCTGCGTGACCAGGGCGTCGGTGTCGTCTGGCTCGGGACCCGGTCAGGGCTGGAGGCGCGAACTGTGCCGCAAGCCGGTTTCGAGATCGAGTGGATCAATATTCAGGGCCTACGCAGCAAGGGACTGCTCAGTTGGCTGTTGTTGCCGTGGCGTTTGCTGCTGGCCATGGTTCAGGCGATAGGCGTATTCAGACGCCGGCGGCCTGCGGTCGTATTGTCCATGGGCGGGTTTGTCGCCGGCCCGGGCGCCCTGGTGGCCAGGCTCTTCGGCAAGCCGCTTTTGGTCCATGAGAGCAACGCCATCCCCGGGCTGACAAATCGCTTTCTGGCCTATTTCGCCAGGTATGTACTCTGCGGCTTCCCGGATAGTTTTGCCAACCGCCCGCGTGTCCGCCATGTCGGCAATCCTGTCAGAAGCGAAATCCTGGCACTGGGTGGGCAAGGCCGACATGATCATGCGGCCAGTGAGCGTATGCATCTGCTCATTATCGGCGGCAGCCAGGGCGCACAAATTTTTAATGAACTCGTACCGCCGGCAATCGCCCGATTACCGGCGGCCTCCTGTCCTGACGTGCGCCACCAGTGTGGCCGCAACAATCTCGAGCAAACCAGGTCGAGTTACCGGCAGCATTCATTGGAAGCGGCGGTGAGCGAGTTTGTCGATGATATGGCCGAGGCCTATAGCTGGGCCGATCTGGTCTTGTGCCGGGCTGGAGCAATGACGGTCTCCGAACTGGCGACCGTTGGCCTGGCCTCGATACTCGTGCCCTTCCCCTATGCCGTGGACGATCATCAGACCGCCAATGCCCGCTACCTGGCAGAACATGATGCCGCCATCCTCATGCCGCAAGCAGAATTATCAATAGAACGCCTGCAGCAAGCCCTGGAATCACTGGCGACCAATCGGGATTTATTAAACAAGATGGCACAGCGCGCGCGTGCCTGTGCCATGCCGGATGCGACGGAGACAGTTGCCCAGTATTGTCTGGAGGCCGCCAATGCATAAGTGGGTAAAACGCGTCCATTTTGTCGGCATCGGCGGTGCCGGCATGAGTGGTATCGCCGAAGTCCTGTTCAACCTCAAATTCGATGTCAGCGGTTCCGACGAACGCGCCAGCGACAATACCAAGCGCCTGCAGTCACTGGGAATTAAGGTGAAGATCGGACATGACCCATCATTGGTAGCCGGCGTCGATGTGGTCGTGACCTCCTCGGCCGTGGCCGAAGACAATCCCGAGGTGCAGGCGGCACACGCTGCCAAAATTCCGGTCGTACCGCGGGCGGAGATGCTCGGGGAGTTGATGCGCCTGCAACACGGCATCGCTATTGCCGGAACCCATGGCAAGACTACCACCACCAGTTATGTCTCATCGATACTGGCCGAGGGCGGTCTGGATCCCACCTTTGTGATTGGCGGGCAATTAAACAGTGCCGGCGCCAATGCCCGTCTGGGCAGCGGTGATTATCTGGTGGCCGAGGCCGATGAGAGCGATGCCTCGTTCCTCCATCTCCAGCCATTTATGGCGGTGGTGACCAATATTGATGCCGACCATATGGATACCTATGATGGCGATCTTGGTCAGCTGAAACACACATTTGTCGAGTTCCTGCATAACCTGCCGTTTTATGGTCTGGCCATTCTTTGCCTGGATGACCCCATCGTCCGCGAGATCCTGCCAACTATCCATAAGCCCGTGCTGACTTATGGAACGGTCCCGGATGCCGATATTCGTGCCACTGATCTGCGGCAACAGGGCGATCGCATGCAGTTTACAGTCGATCTTGCTGACGGTCAGGTGTGGCCGGACCTTATCCTGAAGCACCCCGGTCAACACAATGTGCTCAATGCCCTGGCAGCGATTGCCGTGGCCCATGAGCTCGGGGTTGAAAAAACTGCCATTACCAAGGCGCTGGCTGAATTCAGTGGCATCGGCCGCCGTTTCCAGTGCAATGGCCAAGTCGCTCTCGACCATGGCGATGTCCTCTTGATCGATGACTATGCCCATCACCCACGAGAGATTGCCGCGACCCTGGAGACCGCGATGAAGGGTTGGCCGGACCGCCGCCTGGTAGTGGTCTTTCAGCCCCATCGCTATACTCGTACCCGTGACTTGATGGACGATTTCAGTGCTGTTTTAAGCGACATCGAACCGCTGCTGATTACTGAGGTTTATCCGGCAGGTGAAAAGGTAATCAGTGGCGCCGATGGTCGGGCATTGTGTCGTTCGATCCGTGCCCGCGGGCGCTCCAATCCGATATTTGTCGATGATGTGCAAGCGGTGCCGGCACAGTTGAGCAATATCATTAAGAATGGTGATCTGGTGTTAACCATGGGCGCCGGCAATATCGGTCAGGTAGCGGCCGCCTTGCCACAAAATCTGGTTGCCAGGAGGGCTGGATGATGGCGGCCCGGCAGACGGCATCACTGCGTGGCCAGCTGCTGCGTGACGAACCCATGGCCAGGCATACCAGTTGGCGTGTCGGTGGTCCGGCAGACCACTATTACCAACCGGCCGACCTTGAGGATCTGGTGACCTTTATCAAGACCCTGCCGGATGATGAGTTTATTACCTGGCTGGGTCTGGGCAGTAATCTACTGGTTAGGGATGGTGGTATCCGGGGGACCGTGATTGCCTGCAGCGGGGCCCTGCATGGCCTGTCGTTGCTCGAGCCGAATGTTATCCGGGCTGAGGTCGGCGTTGCCAGCGCCAAGGTCGCCCGCTTTAGTGTCAACCACAAGCTGCGCGGGGCGGAATTCCTTTCCGGTATCCCGGGAACCATTGGCGGCGCCCTGGCGATGAATGCCGGTGCCTTCGGGTGCGAGACCTGGGAGGTCGTGACTGCTGTCGAGACGCTAGACCATGCCGGCAACACCCAACTACGTCAGCCGCCTGATTACCGCATCGCCTATCGCAGTGTTATCGGTCCGGAAAATGAATGGTTCCTGGCGGCCCATTTTAAATTACAGGCCGGGAGCATGAATGAGGGCAAATCCAAGATCCGGTCGCTACTGGCCAAACGCGGTGAGTCCCAGCCGACACAACTCGCCAATGCCGGATCGGTATTCAAGAATCCACCGGGCGATTATTCGGCCAGGCTGATAGAGGCCAGCGGTCTCAAAGACTTCTGTATCGGCCAGGCCTGCGTGTCAGCGATGCACGCCAATTTCATTATCAACAAAGGCGAGGCCAGGGCGGCGGATATCGAATCCCTGATAGCACATGTTCGAGATGTGGTCAGGGAGAAGCAGGGCGTGGAACTGGAACCCGAGGTCAGGATCATCGGCGAACAGCCCGAAGGACAGAACTGAGACAGATGGATTACGGCAAGGTGGCGGTATTGATGGGTGGACTTTCAGCAGAGCGCGAGGTTTCACTGAAAAGCGGCAAGGCCGTGCACGAGGCCCTGTTGCGTCAGGGTATCGATGCCCATGATATCGATGCCGACAGGCAGGTGTTGAATAAACTGAGAGAAGATAACTATGACCGCGCCTTCATCACCCTCCATGGTCGCTGGGGGGAAGATGGTGTGATCCAGGGAGCGCTCGAGGTCCTGGGTATCTCCTATACAGGCAGCGGGGTCCTCGCTTCGGCCCTGTGTATGGACAAATTGCAATGCAAATACCTCTGGGCGGGGAAGGGTGTGATGTCGCCGGAGTTTGTCGAGCTGACTGACGGTATACCGCTGCAGGATGTCGCCGCTGGTCTTGGGTTTCCAATGTTTATCAAGCCTGCCTGTGAAGGTTCCAGCATCGGTATGAGCAGGGCCGACAATTTATCACAATTGGAGACAGCTTTTGCGCTTGCCCGCAAGTATGACGATCGTGTGTTTGCCGAAAGCTGTATCGAGGGCATGGAATTGACAGCCGCCATTGTCGGCAAAGAGGACCTGCCGCTGATAAAAATCGAGACCCCGCGTGATTACTATGATTTTGAAGCCAAATACTCTGCCACTGATACCCGTTATATCTGCCCCTGTGGTCTGCCGGATGCGGAAGAACAGCGAATTCAGGAGTTGGCCCGGCATATCTATCAAGACCTGGGCTGTTCCGGTTGGGGGCGGGTAGATTTCATGCGCGATGACGCAGGCAATAACTATGTTCTCGAGGTGAATACGATTCCCGGGTTGACCGACCACAGCCTGGTACCGATGGCGGCCAAGGCCGCCGGGATCGGCTTCGATGAACTCGTCGTCCGCATCCTGGAGGAGAGCCATGACTCGTAAACGATATAAACAGGACGTGCAGCGGCACAGCAGTGATCGCCTGTTCCGGACCGGCGTCAGGGTCTTCTATGTCCTGGTGATCGTTATTTCTGTCGTCGCCGGCATGGATTGGCTCCTCAGGGAGGGGGCATTTCCGGTGAAAAACATCCGCATGGAGGGTGAGTTCAGGCATGTTCGCCAGGATGAGTTGGCCAAGGCCATTATGCCGGCGGTGCAGGGGAATATCTTTGCCCTGGATCTGGCCGAGGTGCGGACGCGGGCGGAGAACCTGCCCTGGATACAACAGGCCACCGTCAGGCGCCGTTGGCCGCATGATATTTATATTCGCTTTACGGAACATCGCTTGGTCGCCCGTTGGGGTAAATCGGCGTGGTTAAACCAGGTGGCTGACGTGGTTGAAATCGAGTCGGTCCAGGACGGGAGAAATCTGCCCTATCTCTTTGGACCGAAGGAGTTGGCACCACGAATCTTCAAACGGTTTATGGCCTTGAACCAGACCCTGCAGACGACGGGTTTACGGGTGGCAGCCCTGGAAATGACCCCCCGTGGGAGCTGGCTGGCAACCCTGGACAACGATGTGGTCCTGGTCATGAGCAAGAAGGCGGGCCTGGCAGAAGCGGCACGATTTGCCCGCTCATATCCCTATTTGCGTCCAGGTAAGCGCCGTATAAGCCGGATTGATATGCGTTATACGAATGGATTCTCGGTGAAATGGAAGCGCTATCCGCGGGTGGCATCGAGTTCCTGGAAAGAGGGTTAATTATGTCCAAAAAAGGTGATGAAGGTTTGATTGTTGGCCTCGACATCGGTACCTCCAAGGTGCTCGCCATCGTCGGTGAGCTTACCGCTGATGGCGGGGTCGAGATTATCGGTGTCGGTCACCATCCATCCCGGGGTTTGAAGAAAGGTGTCGTGGTTAACATCGAGTCGACAGTGCAGTCTATCCAACGCGCGGTAGAAGAGGCCGAACTCATGTCCGGCTGTCAGATACTGTCGGTCTATGCCGGTATTGCCGGTAGTCATATCAGCAGCATGAATTCGCATGGAATCGTTGCTGTTAAGAATAAGAATAAAGAGGTCGAGGGGAGTGATGTTGAGCGGGTGATAGAGGCGGCGCAGGCCCTGGCCATTCCGGCCGACCAGAAGATCCTGCATGTTATCCCCCAGGAATTTATTATCGACAAACAGGAAGGTATCCGCGAGCCCATCGGCATGTGCGGGGTCCGCCTGGAGGCACGGGTACACATTATTACCGGTGCCGTCAGTGCCGCCCAGAACATAATCAAATGTGTCCGGCGTTGTGGCCTGGAAGTCGACGACATCATCCTTGAACAGCTGGCATCCAGTACCGCGGTATTGAGCGAGGATGAAAAGGAACTGGGTGTCTGCCTGGTCGATGTCGGCGGTGGTACGACGGATATCTCGGTCTTTACCGAGGGTGCGATCCGTCATACCTCCGTCATCCCGATCGCCGGTGACCAGGTGACCAATGATATCGCCGTGGCCTTACGCACTCCCATGCAGTATGCCGAGGATATTAAAAAGGAATACGGCTGTGCCCTGACACAACTGGCCCACAGCGACGAGACCATTGAAGTCCCCAGTGTCGGTGATCGGCCGCCACGCAAGCTCTCACGGCAGACCCTGGCTGAGGTTATCGAACCCCGTATCGAGGAACTCTGTGGCCTGGTGCAGGCGGAACTCCGCCGCAGCGGCTTTGAAGATGTCATCGGTTCCGGGATTGTGCTCACCGGCGGCAGCGCAAAGATGGAAGGCATGGTGGATATCGCCGAAGAGGTCTTTCATATCCCGGTGCGTTTGGGTGTCCCCCAGGGTATCGGCGGTCTGACCGGTGTGGTCCAGAACCCGATTTATGCCACCGGCGTTGGCCTGGTGATGTTCGGCGCTCAGAGCCAACAGGAACGGGGCTATGTCTCTCAGGGGGGTCAGGAGCGGATGGGCTTCAAGAATGTTCTCGGCAAGATGAAGAGCTGGTTTCAGGGAAATTTCTAGGAATCAGGGGATGACAATTTTTTTCAATTTTAAACACAGGAGGCGCGATAATGTTTGAGTTAATGGACACATACGGCCAACAGGCTGTGATCAAGGTAATCGGTGTTGGCGGTGGTGGTGGCAATGCCATCGACCACATGCTCACCGAAAACATCGAAGGGGTTGAGTTTATCAACGCCAATACCGATGCCCAGGCATTGAAAAAGTCGGATGCCAAAACCATTCTGCAACTCGGGGCCAATATGACCAAGGGCCTGGGTTGCGGGGCCGATCCGGCGATCGGACGCCAGGCGGCCATCGACGATCGGGAACGCATCGCCGAGGTTCTGGACGGCGCCGACATGATCTTCATCACCGCCGGCATGGGTGGCGGCACCGGCACCGGGGCCGCCCCGGTGGTGGCGCAGGTGGCCCGTGATCTCGGTATCCTGACGGTGGCGGTGGTCACCAAGCCGTTTCCCTTTGAGGGAAAGAAGCGCATGGCGGTGGCGGAGCAGGGTGTCAAGGACCTGGGTGAATATGTCGACTCGATCATCACCATCCCGAACGAGAAGCTGCTGACGGTATTGGGCAAGGATGCCAGTCTGCTGGACGCCTTCAGTAAGGCCAACAGCGTGCTGCAGAACGCCGTCCAGGGGATCGCCGAGTTGATTACCCGCTCCGGTCTGATCAATGTCGACTTTGCCGATGTGCGAACGGTCATGTCCGAGATGGGGATGGCGATGATGGGCTCGGCGGTGGCCACCGGTGATGAACGGGCCACCGAGGCTGCGATCGCAGCGGTGTCCAGCCCACTGCTGGAGGACATCAATATCTCCGGTGCGCGGGGGATACTGATCAATGTTACCGGCGGCATGGACCTGTCGATTGGTGAATTCGAGGAAGTCGGCAGCACCATCAAGGAGTTTGCCTCCGAGGACGCGACCGTGGTGTTGGGTACGGTGATCGACCCGGAAATGCAGGGTGAACTCAGAGTTACCGTCGTCGCCACCGGCCTCGGCCAAGCGGCCAAGCGCCAACATCCGTACAAGGTTGTTCGCACCGGTACCGGTCCGGTCGACTACGAGGGGCTGGATACCCCGACGGTGATCCGTAATCGGCGGTCCGAGGAGGGACACCCGGCGGTGAGCGGTGGGGGCGGGATGGAGTATCTGGATATCCCGGCCTTCCTCAGAAAGCAGGCCGACTAGCCAAACACGATTGGTTGGGCTATTGTTGCAATTGATGCCACTTATCGGTGGTGAAGCCGCGGTGACCCTGTTAGGACGAGATTTTACTGGACACTGGTAGGGATTTTTTTTTAATATACTAGTGAAGACAACGGTTTAGAGGGAACTTCCGATACCGTGAAAAGGGTGGCGTTACCTGAAAAATGGAAGAAAATCAGGATCTTCTACAACACTATTCAGACGCCTTATGAACAGTTTCTGATGCAGTCGTGAATCGACTGCAGGGATATTCGACCGAATAATAACAAGGCATGATCAAACAAAGAACGCTAAAAAACGTTATTCGCGCCACCGGCGTTGGCCTCCATACAGGTGAGAAAGTCTTCTTAACGCTGCGTCCCGCAGCCATCGATACCGGCATCGTCTTTCGCCGGATAGATTATGACGACCCGGTCGAGATACACGCCTGCCCCGAGAATGTCTCGGACACCCGGATGTCAACCAGCCTCGAACGTGACGGTGTCAAGATCAGTACCGTCGAGCACCTGATGTCCGCCTTTGCCGGGCTGGGTATTGATAATGCCTATATTGATGTGACGGCCTCTGAAGTCCCGATTATGGACGGCAGCGCCGGTCCGTTTGTTTTCCTGATTCAATCCGCAGGAATTGAAGAACAATCTGCACCGAAGCGCTTTATCCGCATCAAGAAAAAGGTCTACCTGGAAGACGGAGACAAATGGGTTGGATTCGATCCCTTTGATGGATTCAAGGTCTCATTCGAGATCGAATTTAACCACCCCACCTTTGCCAACTCAACGCGGACGGCGACCGTCGATTTCTCAACGACCTCGTTTGTTAAGGAGGTCAGTCGGGCCCGGACCTTTGGATTCATGAGCGATCTGGAGACCCTGCGCGAGGCCGGCCTGGCCCGTGGCGGCGGCTTGGACAATGCCATCGTCATGGATGATTATCGGGTCCTGAATGAGGATGGCTTGCGGTATGAAGATGAATTTGTCAAACACAAGGTTCTCGATGCCATCGGTGATCTCTATCTTTTGGGGCATCCACTGATTGGTGCGTTTAGTGCCTATAAATCCGGTCATTCCCTGAACAATCGCCTGTTACGGGCGTTAGTGGCCAACCAAGAAGCCTGGGAATTGACATCATTCAATACGAGGGAGGAGGCGCCAATATCCTTTATCCAGACTGTTCCGGCAGCATAAGGAGTAAGCCTGGTTAGATTGGCGATTGGCGAGAACGATGAACGTCATTCTCATACCAAACAAGAGTAACCGGGGGGGGAACATCAGCCTCTCCCACCGCCACCTGCTGATCCTGGTGGTGGTTGGCCTGTTGAT
>FXBF010000172.1_pt1 | contig 20218 bp, 25 predicted proteins | sample 5335321 | NCBI WGS metagenome assembly FXBF01 (sample SAMEA103928391, study PRJEB20085) | sediment metagenome | isolation source: sediment
GTGGGCGGAACAGGACTCGAACCTGCGACCTCTTCTGTGTAAGAGAAGCGCTCTAACCAGCTGAGCTATCCGCCCAAGGGCGTCATTATACTTCGCCCCAATTCGGCCCTATTTCTGCAATATTTGTTGCGTGAAGGCACTCCTCATGCTAGAGTCCTGACCCTACTTATTGGGTATGGAATTAGCACTCAAAGTCCTCAGATGCCCACCTATGAAGAGCGGATTCGGAAAATCCGCTCAGCTCTGTCGCCAAGTTTTCAGATCCTAGCCGACTTCCTGCTCGATTCCTACACCAGCGCGGCCTTTCTCACTGCCACCGAACTCGCCTACTCCCTCGACCTGGATCCCGCCACGGTTGTGCGCTTCGCCCAGCGGCTCGGCTATACGGGGTATCCGGAGCTGCAGCGCGAGATCCGGCAGCGGGTCAAGGAGGAACTGCTGACCGGCCGGCCGGCCGAAGTTAGTTCTTCAGAGCAGGCTGCCGATGCGGCCCTGGAAGAAGTCGAGCGGTACTTGCATCTAACTCGGCGCTCCTTCCCCATTGAGGCTGCCGAGACCTTAGTCAACGCTCTCGATGAGGCAGAGCGCGTTGTGCTGATCGCCGAGGGATTGGGAGTAGGGCCTGCGCGCAGCCTGGGTGCTTGGCTCGAAGGCGCCGGATATACGGTTCAGCTAGGCGTGGGCGGTCTGGGTGAGATCGCGCGTGCGCTGGTCGGCGGGCACCGTAAAGACATCGCCATTGCAGTAGAGATTGAGGACCAGGCGCCCATTGTGGCCCGTGCGCTCGCCGAAGCGCGACGCGCGGGGCTGCGAACGGCAGCACTCGTTGCGGCACCCTCTGCGCTCTCGACCAATCACGCCGATTACGTGCTCGCGGGCCATGCCAGTCCCGATCCGGGTGTGGGCCAGGTCGTCGTAGAGGCCATGGTGTACGCCCTCGTGAAACTGTTGCGACGCAACCGCCCGGGCCGCTTTTCCACCATACAGGGTCAGGTTGGCGAGATGAGGCAGCGCATTGCCGGCGACTCGCACTAAGGCAGCCCTAGGCTACCGATCCGAGGTCTAGCTTCTCGGGATGCTCCTGCTTCTCCCAATCGTTGCGCTTATTCTTCTACTTGTCTGGGAACTGTGGATCTGTGAGGGCGCACATCTAGGCCGCCGAGTCGTTGTCTGGCTCTACGATCTTGCAGCCGCGCGATACGACGGAATCAAGCAATTTGATGTCGACTGGGAGCGACAGTTCCTGGGAGAACCACTTAATAAAATCTTGTCCGAGTTGCCTAAAGCACGTCTCCTAGACGTTGGTGCGGGTACGGCCCGCACTTTCCGCGCGCTGAACGGAGATGCTCTTGGCCAAGATTCAGACGGTAACGAAGAGTCCTCGCCTACTGGTTTGCTTGTGGGTGTGGAACCCTCCGGCCACATGATGGAAATGGGGCGCGAGATGGCCGGTCCTGATCACGCATGGGTCCAGGGCTGGGCCGTTCCGCTGCCCATCGCCTGCGAATCGTTCGACGTGGCAGTATGCCTGGAGGTGCTTGAATTCACACCTCACCCTCGGCAGACAATCGGCGAAATCCTGCGCATACTGCGCCCCGGAGGCTGGGCATTGCTGACAAATCGGATCGGGTGGCAGGCGCCTTTGATCTTCGGCCGTACGGTGTCTCGGCCGCGATTTCCTGATTTATTGCGGGAGCTGGGGTTCGAGACGGTGGAGGTCTTCCCTTGGCAGGTCGATTATGATATCGCCTGGGCCCGCAAGCCGTGGACGTAGACTGTGCGTATCGTTCGACTTCAGCGGGAGCCCAACTCAATCCCGCTGTGGGGCTGGATCACAGGCGATCGCATCGGGCTACTCGAGGGCTCTCCATTCGAGAAGTACAAGCGCCAGAAAGCAGACTTGTCGTTGGAGGGAGTGAATCTTATCGCTCCCGTACAACCCGGCAAGATTGTTTGCGTGGGAAGGAACTACGCCGCTCACGCCGCAGAGCACGGGGCGGAAATCCCGGAGCTTCCCCTGCTCTTCTTCAAGCCGCCCACCTCCGTAATCGGGCCCGGAGCGACCATCCGCCTCCCGCCACAATCCAGCTCTATAGAGCATGAAGCGGAGTTGGCGATAGTCATAGGTAGGCGCGGCCGCTGGATAACAATTGAAGATGCCCCGGATCACATCCTGGGATATACCGCCGCCCTGGACGTGACCGCACGTGACTTACAACAGATGGATGATCAGTGGACGCGTGCGAAGGGCTTTGACACTTTTTGCCCGCTTGGCCCGTGGATCGACACCGATCTGGATCCGGCGGATGCATTGATCACCTGTTCGGTCAACGGCCAGCTGCGTCAGATGGGATCGACCCGCGATCTTGTATTCCCGGTGTATGAACTGGTTGCGTACATCTCGTCCATCATGACTTTGGAGCCGGGCGATGTAGTTCTGACCGGCACGCCCTCCGGCGTGGGTCCGCTGCTCGAGGGGGATGAGGTGAGCGTCGAAATCGACGGAATCGGAACGCTAACCAATCAGGTCCGTACCGAAACCATTCCCGAATAGCGATGGGATCAAAGGAGGCGTTTTATGGGGCTTAAGCCCGACCATTGGATCGCGCGTATGGCGCGTGAGCAGCAGATGATCGACCCGTTCGTCGATTCCCAGGTAAGTGAGGGCGCGATTTCCTACGGTGTGTCGTCGTATGGCTATGACATCCGCGTGGCGGATGAGTTCATGATCTTTACCAATGTGCACTCGGCCATTGTGGATCCCAAGGACTTCGATCCGGATTCGATGGTCGACTTCAAGGGGGAGGTGTGCATCATTCCTCCCAATTCCTTCGCCCTGGCGCGCACGGTTGAGTACTTCCGTATTCCCCGTTCTGTGCTAACGGTATGCCTGGGAAAGTCGACCTACGCACGCTGTGGGATCATCGTCAACGTCACTCCCTTCGAACCGGAGTGGGAGGGGTATGTCACATTGGAGATATCCAACACCACCCCCCTGCCAGCCAAGATCTATGCGAATGAGGGGATCGCGCAGGTCCTATTCTTTGAGGCAGATGAGGAATGTAAGATTTCTTATGCGGACAAGAAGGGGAAGTACCAGAATCAGCAGCGGATCGAGCTGCCGAAGATGTGAGGGGTGCTAGGGAGAGTAAAACTCCGAGTTCGGATAGAAATCCCGCCAGGCCCAATCCCACGAGCTCGTACCGGGGATCCCTTGAAGGGCCTCTCCGCGCAGCGGGCCATCGATGGCCAGGCCACGCGCCAGGTTCCAGCGCGAGCCGGTTTCTTGGTCCAGGATCTGATCGCCCTGAATTTCAAACGTTAGCACCTGATCGCCGACCTGGCGAACGTAGGCATTGAGGCTGGTTTCGCTGGCCCACACAATGATCGGTAGCCCCGCGAACTCATCGTTCACCAATCCTTCGGCAGCCACGTCCTCATAGTAGAAAGCCATCGCCTCCCCTGAGAGCAGCAGGCCCAACACAAAATCAGGATTGAAGCCTTGGCGACGGCCGAACGAAAGTCGATCGACATCATTGATCATCGCCAGCGTGTTGGGATTTGCCTCCCTCCAACTGGACCAAGTCGTGACCCTGGAAGGGAGAAGGAAGAGCTCCACACCTCGGTACTCGCCCTCAATAGCCCTGCCCCATGGCTGGGACCAGACAGAGTTCGTCTCGTGGTCAAACCATGTCATGGCGCTCATAAACAACCCGCCATAGTTCCCGAAAGTGTGGGGGACCCCGTCGATTCTCCGGTCGTGCACGAGACCGGTGTAGCAAATCGGTCACCAGGTGACGAGTATGGGAATGCCTCCCAACTCGTCGTTCACCATCTCCCGAAAGCGCAGCACGGTGATCGGGTATGCCTTAGCCTCCCCCTCGATTGAGATACCGATTACGAGTTCGTCGTCCTCCAGCGGCGCCTCTGACGCAGCCACAAATCGAGGCTCGTAGACGGGGCGGATTCCATCCGGCCCGATCAGGCGCGGGGGTAGATATGCGTCGAATTCCTCCACTCGGGGATTGATCATGTCAGGATCGGGAGGCTCAGGCAATTTTTCGGATAGATCTGGCTCCGCAGACGGCTGAGTAGGTTCCGGGATCGAAGCCTGCGCCGGAGTGCTCGGATCATCTGGCGCGACAGAATCCCCGGCTGCGCCACAAGCCGCCAGCGCCAGGCCAACTATAAGGGTAAATGCAACGTAACGCATGCAGCAAGAATAATCTGATCCCGTTCTGTGATCTGTACTGATTAGTACATCCCTGGAACAAGCCCTCTACCGACACTCTGCGAACGCCCTCACGGGCGAAATCAAAGAGCCCCAGCTTCGCTGGGGCTCTTGTTCAGAGGAGGAGGAGAGAGGAAGTTGCCTTCCTGCGTCTTAGACGCCTTGATGACTCTCTTCCTTACCCTCGGCTCTGGACCAAACTTAACCAGAGGTTGCTCGATTGAAGAAGCCGATCAGCTGTTCGGCCTGGTTGCGAAGCGTGCCGATAATCACGGTCAGCGCGACTGTGATGCCGGTGAACAGGAACGCCATACCGGTGATGCGCAGCGGATTCAGCCACTTGGTAAAGGAACTCACTGTTTCCAGCTGCTTAAGCAAAGCTGATCCGGCCTGTGCGGGGTTGAGCTCATTGGCGATGGAGTGATTCCAGTAGTCGGGAACCACCGTGACCGCGAGCACAATCCCGACAATCAGCGCGGCCAGCAAGATCATGACCCCCATCAGCGTACTGAGCTGGAAGTAGCGTACCCGGCGCGGGATAGGCGGCATCTTGGGGCGCAAATCCTCGCGGATGTGCCCGGTGATGACCCAGCCCATGCCTCGCAGTCGCTTGGCGATGATTCCAAGCGCCATGACGATCCCCAGGAGCCCCAAACCAAGACCTAAGAACTTGAATTGTGGGACCCAGGCTTCGAGGACATGTGCAGTTACGTTGGCAGTCACGAAGGTACTGCCAGCCGCGGCAGCTTCGCGAACCGCCTTGGCATCGGAGAAGAAAGTCGATATGGCCGGGGATAGACCAAAAATACCGATCAAGAGTGAAACCAGCACGAATCCCCAGCCCATGACGGCGATCCACGGATACAGCGGCATCATTCCTTCGATCATGCTGTAGGGAAACGGTGCCTTCTCGTCAGGGATTTGAACTTTAGCCATTGATATTTCTCCTTGTCACTCCGCCGGGTTCTGAACGATCTGCGGGAAGCAGATGCTCATGACCTGGCCTCGATTCTTGAGAATGTTGGGAATTGCGGAGAACTCTAGTGCGATTCCCAGCATGAAAGAGGCCACACCCAGGAAGGTGAGCGGTTCAAGCCAGCGCGGAGTCGCGGTCAGGGTACTCAGCTGACCGAGAAGTGCCGAGCCTACTTCAGCCGCGTCTCGAGCGGCCTTCGCATTGCCAGCCCAGTAGCTGATTGCTGTGGGGGTCAGCACGAAGATGCCGATGATTAACGATAGTCCGATTAGGACCCAGCCGAGCACGGTGAAGATCGGGTAGACCTTCAGTTGCCAGCTTTTCGATGGACCTTGTAAGGTAGCCATTTGATATCTCCTAGTTAATTGTCCGCGTACGCGGGTGCGCGCTCGTCCTCACGGCGCGCGGCTTTGGCGCTCTTGCGTCCGATGTCGATGCCCTGGGAGATCATCTCGGTCTGCTGGGAGAGGATGCGGATGATGGTCGCTAGCCCCATGGTGATCGCCAGGAATTCGGTCGCATTGCCAAAGAACTTGAGGGGCACGAGCCAGGCCGAGGTGGCCTTGATCCCTTCAAGTGTTGCCAGCAGTGCCGTCCCAGCCCCTGCTGCATCGATATCCGGGATTGGATTGGCGAAGAGTGCGCGTGCGTCCGCCGCTGAGCCGAGAGCGACAATCAGCGCCACGATGAAGATCAGCAAGCCGAACATCATGACCACCGGCATCATCGGGCCATACCAGGGTGGGCTAGGCGGAGCAGGGCGGATTTTAGCGGGCAGGTTCTCAAGGACTTCTGCGCCTGCACCTCGTAGGTTGTCGATGATGACCCTGAGAGCCATCACGATTCCACTTAAGATCAGCCCGATGCCCAGGAACTTGAAGTAAGGCAGCCAAAGATCGGTGCTTTCGATCGCGGCGCGCTCGGCCAACAGTGTGGTCTCACGCAGAACCTTGGGCTGACTGAAGTAGCTTGCCACAGCCTGGGAGTTGAAGTAGCCGACCACGAATGCAATGGCTACCATCATGAAACCCATTACGATGAGTAGCGGATACATACGGGCCAGCTTGCCTATGAATTGCTGCATTTGTGCCTCCTATTTCGAGAATTCCGGTCGTGAGATGTGGGAAATCTTTTCCATGATCCTCCTTTTGTCACGCGGCTAATCAGCAAGTTGGCGGATTTCAACGCGCTGCGGTTTCCGACCCTTCTCAAACCGCACTGGGATACGAACTCGGGCCTGATCGCTTTTCTGGTAGTAGCTTCGAATGGCGGATAACGACATCAGACCGATCAGTGCAACGACCAAGAGTGGGCGGATTTCTGCGAGCGTCATTGGGCCTCCGATAGTAAGCTTGCCAACCTTTCTACCTAGACTGACGATTCACGAACTCCAGCTCTTACTTTTGGCCGAATACAAAAAAGGCCCTGCGAGCGATCGCAGGGCCGAGAAGGCGAAACTTGTTTTCAGCTTACATTAGTGCTTCGTCTGCAACACGCTCAGCAGCGACTCGTATTCCTCCAGGCAGTCTGGGCAAAGATCAAGATGCTGGACAACCAAAGCGAACTGCTCCCCTAAATCCTCCCCCGCGACGATCGCGTCGGCGTATTGATCGAGAACCGCGAAAACTTCGCCGCAATCCAACTCGCGCTGCTGCGTACGCGCGATCTGTTCTACGAGTTTCCGTATGCCGTCTTCTGATTGACCCATTGAAATCCGATCTCCTGACACTGGGACGTGGGGTTGACGCTGATTCTTACCCCGATTCAAAGGCCGCCAAAAGGTCTTCGGGCGACAGACCCTCCTCTTCCAGTCGGCTCTTCAACCGCTGCCTTGCGTCATGCAGCAGCTTGTACAGTGCATTGCGATTCGTATCCATCCGTCGCGCCACCTCTTCCATCGGCATCCCATGGATGCGCGTGGCTATCAGCGCTTCGCGCTGCTTTTCGGTGAGCTCCTCCGAGATCAAGCGCTGCAAATGCGCAATCATGTCGCTCTGTTCAGCAACAACATCCGGGCCAGCCTCCTGAGCTGCCAGAAACCCCTCGCCTGGAACGTATTCGGTAAGTTCGTCGAGTGATACGTCCCGCCAGCGCTTTCTGCGCAGCTCAGTGAGCGCAATGCGCACGGCGATCTTGTGCACCCAGGTTGTGAACTTGCTCCGACCTTCGAAGGTGTGCAAGCTGTCCAGTACACGAAGCAACGTGTCTTGCGCCACTTCCTCGGATAGGGATTCGAACTGGGGGTCCGAAGGGCTCAGCCAGTTTGAGAGCGCGTAAGGCAGTCCCCGCAGAATGATAGCCCGTAGATCAGATAGAGCATCTTCCTGCGCCTCGCCTGGCGCACTCAAATCGGTCACCCATTGCTCGTTGGCTCTCTCAGACACAGTAATCCCTCGCAGGTTGAGTATACCGCTGGAAATACTGCCTCGCTCTAAAGTACCTCCAGGCGTGATCCCACTTCTTCCCCTCTCCTGTTCAGGTTCTGGTTGTGTCTTGACGGTAAGGTATCCTACCTTGGGGCCGTCTAGGTTCTTGAGCTTATCTGAGAAGGAGGCTGACCTTATGGAGACCGTTTTTGGAATTTTCACCGTCGAACAATGGCTAGCGTTCTTGCGCATTGCGGTTGGACTTTGGTGGTTGGAGAGCGTCCGGCATAAGCCGCTGCGCAAGTTCGTAAGCGGTCAGATGGTGAATTGGGTCTCTGATCTCGCCGACAATCACCCCGTTCCCGCATACGGTGCGCTGATCAAGCGCACGGTCGTACCCAATGCATCATGGTTTCCCTATCTAAACTTGGCCGGGGAACTGGCTGTGGGAATCGGCCTGGTATTCGGTATCTTCACTCCGCTCGCTGCCCTAGTCGCCATATTCCTGAATCTCAATTATCTGGCTCTGGCAGGAGTGCGACCGACGAAGGACATCAACGTCAATCGCTGCTATCAATGCGAGCAAGGACAGAACCTGATGATGATCGCCTCCGAACTCGTGATCTTTGCCACGGGCGCGTGGGCGGTCTGGAGCCTGGACAGTCTCCTGGGACTATTCTAGGCAGGGAGCCCTCCAGCCTCTCCCAGGCATCATTCCCTATCATTAGGAGGGGGCGGCCGAGCGCGGTCGTCCGATCCAAGTCGAATCATTACGACTTAAAGCGCATTCCCTCCCCTCTCGAATTGGGCAGCTACCCATGAAATATTAAGTCATTATGCAGCAGCGATTGGTGTCGTGCCGCGCGCACTTGCCGACCCAAGACTACAGGGATATGAATAGAGCCCCCGAGGGCTCCTCAAAGGGGGTCTATCGGGAAGGTACTAGTATTCGGTCTGTAGCAAGCACTGGGTTGCGCCCAGTTCAAACAGCAGTTCAAGAGCGTAGCGTCCATCATCGAGCGGGCCAAAGAGATGCTTGATGTTCAGGCTGCGGATCGTATCGTCCGGTATCGTTGCTCTTGGATCGTCCGCTATTTCCGGATTGGTCGCATCGATCAAACCGGCGATCTCACTCTCGTCCAACCAAACTCCGCCTCCAAGTCCCACCTCTTGGGGAACGTTGTCTCCCAACCACGTGAAGCCGATATTTGCAATGCGCGCCTGTGATCCCGTTGAGTTCTCGATACTCCAGCTCACCTGGTTTCCTTTTCTCGAGAAGCCGATCATGCGCAATCCGGGGCATGCGGCAATCTCAACTGGCGTGGGAATCAGCGTGGGCTCCGGGGTGGTGGTTGGAGGCGCTTCGGTCGGCGCAATGGAGGGCGTCTCCGTCAGACTGAAGCCTTCTACCGGCACAACACCATTTCCATTATCCCCCTGATCGGCGGCCGAGGATCGGAACGCCAGAATCGCCAGCAGTGCCACAATTGGAACCGCACTGGCCGGAATAATCCAGGTTGGGAACGGTCTGCGTTGTGGCAGATCTTCGGCGGCACGCCCGGAGATGACCTCGGTCGGGGCCTCGACCCACGGGATCGGGTCGCCGCCTAACGCCGCCTGGTAGGCGCGCTTAAGTTCTGCGACGTCCTTAAACCGTTCGTCTCTAGATTTGGCCAGCGACTTGAGTATCACCCGCTCAAGCGCCGGCTTGAGACTCGGGTTCAGTCGGCTAGGTCTCGGCACCGGATCCTGAATGTGCATCAAAACGAGCGCCATGGGGGATTCGGAATCGAACGGAAGATGCCCGGTAGCGATCAGATAAAGTACGACGCCGAGCGAGTATTGATCGGAGCGTGCGTCGAGCTTCTTGCCTTGGGCTTGCTCGGGGGATACAAAAGCCGGCGTACCCATCAACATGGAACCGGTAAGCCTTCCAGACCCTTCCACGTGCCGGGCCAGGCCGAAGTCCATGAGCACCGCTTCCCCCGAATCTTTGATCATGATGTTGGCTGGCTTAATGTCGCGATGGATGATCTTCTTCTTGTGGGCGAAGCTCAGAGCATCGCAGATCTGACCTACGTATTCATTGGCCTCTCGTTCCGTCAAACCCTTTCGCACCAGGCGTTCGGACAGCGTCTCGCCCTGGATGAAAGGCATAACGATGTACACGTAGCCATCCGTCTCACCATATGCGATTACGGGGGCAATGTTGGGATGCCTGAGGCGCTGCTTAACGATCTCGGCCTCGCGGCGGAAACGCTTGACGAAGCGCCGTTCCCCTGTAATAGTAGGGGAGAGCACTTTGATGGCGACGTCTTCTCCACTGCGCGTGTCATGCGCCTTGTAGACCGTTGCCATCCCGCCCTGGCCGATTTGTTCGTCCAGGCGATAGTGATCTAGCGTGTGACCGAGGAGTCCTGCCATGCATTATTCCTGCAGCTTGATGCTCGTTAAAATTACCACCGATAAGGGTGCTTGTAAGGGGGAAAGTAGTTAGGGGTGTTGAGCAGGCGCTCGTTTATGAATTATTACCATAACCTCCAAATACGCAATTTTGACGATACAGTTCCATGTACTTTACGATATGGTTGTCCCCTTGGGATGCCATTTCAGGGGATCCGCGCTGGCTTGATGCTTGCCAGCAATACCTTCGACTACGCCACTGCCAAAGGAGGTGCTGCAACAATATTTCGCTTGGCTTTTCCGCGCAACTTTCTAACCTGAGGAGGAGATACTCTAATGACTCGTAAGACTACTCTAATGCTCGCCGGATTGCTCGGGCTTGCTCTCGTGGCGGGTGCGTGTGCTTCGACTGGCGAACAAGTCGAAGTTACGCGTATCGTCGAGGTCACGGTCGAGAGCGAAGGCGAGACTACGATCAAGCAGATCCAGGCCCCCGGCTACGGAGAGATCCTGGCCAGAGTACAGGATCGCGGCCGATTAGTTTGTGGTGGCCGAACCGACCTGCTGGGCTTTGGGTACCTGGATGATGACGGACGCAACGTCGGCATCGACATCGACCTGTGCCGCGCCGTCGCGGCCGCGGTGCTCGGTGATCCGGAGGCAGTCGAGATTGTCCCCATAACCGCTGCAGAGCGTGGACCCGCAATCCAGAGTGGCGAGATCGATCTCCTGACCCGGAACGTTACCTGGACCACTTCGCGCGACGCTCAGTGGGGCAACTTCACCGTTGTGATGTTCTACGATGGTCAGGGCTTTATGGTTCCCACGGCTAGCGGAGTGACCGAGCTCGCGCAGCTGGATGGCGCGACCGTGTGTGTGACCACAGGAACGACGACGGAGCTAAACCTGGCAACCTCCTTCCGACAGCTCGGCATGGCCTTGGAAGTGGTTTCGTTCGAAGACACTGCTTCGGTCTACAATGCCTATGAAGAGGGTCGCTGCGACGCCACCACCAGCGACAAATCCCAGCTGCTGGCTGTACGGGAAGGGTTTGCGGACCCGAGCGCCCACGAAATCCTGGCAGTCACGATCTCCAAGGAACCGCTGACCCCCGTCGTTCCCCATGGCGATGACCAGTGGCTCGACCTGGTGAAGACCGTGATGTGGGGGCTGATCAATGCCGAGTGGCTGGATGTGACTCAAGCCAACGTCGGCGATATGACCAGCTCAGACAACCTGAATGTGCTCAAGATGCTGGGTGTGGAGGGTGAATTTGGCCAGGCCGAACTCGGCCTGTCTGCCACCTTCATGCAGGATGTTCTTGCTGCGGTCGGTAACTACGGCGAAGTCTATGATCGATATCTCGGACCCAACGGGCTTGCTTTCACGTTGGAGAGAGGGCCAAACGCGCACTGGACCGATGGCGGGCTGATTTACGCGCCGCCGATGAAGTAGTACTTTGATCGAACGCACAGTGGGGTGTAGCCGGTTGGGCTGCACCCCGCTGTCGTCTCCCAAATGACACTAAAAGAAGGATCTCGACGCCCGTTTGGCCTCTCGGGCGATGTGCCGCTCTGGCGCGATGAGCGCGCAATACGCGCGGTTGCCCAGCTGATTTCAGCGGTACTCCTGATCGGAGCAGTCATTTGGCTCGTTACTAACTTCATACAGGCTGCCGGACAGCGCGGCTTGCCCTTGGGCTACGACTTTCTATCGCAGGAGTCTGGCTTCCCGATTGGCGAGTCGGTCATCGGGTACGACCCTTCCCGCCCCTTTCTTTATGCGTTTCTAGTCGGCCTGCTCAACACTCTCAAAGTTTCCATACTCGGAATCATTTTCGCAACCATCCTCGGCACCCTAATCGGCCTGGCTCGCATGTCGTCCAACTGGCTGCTGAGCCGCCTTTCACTGGCCTACATAGAATTCTTCCGGAACACACCGCTGCTGGTGCTCTTGTTCATCTGGTACTTTGCGGTTTTCAACCAATTTCCGCGAGTGCGCGATAGTTTCACTCTTCCCGGCCCGATCTACCTCAACCTGCGCGGCCTTTTCGTGCCCTGGCCGAAGTACACAACCGAAGGACTGCTATTCCTGGCCGCCATCCTCCTGGGAATCGTCACAGCCATCGCGGCCTGGATTTTTCTCAGGCGCCTTCGTGAGCGAACGGGGCGGCAAACCTACTTCTGGCCGGTTTCGATATTTCTGCTATTGCTCTTCCCAGCGCTAGCCTGGATTTCTCAGGGCGGCCAAACCATCACCTGGGACATTCCTATTCTTGAAGGCTTCAATTTCCAGGGCGGTACAACCCTCACACCCGAATTTGCCGCTCTTCTAGTCGGGCTGGTCACCTACACCGCAGCTTTTATCGCGGAAGTCGTTCGATCTGGAATTCAGGCGGTGGATCGTGGCCAAACAGAGGCCGCACGCGCCATCGGTCTGAGCAGCACCCAGGTACTTTCTCTGGTTGTCATTCCGCAAGCCTTGCGAGTCATGATCCCACCCATGATCAGCCAGTTTTTAAACCTTACAAAGAATTCGAGCCTTGCGCTCGCCATCGGCTACCCGGATGTGTTTGCGGTTGGGCGCATCATGATCAATCAAGCGGGGCGGGCGGTGCCAGTCTTCTCGATGGTCATGTTGACCTACCTCACTATAAGCCTGTTCGTGTCATTCAATCTGAATCTTTACAACAAAAGGATCCAATACGAGACCTGATGGGCACAACGACGATTGAAAAGCGGCTCGCACCTCCCCGGCGGCCTGGAGCCGTCGAGTGGTTGCGTAAGAATCTTTTCAACACCTGGTACAACGCGATCCTGACTGTCGTCACCGTTGTCGTACTGTTATTTGTCGTGCGTGCTGCACTGGAGTGGGTATTTGTCAACGCGGATTGGCGCCCTATCACCCGCTCTCCTCTTCTTTACCTGGTTGGCCAGTACCCGAGAACCGAGATCTGGCGAGTGGTTGCTAGCTTGTGGCTGGTCTCGTTGCTCTTCGGATTGAGCTGGGGAGTCTGGCACGGGCTGTTTCGTTCCTTTGCATTGGCTCTGGCCGTAGTCTTGAGCTTCGGCGTTTTTCTGCCGCCTCCTGATGCAGCCCCAGCCCTGCTCTTCCGACTGTCCTGGCTCGTAAATCCGCTGTTGATCTTCTTAGGCTTCTTTGTAGCCAACCGGCTCAAACTCACTGGCCGGCATGTACTAATCGGTTGGACTATCTCTTTCATTCTCACGCCCCTGCTGCTGCGCGGTTTTAAAGGGAGCTCCCTTTTGCCCAGCGTCGAGACTTCGCTTTGGGGCGGTTTGCTTGTCACGCTTATTCTTGCAATTGGCGGCTTGCTGTTAGCGTTTCCAATTGGGGTCCTGCTCGCGCTGGGGCGCAGGTCTTCCTTATCGGTTGTCCACTACACCAGCGTGATCGTGATTGAGGCGGTGCGCGGCGTTCCACTCATCACGATCCTCTTCATGACCTCCATCATCGCGGCGCTGTTTCTTCCTCAAGAGCTCAGGATCGACCGCTTGGTGCGCGCCATGTTTGGAATGACGATCTTCGCCGCAGCCTACCTGGCTGAAAACGTCCGTGGCGGATTGCAAGCCATTCCTCCGGGACAAGTTGAAGCGGCGCATTCCATTGGGCTGAGCGGGTTCCAAACTACATTCCTCATCGAGCTGCCGCAGGCCCTGCGCGCGGTGATTCCTTCCATGGTCGGTCAGTTCATCAGCCTGTTCAAGGACACCACCCTGGCCGTGATTGTGGGGATCACGGAACTGCTCGCCATTGGGAGGGCCGTTATCCAATCCGATCCTGAATTCATACAGCTTCAAGCAGAAGTCTTTGTCTTCATCGCCGTAGTTTTCTTTATTTTGAGTTCTGTGATGTCCTACTCCAGTCGCAGGCTGGAAGACCGATTAGGTGTGGGAGCGAGGTAAGATAGCTAGGTTATGGCAGAAAACAACGACAACTTAATCATCCAATGCACGGATGTCCATAAATGGTTCGACGAGTTTCACGCCTTACGCGGCGTCAGTATGGATGTCGAGGTAGGCGAAGTGATCGTTATCTTTGGCCCTTCTGGCTCGGGCAAGTCCACCTTCATCCGGACCATCAACCGCCTGGAGGAACACCAGCGCGGCACGATTGTCGTGGATGGGATCGAGCTGACGCACGATGTCCGAAACATCTCAGCCGTTCGAAGTGAGATCGGGATGGTTTTTCAATCTTTCAACCTGTTTCCCCATCTCTCGGTACTTCAGAACGTCACCCTGTCTCCGATTTGGGTGAAAAAGATGCCCAAGGACGAGGCGCAGGAGCTGGGAATGCAGCTGCTGGAGCGGGTAGGGATTCCTGAACAGGCAGATAAGTTCCCGGCCAATCTCTCAGGAGGTCAGCAGCAACGCACGGCCATTGCCCGAGCGCTTGCGATGCAGCCCAAGATCATGCTTTTCGATGAGCCCACCTCCGCGCTCGATCCCGAAATGATCAAAGAAGTGCTGGATGTGATGATCGGGCTGGCGCAGTCGGGCATGACCATGCTGGTGGTCACGCATGAGATGGGCTTTGCGAGAGCGGTGGCGGATCGGATGTTCTTCTTCGACGAGGGATTAGTCGTTGAGAGCGGGACGCCGACGGATATTTTCGACCGGCCGCAAGAAGACCGAACGAAGCTTTTTCTATCGCAGATCCTGACGCATTAGGCGTCAATCCTCGAAAGCGGGCAGAGCCCCCTCGATTGCCTCAGCCGGTCAGATCCGTCTTCATGCGATCGATCAGACTTCAAACTCACCTACCAGTTCGCCATTGAGCCAAACGCTGTAGGAGCCTTCACGGTAGGAGCCGAGCGGAAGGCGCTCCTCCATCTCCTGGATGATCTGAATGCAGTCCACGGCCGGATCCTGAAGCGAGAAGGCCTCAATCATGATTCGACCCAGCTCGTCCGGGGGCTCAGCACGCCACTCCAGCGAAGCACACGGAGTGGGCAATGCCCCACGGATGACGAGCTCAATCTGCACCGGAAAACTCTCGAGGATGATCAGTTCGGCCTCGTCGACATAGACCGCTCCACGCACGAGTTTCCCATAATCCGCCTCCCTTTGGGCACCACCCCCGAGCCGGAACTCGCTTACTGGCTCGCCATTGAGCAGCACCTGGAAGTCGCCCTCCGTGTAGCTACCGAGGCCAATGCCCTGTCGGAAGGGCTCCGGTTCCCCTGAGCACTCAGAACCCTCTTCGAGTATCGCTTGGGCCTCCACCTCGATCACTCGTCCGGCACCGGGGAGGATCACCGCGTAGTCGAGGCTGTGACATGCCGATGGCAGTGTCCCGGCAAGCTCCAGGCGAACCTGAACCGGCCAGCTTTCGGCCTGAAGAAGTTCGGCCGACTCGATCAGAAGACCCCCCGTTTCCTTTGGTTCTTGCGGCAAGAGCGTGGGATCGGAGCGACCACACCCACTTAGCCAAAGGAGCCCAACCAGCACAACCACTAATAGCCCAAACCTGGATCTCATCGAGAATCCTCCATGGATCTATTCCCAGGACGCTATGCTCTGCTGATTTGTTCCCAGCATGCAGTAGGATAGCGCATCAAGCTGCTATCGGAGCTCGCGGAGGCACAGGATATGCCAAGGCTCACCAGCACAAAGTACTCTGCGCTCAAGCAATATAATGCGGAAAATACCCCGATTAGAAAGCGTAATCCGCACATGGAGCTGAATAATTTCCCGAAGTACCTCCAATGAGCTCGAAAAACCATCCGAGTTCAGCGAACATTAGATCGGAGTTCCTGACGGGAGTGCGGGATCAGCTCCCGATCTTGCTCGGCGTAATGCCATTCGGTTTGATCTTCGGCGCGCTGGCCATTTCGGTGGGCATTCCGCCACTGGCGACGCAGGGATTCTCGCTGCTGGTGTTCGCGGGGAGCGCCCAGTTCATCGCGGTGGGGCTGATCGGAGAGATGGCACCGGTCACCGTCATCGTGGTCACGATATTCGTGGTAAACCTGCGCCATGCACTCTACAGCGCCAGCATGTCCCCGCATTTTGCGCCCCTGTCAATTCGGTGGAAGCTCTCGCTTTCATGGTTGCTGACGGATGAGGCTTTCGCCACAGCGACTATCCGCTATCGGCGCGGAAACGCAGGTGCGGCGCATTGGTATACCCTGGGAACCGGCCTGGCTCTGTGGTCGGCATGGCAGATCAGCACGGCACTTGGAATTCTGCTCGGCGGTGAGATCCCCACCAGCTTCCCGCTGGCGTTTGCCCTTCCCTTGACTTTCATAGCGCTTTTGATCCCCACTCTGGTCGACCGGCCTACGCTAGCCGCGGCCGCCAGTGCCGGGGTGATAGCTGTGCTGCTGAGCGGCTTGCCGCTGCGGCTCGGCCTGCTCATCGGCGCGATGGCCGGGATTGCTGTTGGTATGTGGATGAACAGAAGATCGACCGATGCCGAACGCTGAAATATGGCTGATCATTGTGGGAGGGATGGCCGTGACCTATCTCACGCGCCTATCGTTCACTGTGCTCATCCCGCCGGATCGGCTATCGCCAACCTTCAGCCGAGGACTGGTCTACATTCCTCCCGCGGTCTTGGCCGCGATCGTCCTGCCTGAACTGCTGCTTGTGGACGGAGAGCTCACCATATCGTCAACGAATTTCCAGCTGCTGGCGGGTGCATTGGCCACTTTGGTAGCATGGCGGTTCAAGAACACCTGGTTGACGATCGCCTCTGGACTGCTGGCGTTGTGGCTGCTTACTACGCTCTGAATACTCGACCAAGGAGGCGTTAGTGCAGAAGATCGATCTCAAGAAGGAAAGGAAAGAGGCTGTCTCAAGCTACTTCTAAGACAGCCTCTATGCTCTTTCTCTAATCGCGTCTATGCGGGCTTAGGCTCCAACATGTTGGTTCCATCTAGCTCCAGCAGCGGCCCGGATAGGTCGTCCCAGGCTCGCTGGACCTCGATGTTGCCCCCCGCCACTTGGTCTGCGAGCATTAAGATTTCCGCCACCGTCTCACGCGAGATCTTGACGTCCGCGCCCTCAAAAAGCCCATCCAAGTTCTCCAGCAGATGGCGGAGAGTCGCCACGGCGAGCAGCAAGGGAACCAGGATCGCCTTTCGAATGTCAAACTCTTCCTCCGGCATGGCTCTCACATATTCCCTTCCCAAGCACAGATTGCGGTAGGCGTGGGCTACGATGGGCATGAGCCCTTCATGGGTGCCACCGTTCTCAAACGTCAGGTACTCCTGCGGAATATAGTAGCGCCCTTGCTGATGGTCACGAAACACGTCTTTGATAATGTTGGTCAATTGCAGACCTGCACCGCAGGCCGTCTCAAGCGATCTCATGACGAGCAGCTGGGTCCCCTTCAATGTGGGTCGGTAGAGGCCGATGAGGCTGGTGCTCAATTCCCCCACGATTCCCGCCACGGCGTAGCAGTAGTCATCGAGCTGCTTGAGCCTTAGCAGCTTCAGGCGGTTCTGATCATCGTGCATGGCCACCCATTTCTGCATCCACTCAATCACGCGTACGACATGCTCTGTGATGGCCTCGACGTAAGGCTTGGGCAGCAGTCCGACCTGCTCCAGCAAGTAGGGCGTCGATTGCAACAGCTCCAAGTGATCCGGGTTCTCCAGGTCCTCACCGTCGTCAAACATCCCGGCAAATTCCCGCGCGGCCTGAGACTCTGGATACTGCAGCAGTCGCTTGTAGGCTTCGAGCAGCTCGATCCTGCGGGCTTTGGGCCAGCGGTAGGCATCCTCGATCGTGTCTGCGTTTCGGAGAAGCAGATAGCCAAGTCCAAGCGCATCTCTAAGCATGCTGGGCATCATGGGGATGCACAGCGCGAAGGTCCTGGAAGTTGCGAAGAGCAGTTCCTGGTTGCGTTCCCGATCGATGGCTTGCGAACTTTCGGACATAGATGTCTCCCTCGTCACATACCTTAACCCCAGTTGAGCGACTAGGCAACGGGAAAGTTAGCTTTCGATCAGGCATTGCTCGAGCATTTACGCAATCAGGGCCCCTAAGGCCTCTCCTGTCTCTTACAGCATCCTTAGGTTAGCGCCATCATCACCCTGCCAAGCTTATCGGGCGCGGCTTCGACAACGATCTCAGATCCTGACCTCGCACCGATGTCCTGGCTGATGTTGAGCCGCTTGCCTCTCTCGGAGAGGCCTTTTCGGCTGAGGCGCCCAGCTACATATTCTCGCGGGCGGTCGAGCGCCTCCATCGAACTGTCGGTCAGGGTAACTTCGTGGTCTGCATACTGTGTGGCCAAGGCAATTACCGACCCCATGGCGCCAGCGCCGAGCACACCGATACGGGTTTTTGTTATCTTATTTGGGTTGAGTTGCAGGACCGTAAGCGGCTACGAGGTGCCCCCTACGGTGAAGTCTCTCAAGATCGATCCCCCCATGAACTCTCGCAGGATCGAATTATCGGGGATTTGTGAATCATCAATCGGAGCAAACCACTCCAAGAGAGAGAGCAAGCGCTTGGCTTCTACGTGCTCTGGTGTACCGAAAGTGACCTGGCGCAGCAGCGGTTCAGCCATCGGAGCCAGTGCAGCACCCTCATAGACAAGAGCGGAGTTGAACATCACATCGGCATTTTCCTGAAAGGGGAAGATATACAGTCGCTCGCCGCGCCTCACTGATTCCCAGCGAGAGATCGTATCGGCCGCCGACTTTCCACGGTGCCGCGCGTCTCGGACCAGCCTGCGGACCAGCCGGGTGTCGGTCGTTGAGACCCGATTGTAGCGGTCAAGGTTCAGCTGAGTGAGCGCGGAGGCATAGATCCGGAAACCTAGTCCTTCTGGCAGCTCAGGCAGCAGCTCCGGATTCAGACCGTGAATTCCCTCAAGGATGACGATGTACCCTTCGCTGATCTGAACGATCTCTCCATCTCTCTGCACGCCCTCAATGAAGTCATACTCGGGCAGCTGGACCTGTTCTCCTTCCGCTAGTTTACTCATGTCGTGGTTCAAACGATCGAGGTCGAGCGAGTCCAGCCGCTCATAATCGTAATCGCCGCGCTCGTCCTTCGGGGTCTTCTCTCGATCGACAAAGAAATTATCCAGGCCGATCGGCATGGGCGAGATACCCAGGGCAAGGAGCTGCAATGAGAGCCGCTTCGCAAAGGTCGTTTTCCCTGAGGCGGAGGGCCCCGCCACCAGGACAAGCCGAACCGCATCTCGCTTCTCATGTATTTGAGCCGCGATCTCCGCGATACGCTGCTCATGCAGGGCCTCAGAGACAAGGATGACTTCTCGCATGCGGCCCGCCTGGCCCGCATCGTTCAGCGCTCCAACGCTAGCCACACCAAGGGTCTGGATCCAGTCCCCATACTGTCCAAAAGCGAGCAGCAGCTTCGGGTAATGTGGCGGGGGCAGCAGTTCGGTCGGTGCTGCGCGCTTTGGAAACCGCAGCGTAAATCCGTCCTCGGTGGCTGTTAGCGCGAACCACTGCAGGCGTCCCGTGGTGGGAAGCATGTATCCGTGATGGTAGTCTCGAAGGCCGCCCATTTCGTAAATGATCATGTGGGGCTTACGGCGATGGGAAAGCAATCGCGCCTTGTCCATAAATCCCTTCGATTCGAAGTACTCGATCGCATCCGGCAGCTGCACCTGGGTCTTCGCGAAACGTAGATCTTGATCCACCAACTCCCGCATTCGATTTTCTAAGGTGGCCAGTTCGTCTGGTTTGAGCTGGGGGCGTCCGCTTACATGACAATGGTAGCCACCGTGAGCAACGGAGTGCTCCACGTCCAGCCTTGCCTCAGGGAAGAGCGCTTCGAAGGCCGCAGCCAACAAAAAAGTCAGCGAGCGGCGGTAGATCCGCATTCCATCTTCTTCGGCCATTGTGACCGGGCGGACCTCTGACTCAAGTTCAATGGGGTAGGTAAGCTCCCGCAGCTGGCCGTTGACGATGGCGCCCACGATAGGGGCTGAATCTTGGTCTTCGCCCTTGAGAAATGCCGCGAGCTGCAGGCCGCGTTCGCCCTCAAGCACGCGCCCACCTGGAAGGTGAATCTGAACGCTGGGACGCGCCTGCGTTTCTTGAATCGCGGGGTCAGATGTCTTGGCCATTGGAGGTAAGAGAGAAATGATTCTACCGCACGCGTTAAGAATCCATTGAGCCGGCTGTTCTAGACTCACGGTGATGCCCTAGCCATCGTGGCCTTGGTCCGAGGGGGCCCAGGGCGAGTCAACGCCAGAGAGCAGAGCGCCAGAACTAGAGCCTGGCGCCCTGCTCTT
>FXBF010000173.1_pt1 | contig 20210 bp, 14 predicted proteins | sample 5335321 | NCBI WGS metagenome assembly FXBF01 (sample SAMEA103928391, study PRJEB20085) | sediment metagenome | isolation source: sediment
ACTAGGGGCTTCGGCATGTGCGGCCGCGGTTTCACGCGGACAAGGGCGGTAGAAGCCATACAACTGCGCAGAAAGACGAAGGTACATCTAGGAATTCATGACTCTCCTCGTCTACAACATCGTACCGGCTTGCGGCACGTGAGGCTGGCCTGAGTGTATGCTTTTCATCAGCTCAGGTGAAGGGGGGCCGGATGGCTGTAAGCCGCGGAAGGGGAACGAAATGAACTCACGAGTCGAGCGCTGTCTCGTGTCTCTGACCATCGCTCTTGGTTTCTTGGCCTTTCTCGGCCTGCTAGAAGCGAGCGAAGCTGGCGAGAGTCCAGCATCGGACTCATGGGTGTTGCTCTGGCAGGACGAGTTTGAGGGTCCAAGGCTCGATGGCGCGAGCTGGAACATCGAGCACGTGCCCGATCCCTTCAACGAAGAGCTCCAATACTACACAAATCGCCCGGACAACAGCCCGAATGCCAATGTCTTCATCGAGGACGGCATTCTGGTCATCGAGGCCCGGAGGGAGGACTTCGAGCATCGCAGGTATACCTCGGGCCGGATCAATACCAAGGGCAAACGAGATTTCCTCTACGGTCGATTCGAGGCCCGCATGCGCCTACCGGCGGAAGTCGGGATGTGGCCCGCCTTCTGGATGCTGGGCGGCAACATCGACGAGGTGGGGTGGCCGGCCAGCGGCGAAATCGACATCATGGAGGGCAAGGGCCGATTGCCGACCTGGACTTCAGGCGCGCTCCATCGAGGTCCCGATCCGGCTTCCAACAAGATCACCGCCGCCGAGTACGAGCTACCAGAAGGGGACTTCCACCACGAGTGGCATCTCTTCGCCGTGGAGTGGGAACCGGAGCAGATCCGCTGGTATGTCGACGAGGTGCTGTTTCAAACCGTCGACAAGCCTGCCGACGTGGAACCGGCTTACTGGCCCTTCGATACCGGGCAACCTTTCTTTTTGATTCTCAACCTGGCCGTCGGCGGCTGGTTCGACAAGCCCCACCTGCCGCCCGAGGATCTACGACCCCAGCGTCTCCTCGTCGATTACGTCCGCGTCTATCGACGTCCCTCTCCCTCGTGAACCGAGCTCCCCGGTCACTGCGTGGTGCTCGCCTCCAGGTGCGTTCCGCAGCGCCGAGCCCTCCGCAGAGGCGCTGAGCGGCAGCCTGCGACGAGCGCTGCGGTGACGACGGCCGGACTGAGCGAGCCGACTCGGCCGACTCGCAGGCCTTGCGACCGCCCCGATTATCGGCGTCTCTTACATGACAACGAGGAGGTCGCTACGCCGTACCATCCCTCTGAGCATCGCTACCAGTCGATGCGCTACAACCGCTGCGGCCGCAGCGGTCTCAAGTTGCCGGCCATCTCCCTCGGGCTCTGGCACAACTTTGGTGGGATCGACGACTTCGAGATGGCTCGCGCCATGGTGTTCCGGGCCTTCGATCTGGGAATCACCCATTTCGACCTGGCCAACAACTACGGCCCTCCCTACGGATCGGCCGAGGAGACCTTCGGCCGGATCCTGCGGGACGAGCTCAGACGGTACCGGGACGAACTGATCATCTCCACGAAGGCCGGCTGGGACATGTGGCCCGGTCCGTATGGCAATTGGGGCTCGCGCAAATACCTGCTGGCGAGTCTCGACCAGAGCCTTAGCCGTCTCGGGCTCGAGTACGTGGACATCTTTTACCACCATCGTCCCGATCCGGAGACGCCGTTGGAGGAAACAACGGGCGCGCTCGACGCCGCCGTCCGCCGGGGCAAGGCCCTCTACGCCGGGATTTCGGCGTACTCGCCCGAGGAGACACGCCGCGCGGCGGGCTTGTTGCGGGAACTGGGAACGCCCTGCCTGATCCACCAGCCGCGCTACAGCATGTTCGACCGGTCGGTGGAGGATGGTCTGTTGGCGGCGCTCGAGGAGGAGGGCATCGGCTGCATCGTGTTCTCACCGCTGGCGCAAGGGATGCTCACCGACCGGTATCTCGATGGCATTCCGGACGACTCAAGAGCGGCCAAGGCTCACGGCTTTCTCCGCCGTGAGGCGATCACCGTCGAGCGGGTAGCGAAGGTACGCCAGTTGAGCGAGATGGCTCGACAACGCAGTCAGTCGCTGGCCCAGATGGCGGTGGCGTGGGTGCTGCGTCACTCGGCGGTCACGTCGGCCCTGGTCGGTGCGAGTCGCGTCGAGCAGATCGAGGACTGCGTCGCCGCGCTCGAGAACGTGTCGTTCACCGACGACGAGTTGGAGGAGATCGATCGGGTCCTGGGTGAGTGAGGAACGGCGAGCAACCCCTTTCATTCCGAGGATCTTTTGACGAGATTCGCTGAGTTTGCCACAGCTCTCATAGGTGTTGTGGACCGACCAGGAGCCGGCGACGATGCCAGTCAGGCCGTACATTCTCGCAGAGACGACGTGGAAGACCGTTCGTGAGGCGGCGTACGATGTCGCGGTACTCCCCTGGGGTGCGACGGAGGCTCACAACTACCATCTGCCGTACGGCACCGACAACTTCGAGTGCGAGCACATCGCCGCCGAGGCCGCCCGGCTGGCCTGGGATGCCGGCGCGCGGGTCGTGGTTCTGCCGATTCTTCCGTTCGGCGTGCAGACGGGTCAGCTCGACATCCCCTTCTGTCTCAACCTCTTCCCGAGCACGCAGGCCGCCGTTCTGGGCGACCTCGCGCGGAGCCTCGAGGGCCAGGGCGTCCGCAAACTGGTGATCCTCAACGGGCACGGTGGCAACGATTTCCGTTCGACAATCCGAGAACTCCAGCCACGAGTGAGGATCTTCCTGTGCGTGACGAGCTGGTACCAGGTCGTGGAAGCGGGAGACTACTTCGAGGATCTAGGCGATCACGCGGGCGAGATGGAGACCAGCATTATGCTGCACATTGCGCCGGCGCTCGTACGTCCTCTGTCCGAGGCCGGCGACGGGAAGGAACGGCGCTTCCGCATCGCGGCGTTTCGCGAGGGATGGGCCTGGGCGCCGCGCCAATGGACACAGGTGTCGACTGACACGGGGATTGGAGACCCCGGTGCGGCGAGTCGGCAGAAAGGCGAACGATACACGTCCGCCGTAGTCGAGCGCCTCAGCAGTTTCCTCGTCGATCTCGCCGCCGCAGACCCGGACGACCTGTACGAGAAACGGCCGACGGCGCATTCCGGACCGCATCGCCGCTCCCTCCAGGGTCGCCGGCCGCACGACTGAGCGGGACGAGCCGCCAAGCGCCGACGCTACCGATACACTACCTCGCGACAAAACCAACAGGCTTGCGCCGTCCGGCGACCAGCGCGGCTGGTGCCCCGGTCCGGCTCCCGGACAAGAATGCGGTCAGACGCGTCCGATCGTGTCGCGGAGGTCGTGCGCCCCACGTACATTGGGACTTCTGACCACGGTTTCCTCTGACCAGGGCTTGGAGGGTTCGCCGATGCACGTGCTCGCATCTCTCATTGTCGTGCAGTCCCTTCTCCAGGTGGTGCAGGCGCCGGTCCTGGAGTTCCCGGAGGCGGGTCTGGACGATCCGGCGGCGTACGACGGGTACTCGACCCGTTTCTTCCGGGACTCCCGGCGCAACGTGTTTCAGGTCTACCTCAACACTGGGAGCGGGCGCGTCGTCCACCTCTGGGCTGACGCGGCCAACGCGAGCGCTGCCTTCACGGTCCGCGACTCGTTGGGCCGGCCGGCACCGGTAGTCTGGGGCGGTCCGGGGGCGGACGCGGATTGGGACGGCCGCCGCCGCGCCATGCGGTACCGGCTCGCGTCGGAGCTGGGTGCCCTCGAGATCGGCTGGTTCCTGCTGGGCACCATGCGGCAGGAGCGGGATTTCCAGTACGCGGACTGGCACCGGAGACCCTACGACGATGCCCGCTTCGTCCTGGCTGAGTTGACGGATATGATCGGCAGTCTGGAACGTCTTCCCGCCGGCGAACGTGAGCGCCATCTCTCGCTCCTGAACGCCCGCGATCTCGCTGAGTTGCGGTCCCGGCTGGAACCGCGCGTGACGCTGACTCAGGACGACACGGCGTGGATCGTCCTGGTCGAGCACAGGACCCTCGATGGCCGGAACCGTCTGACGCTCGAGCTGCGTGGTGACCCGCGTACGTCGACCGCCCGCCTCGCCGACGACGTGATCTCGCTGCGCGCACGCTCCGCCGGCGGGATCCGGTTCGACGTGACCGCCACCACGGATGCTCCGGTCCTGACGCCGCTCGATCGCGACGAGATCTTCAACGAAGCGTTCGACGCATTCTACGCGCGTCAGCGGAGCATATCCGACAGCCTGCGCCGGGTTCTGCCACTGGCGGACCACGCTCGGGACCCCAGGGTCACCGCCTTTCGCCGACTCGATCGCGGGGTCCGCGCTCTCGAGCTCCTGAGTTCCGAAGAGAAGTTGATGGCGGGGTTGCCGAACTTCGCGACGTATTTCGGTCGCGACATGATGATGGCTGCGCTCATGCTCGAGCCGATCGTGTCGGTGGATCTACAAGAGCACGTGATCGCGAGTGTGCTCCGCAAGCTGGCGCCGTCGGGTGACGTGAGTCATGAGGAGGCGCTGGGCGGTCAAGCGATTCGCGAGAACGCCGCGGAGTACACGGCGCTGATCCGGGCCTGGGAGGAGGCGCGTGGAAGCGACACGGCGGCCGCCGCCGAGCACCTCGCCCGCGCCCGCGAGCTACTCGAGAATCTGCAAGCCGTCCGCGAAAATTATCGCATGATCGACGACGACTTCCAGCTGCCAGTACTCGTCGACCGATACCTCGCGCGCTCCGATGTGCCGGGCGCGAGGAAGCGGCGCTTCTTGAGAGAGGCGGGTCCGAACGGACTGCCGCGGCTGGATGCTCTCGTCCGGAACCTCGCCCTCGTGGCCGAACTCGCGCGTCCCTACGCCGAGCAGCCGGCGGCCACCAATCTGGTCGGCTTTTTCCACCGTGATGACGAGGGGTGGCTCCCCGGCAGCTGGCGCGACAGTCGCGCGGGATATGGCAACGGCCGCTTCGCCATGGATGTGAACGTGGTGTGGGTGCCCAAGGCGCTGGAGGCTTCTGAGAGGATCCTGCAAGCGGTGAACGACCTCGGCCTCTCCGCGGAGGACGCTGTGGCGCGCGTGCCGATGGACGCCTCGGCACTTGAGGCACACCTCCGTGATCCGGGGACGCTGCGGGCAGCGATCGCCACATGGCGGGGAGCCCGCCGGCACTTCAAGGTGCGTCTCGACCCCGACGCCATTCGCAGGCGCGTGGATGGGTGGCTCGCATCGGTGTCGGGCCCGGAGCGTGACTACTGGCGACGACGCTTCCACGAAGACAGCGCCGCTGCACGCCCGCTGTCGTTCCTCGCGCTCTCACTCGACAGCCTCGGCCGGCCGATCCCCGCCGCCAATACCGATCCCGCGACCGACCTCTTCCTCGAGGACTACACCGAGGAGATCCTGCGTGGGGCAGCCGACCCGGCGGCGGTGCTGCAAATGCTCGACGTGTTCGTGCGGCCGTATCCGGTCGGGCTCTTAGTGGAGGGACTGGGGCCACTCGTCGTGAACGACGCGTACGCGAGCCCTGCGGTGCAGCGGCGCTTTCGCGACGACCCCTACCACTCGCCGCGCGTGGTCTGGGGCCGTGAGGTGAACCTGCTGTTCCTCGGCCTCGCCCACCAGATCGAGGCTGCCTACGACGCCTCTGGCCGATTGCGAAACGAGAGTGAGGCGGTGCGCTCGTACGTCGAAGCGTTGCGCCGTACGCTCGAGACCACGCGACAGGCGGTCGACGCCTCGGGCCTCCGACACAACGAGCTCTGGAGCTACCGTATCGATGACGGCACACTCCGCCCGGTCCGCTACGGCACGAGCTCCGACATCCAGCTCTGGAACGTCACCGACCTCGCCGTTCGCTTCCTGTTAGACAGATTGCCGCCCCGGTGAAAGACGTCGGACAGTAGAACAGTCTCCATCATTGCGCCGGCCCGGCAACCGGGATCCCGTGGATTCGCGCACTCGCATCCGCTGTTCGTGATCAGGGAACTGCCGAGCTGTCGACCTCGGAAAGCCCGTCGGACAAGGTGTCGATGACACCGTACGTCAGGCCAAATCCGTATGGGAACAGAGGCTCGTAGTTCGGGTCGTTACGATTCAGGCTTGTCTGGGAAGGATCAATCGGCCAGCTGTACGAAAGCTTGCCGGTGAAATCAAAGTTTACCTGACCCTCGTTATCGCGGAACAATACGTCGGCGGCACCGCCGCCCTCTGTACCCGGCAGCCACGCGGCCACAAAAGCCGTGGATGCGTTTAGCTCAGGATTGACCCACAGGGGCCGCCCGCTCAGGAACACCGACACCACCGGTATATCCTGCTGCTTCAATCGACGTAACAGCTCGAGACTTGCACCGTCCTTGGCAGAAAAACTCAACGATTGCAGATCGCCGTTCGTTTCCGCATAGGGATCCTCGCCGAAGACAACAACGGCCACATCCGGGCGCTGGTCAAACACACCATCCACGCTCAGTGTCGCGCTGCCACCCCCTGCGGTTACCGCCGCCTTAATGCCGGCAAAGATCGACGTAGCGCCAGGAAAATCCTCGTTGTTGTTCTCGGTTCCTTGCCAGGTGACCGACCATCCGCCCGATTGCCTGCTGATATTGTCTGCGCCGTTCCCGGCAACCAACACGTTCAGATTGCGTGGCAGAGGCAGCAAACCCTGAGCGTTCTTGAGAAGTACGAGTGATTCGCGCACGGCTTGTCGCGCGAGGCTGCGGTGGTTCTCGGCTCCGACCAACGACGCGTCGCCCGCGAGCGGTCGCGATGACGGGCGGCCGCTGGTGAACAACCCGGCCCGCGCCTTCACTCGCAGAATGCGCCGCACAGCGTCATCGATACGGGTTTCTTCGATCTCGCCCGCGCGGACCTGCCGCACCGTATTGGCGATGAAGGCCTTCCAGTCCTCCGGCACCATGATCATGTCTACGCCGGCGTTGATCGCCTGCGGGCACGACTCGTTGCTACAGCCCGGAACCTGGCCGTGGCCGTTCCAGTCACCGATCACGTACCCGTCAAAACCCAGGCGGCCTTTCAGAACTTCGGTGAGCAAGTAGCTGTTGCCGTGTACTTTCTCCCCCCGCCAACTATTGTACGACGCCATTACTGTCTGCACACCGGATTCCAGCGCTGACAGATAGCCCTGGGCATGGATGTCCAACAGTTGCTGCTCACTGGACAAGTTGTCTCCCTGGTCGACTCCCTGGTCTGTGCCCCCGTCGCCGATGAAGTGCTTGGCCGTCGCAACGATATGGGACGAACTCAGGAAATCGGGCGACGCGGCCCTGCCTTGAAGGCCGGTGATTATTCTGCCGGCGTACTGTCGGACGATCTCGGGATCCTCCGAATAGCCCTCGTAGGTGCGCCCCCAGCGATCGTCTCTGACAACGGCGAGCGTCGGGGCGAACGTCCAGTCGATTCCCGTTGCGGCAACTTCCACCGCGGTGACTTCGCCAATCCTCTCGATCAGCTCGGGATTGCCGGTCGCGCCAAGGCCGATGTTATGGGGAAACAACGTGGCACCCCTGACATTGTTGTGGCCGTGCACGGCATCTGTTCCCCAGATGACCGGAATCGCGGCTCCGCCCTCCGAGGTATCCATCGATGCGTCATAGAACTCGTCAGCCAACGCCAGCCAGTCCGCAACGCTCGAGGCCTTATCGCGATGCGGATGTGAACCGCCCCCGTTGAGGACCGAACCGAGATGATAGTCTCTCACGTCCGATGGAGTGACGCTCTGGATTTCCGCCTGAACCATCTGTCCGACCTTCTGTTCCAGCGTCAATTGCGACAAGATATTCGCGACGTTCGCTTCCAGCGCCGAATCGAACGCGACGTTGCTGGTAATGCTCGGCCAAGCCACAGCTGGGGTTCCTTCGCCACTACAGCCAAATAGAAAGGCCAGGGACATCAATGTCAGGACATATGGGTCAGCGACCGTTCTCATCATTTTTTAAATTATGGCAATACTTAAATTGTGGCAATAACATACTCGACGCACCTCACGTGGACGGAGAACCTCGACTGAACGGCTGGACACAACCAAAACCCCGGGCGATATTTTGCACCGGGAAATCCAAAATGCCCACTCTGAAAGGCTGGTCCGAAGCTGGGGTCCCGCTGATCGGCGCCGTTGTGAGACCAGCGCTCGCCGCCGCGGCCTTGATGATTCTGGGCTGCGGGCCGGGGCCGCCAGTCGCGGTTCCGTCCGGCGCGAAACCCATCGAGCTGCGCCTGGACCACCTGCGTCACCTCGGCATCGACGTGACCGTGGCCGGACGGCCCGCGCGCGCGGTCGCACTATATGCAGAAGCGCCCGACTACCGCCCGATCGGCTCTCCGGCTCGAGACGGATTCGAGGGAATCGCCGCCGTGGACGATGCGGCGCGTGCTGCCGTCGTCTACCTGCGGCACTTCGAGCAGACCGCCGACCCGCGCTCCAAACAGGAGGCCCTAGGTCTTCTGACGTTCGTGACGGCGATGGAGCAAGGGGACGGCGAGTTCCTCAACTTCGTCCACCCGGACGGAACGCCGAACCGCGCGGCCCCGACCAGCCGGAAATCCTTCTCCTATTGGGCGGCTCGTGCGCTCTGGGCCATGGGAGAGGCCGTCCGGGTCTTGGGTCCTGACGACCCGGATGTTGACGCACTGCGACCAACGTTGGAGCGTGTGCTGTCCAGGCTTGCGCGCGATGTCGAGAGGGGACGCCTGGTTGGTGGATCGGCGACCGCCACCGCGGAGGCGCTGCTCGGGCTGCTATCCCTGCAACAGGTCGAGCCGACACAGGAGCGCGCCGATCTCGCTGGCCGCACCGCCGACCTGCTCGTGCCACTGGCGCAGGGAGACGCCGACACCCCTCCCTGGGGAGCGCGCGTCGATCCCGCAGAGAGCGTCTGGCACGCCTGGGGAGCGCGCTCGGTGCAGGCACTTGCGCTGGCGGGACGCGTGCTCGCCCGGCCCGACCTCGTCGCCGCCGCACAGCGCGAGGCCGACCAACTCTGGGTGCGGTTCCTGCTCGGGGGCGAGATACCGGCGGCGGTCTCAGCAGATGGAAGCACGAAGCCCTTCCCGCAGATCGCCTACGGCGTCTCTCCGCTGGTCGAGGGCTACCTCGCCCTGGCTGAGGCCACCGGGGAGCCCCGCTACGGCGTCCTGGCCGGCCTGACGGCCGGTTGGTTTCTGGGTGCCAACCAGCCCGGCATCGCAATGTACGACACGGCCACGGGCCGGACGTTTGATGGCCTGGGAGGTCCTTCGGCCGAACAGGTGAACCGCAACTCGGGCGCGGAGTCGACCATCGAGGCACTGCTCGCACTCGGTGCGGTGGCCACTTATCCTGAGGCCGCTGTTTACCTCGGGTACCGCCCTGTCGGCCCAACCGTCCCATCTTCCGACAACCCGCCAGGAGATCGGGAGTTCGCCGGGCCGGAAGGCGAACGCGTGATGGTGTCGCAACGGGGAGCGACGTTCGCGGTTCAGGAACGAGCCAGCGAGAGTCCGATCGAGTTGACGTACTGGCCGGCCGCGAACCCCGTCGAAGTCGATCTCGCGCGGCGACTGACCGACGCGTGGAACGCCCGCCACCCTGACATACAGGTGCGCGTCCAGCCGATCCCCGCCGGCCGCTCTTCCGAGGAGGTCCTGCTGGCGGCCGTTGTCGGAAACGCGACCCCGGACATATCCTCCAATGTGTCCTCGGGGCTCCTGGCACGCCTCGTGAGAGCAGGCGGCATCGTTCGCCTCGACGAACTGGCGGCCACCGCCGCTCGCCTCGGCGAGCGCGCCAGCGAGCCGATGCTCGCGCCGCTGCGACTTCCCGATGGCGGGATCTACGCCGTACCGTGGAAGACCAACCCGATGATGCTCATGTACAACGTCGATCGGCTCGCCGAGGCAGGGGTGACGCCTCCCGGCACGTACAGTGAGCTAATCGAGGCGCTTCGCCGACTGGCGCGCGACACCGACGGCGATGGACGCTTGGACCGCTGGGGATTCTGGGCGCGCCTCAAGACCACCTGGTTCGAGCGTTTCTACGACTTCTACCCGCTCTACCTGGCTGCATCGAAGGGGCGTACGCTGGTGGCGCGAGGCGAGGTGGTCTTCGAGAACGAGGCAGCGGTGGGGGCCATCGAGGTGCTGCGCCAGGCCTTCGCCGAGAATCTCCTGCCGCGCTCCAATTTCGAGGGACGCGACCCGTTCATGGACGGGACCGTGGCCATGAAGGTGGTGGGTCCCTGGTTCGTGAAGGAGCTGGAGGAGCTGAAGGTCCCAGGGCTTCGCTACGACGTGACTCCGGTGCCCGTGCCGGATGGCGATGATCCGGAAGCGGCCTACGCCTTCGCCGATCTCAAGAACATCGCGGTCTTCTCGACGACGCGGTATCCTGTGGCAGCCGCCCGGTTCGTGGCCTTCCTGATGTCGCCGGAAGCTGACAGGCTGCTGATCGAGGAGGCCGCCCAGCTCCCGTATCGCCGCGCGCTGGCGTCGGACAAGCGCTTCGCCGCCGCGCTCGCTCGCTGGCCGACCCTCCCGGCCTACGCTGCGCGCGCCAACCGGGGCCGTGACATCGACATCGACCCCGACATTGTCGAAGTCTTTGACATCCTGTCGGAGGCCTACGAGGCCGCGGCCATCTACGGTGTCGTGCCTCCGGAACAGGCGGTGCGGGAAGCCGCGGAGGAGGTCCGGGCGGTGCTGCGTGCGCGCTGAAGCCCGCTCCGGTCTGCTCCTGTCGGCGCCGTACACGGCGTTCCTGCTGCTCTTCTCACTCTTCCCCATTGGTTTCTCCGTCGTCCTGGTGCTGCTGAAGTGGGACCTCGTCACCACCCCAAGCTTCGTGGGCCTCGACAACGTCCAGTACCTGGTCGGGGATGCTCGCTTCTGGCAGGCCATCGTCAACACCTTCGTGTTCCTGGCGATCCACCTGCCGCTCCAGATCATCGTTGCGCTGGCCCTCGCCTGGGCCCTCAACCGGCCATTGCTCTTCCGCTCGTTCTGGCGGGCCGCCTTCTTTCTCCCCGTGGTCGTATCGGGGGCGGCCGTGACCATCCTCTGGAGCGCGCTGTACGCCACCGACGTGGGGCTCATCAACGGACTGCTCGCTCGGCTCGATCTCGGCCCGGTCCCCTGGCTGACCGATCCCGCCATCGCCATGCCGGCGATCGCCGTCATGGCCACCTGGAAGAACGTGGGGTTCTACGTCGTCATCTACCTCGCGGGCCTGCAGAGCATCCCGCGGAGCTGCCACGAGGCAATCGAGCTGGAGGGAGCGACGGCCTGGCAGCGCTTCCGGCACGTCACGCTCCCGCTGCTCAAGCCCCAGACGTTGGTGGTCGTGACGCTGTCGACGATCAACGGCTTCCAGCTCTTCATCGAGCCGTACGTCCTGACCGGGGGAGGGCCGCTGCGGCGGACGCTGTCGGTCGTTCTCTACCTGTACAGGAACGCCTTCTCGTACCAGAAGATGGGCTACGCGGCCACGCTCGGCCTGGCCCTGGCGGTGATCATAGCGGTCGTTCTCGTGGTCCAACGCCGGGTCATCGGAGGCGCGGAGGAGGCATGAGGCGCGTTATCTTCTACATAGTACTGGCTCTGGCGGCTGCCGCGTTCCTCTACCCCTTCCTGTGGATGGCAGCCACCACCTTCAAGTCACCCGCCGAGGTGGGAGGGCTCTCGCTGCTTCCCGACCAGCCGACCCTCGACAACTACCGCCTGATGTGGGCCCGCGCTCCGTTCGGACGCGCTCTGCTCAACAGCCTGCTCGTGGCGACCAGCATCACGCTCTCGGTGCTCGTCTTCGGGTCGGCTGCGGCCTACGCCCTGGCGCGGCTCAGCTTTCCGGGACGCGGTATCCTCAACGCCGTCACCGTCGCGGTCCTGGTCGTGCCCGCGCAACTCACGCTGATCCCGACGTACACCCTGATCGTACAGCTCGGCTGGGTCGACAGCTACGCGGGGCTGATCGCACCGTTCGTCTTTAACGCGACGGCGATCCTGATCCTGCGCCAGTTCTTTATGCAGGTGCCCCGCTCTCTCATGGACTCGGCGCGGCTGGACGGGATGGGAGAGCTGCGCATCCTGTTCACCGTCTTCTGGCCCCTGGCGAAGGCGCCGCTGGCGATGGTTGGCATCTTCACCTTCATGGGCGCCTGGAACGAGGTGCTGTGGCCGCTGCTGGTCGTGCGGGATGAGCAGGTCATGACGCTGCCGCAGCTCCTGACCGTCTTTTCCCTGGGTGGCGGTGCCGGCCCACGCCAGCTCGCCACGAAGCTCGCCGCCGCGATGGTGCTCGTGGTGCCCGTGGTGGCGGCCTACATGTTCCTCCAGCGCTTCTTCATCGAGAGCATGGCGAGCACCGGTATCAAGGGGTAGAGCGTGGCCAGCGTCTCCTTCGAACACGTCCGGAAGGACTTCGGGACCGCGACGGTGGTTCAGGACTTCGACCTTCATGTGGCCGACGGCGAGTTCGTGGTCTTGGTGGGCGAATCCGGATGCGGCAAATCGACTATCCTGCGGATGCTCGCGGGGCTCGAGAACGTCACGAGCGGGAATGTCCGCATCGGCGAGCGGGAGGTCACGCACCTGCCACCCCGGGAGCGCGACGTGGCCATGGTCTTCCAGGACTATGCGCTCTACCCTCACCTCACGGCACGCGAGAACATCTCCCTCGGCTTGCGTCTGCGGAAGGTCCCGAAAGCGGAGATCGCCCGCCGCGTGCGCTGGGCGGCCGAGCTCCTCGAGCTGCAGCCGTTCCTCGATCGCAAGCCGAAGCAGATGTCCGGGGGGCAGCGGCAGCGCATCGCCATGGGACGGGCCATCGTCCGGGAGCCTGCGGTGTTCTTGTTCGATGAGCCGTTGTCCAACCTCGACGCCCACCTACGCGGCCAGATGCGTCACGAGATCGCCCGCTTGCAGCAGCGCGTGGGGACCACGGCCCTGTACGTGACCCACGACCAGGTGGAGGCCATGACGCTGGCCGATCGGCTGGTGGTTCTCGAGGGCGGGCGCATCCAGCAATTGGGCCGCCCGATCGAGGTATACAGGGCGCCGGCGAACAAGTTCGTGGCCGGCTTCATCGGCACGCCACCCATGAACTTCCTGGACGGGCGGCTGGAGCGCGAGCGTGATGGACTCGTGTTCGTCTCCGACGCCTTGAGAATCTCGCTGGCGGCCGAGCGGCGCCCTGACCCCGCGCTCGAGTCCGGCGAGGCGGTCACGCTCGGCGTTCGCCCCGAGGATCTGGCCCTGGCCGACGCGCCGGGGTCGGCCACGATCCGTGGGCAGCTCGTCCTGGCCGAGGTCCTGGGTGCCACGACGCATCTGCATGTCGAGGTGGGAGGCCGACGACTGATCGCCGCGGTCCCCAGCGGGGCGTCGCCGGCGCCGGCCGCGGCCGTCAGTCTGTCCCTCGACCCGCGCTGGTTGCACTTCTTCGCAGCCGACGGCTCATCGCTGCTGCTGGACACCCCTAGTCCGTGACTAGTACTAGATACTGCCCGGGCCGAGGCCGAGAAACGGCGCGCGATGGCCGTCGCAGAAGTAGACTTCCTCTCAAATCCTGATCGCACGAGGAACAAGGGAATGACGATCACCCCACACACAGAGTTGCTCACACGCCATCCGGCTAACCCCATTATCACTGCTGCCGACCTACCGTACTCTGCCAACAGCGTGTTCAATCCGGCCGCGACGATACGCGACGGCGAGACCATCCTGCTGATGCGGGTGGAAGACCGGCGCGGGCTGTCTCATCTCACGGTGGCACGCAGCCCGGACGGTGTGGCCGGATGGCGGATAGACGCAGCTCCGACGTTCGTCGGCGAGCCCGATACGTACCCCGAGGAGATCTGGGGGATTGAAGACCCACGGGTCACCTTGATCGAGGAGGAACAGCGGTGGATCGTGGCGTACACGGCCTACTCAGGGGGTGGCCCCCTCGTATCGCTGGCCACCACCGAGGATTTCGAGACGTTCGAGCGAATCGGTGCGGTCATGCCACCCGAGAACAAGGATGCCGCACTTTTCCCCGTCAAATTTGATGGGCGCTGGGCGCTGGTTCATCGCCCCGTCCCGGCCGGGGCGTTGGGCGCCCACATGTGGATATCGTTCTCGCCAGACCTGAGGCACTGGGGAGACCATGGGATTCTCCTCAAAGCTCGTGAGGGGGGGTGGTGGGACGCGCGGAAGATCGGGCTCTCGCCGCAGCCGCTAAAGACGGATCGGGGATGGCTCATCATGTATCACGGTGTCCGGACCACGGCGTCGGGCTCCATCTATCGCTTGGGACTCGCGCTACTTGATCTGGAGAACCCGCGTCGCGTGCTGAAGCGCTCCAGCGAATGGCTCTTCTCTCCCAGCGAGCCATACGAGCGGCTCGGCGACGTGGCAGACGTCGTCTTCCCTTGCGGCTGGACCCTGATGGATGACGAGATACGCCTCTATTACGGGGCCGCGGACACCAGCATCGCGCTGGCCACGGGCCGACTCTCGGAGCTGCTCGCCTGGCTCGACGAACACGGATCACGAGAGCCATGACCTATTCAGGCAGATTTTTGTTCGCGGTGTTTCTGCTCACGTTCGCGGCGACCGGCTGTGACGGCACGGAGGACCCGTTCACGCCGACGCTCGCTCCACCGGTCCCGATCACGGTGCCGGACGGGTTCACCGCGGAGGTCTTCGCCAGCGGCCTCGACCTCCCGACGTCGATCGCCTTTCCCCCGGACGGATCCGACCGGCTGTTCGTCAATGAATTGCAATCGGGCAAGGTGCGTATCGTCCAGGGCGGCGTGCTGCTCGACGAGCCCTTTGCCGAGGTGGCGACGAACACCACCGGTGGCTTTCCGGTCACTGGGGAAAACGGGCTGTTGGGCATCGCGTTCGACCCGCAGTACAGCGTCAACCGGTACGTCTACGTCACCTATGCCACGCGCACCGACTCGGGCACCTTCGGCACCGTCGCGCGCTTTACCGACGTGAACAACCGGGGTGAAGACTTTACCGTGCTGCTGGAGGGCGTTCCCAGCGGGCCGGGCCATCAGATCGAGAGCCCTGCGTTCGGGCCGGACGGCAATCTCTACGTCTCCACCGGCGACGCTTTCATGGAAGACGAGGTTCAGAATACGGACAGCTTTCTGGGTAAGATCTTGCGGATGAACCCCGATGGCAGCATCCCTGGGGACAATCCGTTTCCCAACTCCTACACCTACGCCTACGGCTTCCGCAACTGCTTCGACCTGGTGTTCGACGGCGCGGGCGAGCTGTTCTCTGCCGACAACGGGACGGATAGGGACGACGAGTTGAATCGGATCGTCGCCGGGGGCAACTACGGTTGGCCGATGGAACTCGGCGAGACCTCCGCCCCCGAGTTCGTCGCGCCGCTGCACGTGTGGTCCCAGATCGTCTCACCCGGCGGCATGGCGTTTTACCAGGGGACGCAGTTTCCGGCGGCGTTTCGCGGGAAGCTGTTCTTGGTCCTTTTTGGAGACACCTTTTCGGAGGGACCCAGCGACCGGGCCAAGCGCGTGCAGATGGTGGATCTCGACACAACGCCGCCCACGTTCGAGGATTTCGCGGTGTACGACTTCCCTGGCGTCGGCAATCCTCTCGACGTTACTGAAGGTCCCGACGGCAGCCTGTTTCTGAGTGACATCTTCCAAGGGCGCATCTTCAAGATCAGCTACACCGGGTAACGAAGTTAGCCGCCCGAATCAGCTCTTTCTTGTCTTCTTGGCGTGGGATTGCCACTTTCGGTGCGCAATCCGTTTCGTCCGAATCAATTCCCCGAGGTAAGCATGCCCCAATTTCAGCTTGCTGCTCCCGACCTGCTGATGGTGCTGCTCTACGTCGTGTTCATCGTTGGGCTCGGCTTCTACTTCGCGAAGCGAACCGAGACGACCGACGACTACTTCCTTGCCGGCCGTTCGCTGACCTGGTGGCTCATCGGTTTCTCGCTTTTCGCTTCCAACGTCTCGTCCAGCACCCTCATGGGATTGTCCTCTGCCGCCTTCAGTTCGGGCATCTCCGTCTACAACTACGAGTGGATGGCGGCGCTCGTCTTGATCGTGTTTCTGGTCTTCTTTCTCCCGTTTTATCTGAAGACCAGGGTGTACACGATGCCGGAGTTTCTGGAGAGACGTTTTGACCAACGATCCCGATACTACTTCTCGGCGCTGCTGATCATGATGAACATCGTGATCGACACGGCCGCTGCCCTGTACGCGGGAGCCTTGGTCGTCCAGATCCTCTATCCGCAGATTCCACTCTGGCAGTCCGTGGCCGTGCTTGGCATCCTGGCTGGTATCTACACGATCGCCGGCGGACTGAAGGCGGTTGTCTACACCGACGCGGTGCAGGCCGTGCTGCTCTTGATCGGTGCCTTTCTCGTCGCCGTCTTGTCCTTCGCCGCAATCGGAGGCTCCTGGTCCGCCGTGGTGGCGGCGGTCCCGGCGGATGACTTGTCGATCGTTCGGCCGGCATCGGACCCGGTCATGCCGTGGCCCGGAGTGATCACCGGTGTCTTTCTCCTGGGTTTCTATTTTTGGGCGACCAACCAGTTCATGGTGCAGCGCACTCTCGCAGCGAAGGATCTCGACCACGGTCGCTGGGGTGCGCTCTTCGCGGGCCTGCTCAAACTCCCCATCATTTTCCTCATGGTGTTGCCGGGCATATTCGGGCGGCTGCTGTATCCCGCGGCTGACTATCCGGCTCTGGCCGAGAATCCGGATCTCATCTTTCCGACGCTCATGTTCGATCTGCTACCGGTTGGCGTCCGCGGGCTCATCATCGCTGCACTGGTGGCGGCGATCATGTCGAGCGTCGACTCTACGCTGAATTCTGCTTCTACGCTCGTCACCATGGACTTCATCAAGAAGCTCAAGCCCAAGGTGCCGAACCGCACCCTGGTCATTGCAGGTCGAATCGTGACCTTCGTGTTCATGTTGCTTGCGATCCTCTGGGCACCTCAGATCGTCAAGTTTCCGAACATCTGGACGTACCTGCAGCAGATGCTGGCCTACCTGGCTCCGCCGATTGTCGCATGCTTCTTCGCCGGCGTGTTCTGGAAGCGTGCGAACGGGCATGGTGCCCTTGCGGCACTCGTGGTCGGTCACCTGGCGGCCGCGCTCTTCTTCGGCCTCGCGCTCTCGGGGTCGATCATCGTCCAGACGCACGCGCTGACGCCGGAGGAATTACAGATGGCTACGGCAGGCACGCCGGTAATTCATTTTCTGTATCTTGCGCCCATCCTTCTCGTGATCTCACTCGTTGCTCTGGCGGTCGTAAGCCTGGCAACGGAAAAGCCGGGCGAAGAGGTCGTGCGAACATTGACGTGGTCGCCGGCCATCCTTGCGGAAGAGACGCCTGCACTCGCCCGCCTTGCGTGGTACAAGAACTACCGATACCAGTCTGCCGCCATGCTCGTGCTCATAGCGATCTTCGTGATCGCGTGGTGGTAGACAGTTGAATGAAGGCAGATACGGGGTGGCTGCCCATGCCCAAGACGATCGTAGCCGTTGGCGAGGCGCTCTGGGACGTGTTTCCGGATGGGCGGCGGCCGGGCGGCGCGCCGTGTAACATCGCCTTCCATGCCGCGCGCCTCGGTGATCGAGGTGTGATCGTCACGCGCGTGGGCGAGGACGCGGCCGGGGACGAACTGGTCGCGTTTCTTCGCGAACGAGGGGTCGATACCGACCATGTGCAACGCGACGGCAGCAGGCCCACGGGCACGGTGTTGGTAACGATCGAGGATTCCGAGCCGCAGTATGCCATCACCGAAGCCGTGGCGTGGGACTACATCGCGGCAGAAGATGATGCCCGCGCGCTCATGCGCGCGGCGGATGCCATCTGCGTCGGCTCGCTCGCGCAGCGTAGCGAGGCGAGCTGCGTGGCCATTCAACAGCTCCTTTCAGACGCGCGCGGCCAGGCACTCGTCGTCTTCGATGTCAACCTCCGTCCTCCATTCATCGACGCGGAGGTCATCGATGCCACCTTTCGGGTTGCCGACGTCGTCAAGATCAGTGAATCGGAGGTCGCGCGGCTGTCGACCCTGCTCGATAGGCCATCGCTCATCGCCTGGCTGCTCGAGAGCGTCGGTGTGCAAGCCGTGTGGGTCACTCGGGGTGCAGGCGGGGCCTCCATCACCACGCACCAAGGAACACTCTCCGCTCCCGGAGTGGAGATCGACACGTCCACGGGTGATGCGGTGGGCGCGGGCGATGCGTTCACGGCCGCGATGGCGCATCAGCTCGTTCGCAGCGCCACACCACAAGAGACGCTGCACGCGGCAAATCGGTACGCGGCCCTCGTCGCGACGAAGAAGGGCGCCATGCCGGTGATCTCGTCCGATGAGCTCGCGGGGATCGGTTTCTGATCACATCAGCACGACGGCCTCGTATTGCAGCAGGTGGAGGGCACCCTCGACCGCGTTGCCCTCGTTCACGCGCTCCGTGGACACCGCGATCCGGCCAGTGAGTCCTGCGCCGTCAATGGAACGCGGTTCAGCTGAGAAATTGACGGCGACCAGCACGCGCTCGGTTCCCTGGGAGCGTTCGAAGACGAAGCACTCGGGCGGAACGGGATCTACGGGCAGGTACGACCCGGTTCTGAGAGCCGCCGAGCCCCGTCGCAGCGCCAGCAGCCGGCGATACAGGTTGAGATGCGAATCCGGATCCCGAAGCTGGGATTGCACATTCCGAACGGCGCGGTCGCTCCCAACGGGCAGCCATGTTTCTTTGGCCGACGTGAACCCGGCGGCAGGATCCGGGGACCACTGCATCGGCGTTCGGCAGCCGTCGCGCCCCAGGGTCGGTTCGGTCATGCCCCAGGGATCCTGCTGTCTCTCCGGCGGAATCTCGGCTTCGCGCATTCCGAGCTCGTCGCCGTAGTACAGCGTCGGCGATCCGCGCAACGTGAGCAGAAGAACCGCCGCCTGGCGGCTCCCCTGCTCTCCGAGCCTGGTGGCCAGGCGCTGGTCGTCGTGAGTGCCCAGCACGTAGTCGGGCCACGCGCCCTGTGGAATTCCCGCCTCGAGACCGTCCACCACACCTCGAATACCGGCCGCAGTCCAGGGCGCCTTCAAGAGGCCGAAGTTGGTCGGCATGCTCAGTTCGTCGAGATCCTTACCGTAGTACGATCCCAACTCGCTTGCGTCGTATAGGTGGATCTCGCCCAACGCCATGCGAGGGGGGTCGTACTCATCCAGAAGCGACCGCATCTCACGGAATATCTGATGCACGTCTGCGTGTCCCTGGTCGTACTGGTGCAGCTGTGCGTCGTACGCACCCAACGATTTGTGTATTTGCGGCGAACTCTCGGGGTTCGGCGGATTGTCCCGCTCCGCGGGATCTTTCATGATGAAGCGCACCGCATCGATTCGAAATCCGTCCACCTTCCGATCGAGCCAGAAGCGCATGTTGTCGAACATCGCTGCTTTCACCGCAGGGTTGCGCCAGTTCAGATCGGGTTGTTCCTTCAGGAAGGAATGCAAGTAATATTGACCCGTTCGATCGTCCAGCTCCCAGGCTGAGCCACCGAACACGCTGAGCCAGTTGTTGGGCGGCGAGCCGTCCGGCCTCGGGTCCCGCCACACATACCAATCACGGCGAGGGTTCTCGCGTGAGTTCCGTGACTCGAGGAACCAGGGGTGCTGATCCGACGAGTGATTCGGCACGAAGTCGATGATCACCTTGAGACCAGCGTCGTGGGCACACGCCACGAGCCGATCGGACGTCGCGAGATCACCGAACATCGGATGCACATCGCGATAGTCCGACACGTCGTACCCGAAGTCCGCCATCGGGGAAGGATAGAAAGGACTCATCCAGATAGCGCCGATTCCGAGCGTATCGCTGAGGTAGTCCATCTTGTCGATGACGCCTTGCAGGTCTCCAACGCCGTTTCCGGTCGTGTCCTTGAAGCTTCGTAGATAGACCTGATACACAACACCGGTCTGCCACCATTCGTGTTGCTCGCGGTCGGACAAGAAAACAGTCTCCATCATGCGCCGGTCCGGCGACCGGGGTATTGGGGAATCGATGACATAATTACTCTTTACAGATGCCTCCTTTTCTATCCTAGGAAACTAAGCCAAGATGAGCATCCCTGAGCCAAATGGGTATCCCCCTCGGGGTCCTTGCCCCGCCCCAGCCTCCGCCCCCGAGAATTCCCGCCCGAGGGTTGCGGAGTGGCGGTGG
>FXBF010000174.1_pt1 | contig 20173 bp, 20 predicted proteins | sample 5335321 | NCBI WGS metagenome assembly FXBF01 (sample SAMEA103928391, study PRJEB20085) | sediment metagenome | isolation source: sediment
CCATTGCTCGGTCCTGGCCGAGGATGCCATCAAGGCGGCGATTGATGATTATCAGAACAAGCAGTCCACAGGCAAGGCTGTCGATAAAGACGTGGCCTGAGACGAGAGTTTAGTCATGACAGTAACATTGACTGAAAAAGCTGCAGAACGAGTCCGCGTTTTTCTGGAGAACCGTGGCAAGGGCGAAGGTTTGCGGGTTGGCGTGAAGACCTCAGGCTGCTCAGGTATGGCCTATGTGATTGAATATGTGGACGAAATTGCCAATGAAGATCAGGTATTTGAATCGCATGGGGTAAAGATTTTTGTCGATCCGAAGAGCCTGGTCTATATCGATGGAACCGTTCTGGATTATACCAGGGAAGGACTGAACGAAGGCTTCCGGTTCAATAATCCGAATGTTAAAAGTGAGTGCGGCTGCGGCGAAAGCTTTAATATTTAATACCCATATTATCCTCAATTAGGTGGGTAAGATGCAGTCCGACCTGACAAAAAACTTCTTTTTCTTATTTGGCTTCCCCGCTACCTATAATATAGATGTCGAGCAGCTGACGCAGCGTTATCGTGATCTTCAAAGCCAGCTGCATCCTGACAAATTTGCTGTTGCAACAGAACAAGAAAAACGATTGGCGATGCAGCTGACCGCACATATAAATGAAGGTTTCTCTACACTCAAGGATCCGCTCAAACGGGGCCGCTATCTACTGGAAATGAAAGGTATTGATACCGACGATGAGACCGATACGGCGATGCCACCGGAGTTTTTGATGGAGCAGATGGAATTACGCGAGCAACTGGATGAGGCGCGTCAGGATAGCGATCCATTAACACGACTTGAGTCCCTGATCGGCCATGTCGATCGATGTTGGCAGTCGCGGATACAGAACCTGCGCGACTGTTTGCAGACAGGCACGGACGAGAGTAACCAGCAGGCCCGCATGCTTATCCGGGAAATGCAGTTTCTACAGAAGCTTACGCATGAGATCGAAGAGATCGAAGCGGGATTGGCTTAATCCTATTTTTAACCAAGAGTTATTCCATGGCCTTATTACAAATCAGCGAACCCGGACAGTCCATCGCCCCCCATGAACATCGTCTGGCGGTCGGGATCGATTTGGGCACCACGAATTCGCTGGTGGCCACTGTCCGCAGCGGTCTTGCCGAGACCCTGGCAGATGATGGCGGCCAACATCTGCTGCCTTCTGTTGTGCGTTACCGGGACAACGGCGAGGTCATCGTTGGTGCCGAGGCCCTGGAGGCGGTCTATGACGATCCCCTGAATACGATTGTGTCGGTAAAACGCCTGATGGGGCGTGGCATTGATGATGTCAAAACCCTGGCCGGGACCCTGCCGTATCAATTCATTACCGGCGACGGTGGTATGCCACGGATACAGACCGTTACCGGTCGGCAAAGCCCGGTCGAGGTGTCAGCTGCCATTCTCAGGGCACTCAAACTGCGGGCCGAGGAGGTCTTGGGCGGTGATTTACAGGGGGTTGTTATCACCGTCCCGGCCTATTTTGACGATGCCCAGCGTCAGGCCACCAAGGATGCCGGCCGTCTGGCCGGTCTCAATGTCTTGCGAATGCTGAATGAACCAACCGCTGCCGCGGTTGCCTATGGGCTCGATAAAAAAACCGAGGGCGTCTTTGCCATCTATGATCTGGGTGGAGGGACATTTGACATCTCACTCCTGCGCCTGAGCAAGGGGATCTTTGAGGTTATGGCAACGGCCGGTGATTCGGCACTGGGTGGCGATGATTTTGACCATGTGATTGCCGACTGGATAATCCAGGAAACCGGTCTGGACATTAGCGGTAATCATCAATTATTGCGCCGGGTGTTGTATCTTGCCCGGGCAGCCAAGGAGGTGCTTACCCACAGGACAGAGACCGAGATCCATCTGGAATTGGCAACAGATAAATCGTGGCAGGGGATACTGACACGGGATAACATGAATAGTCTGATCGAGCCGCTGATTAAAAAGACATTGCCCGCCTGCCGCCGGGCATTGCGGGATGCCGGGATCAAACTGGTGGATATCGATGGTGTGGTTCTGGTAGGGGGTTCAACCCGGGTATTACAGGTCAGGCAGAAGGCCACCGAATTTTTTGGTCGCGAGCCGCTAAGCGATATCGACCCGGACAAGGTTGTAGCCATCGGTGCCGCTATTCAGGCCGATATCCTGGTCGGTAACAAACCCGATAGTGACATGCTCCTGCTTGATGTTACCCCCTTATCATTGGGGATCGAGATAATGGGCAATCTGGTCGAGAAAATCATCACTCGGAATTCGACCATTCCAGTCGCCAAGGCGCAGGAGTTCACGACCTTTAAAGACGGTCAGACGGCGATGTCAATCCATGTCGTTCAGGGTGAACGTGATCTCGTCGATGATTGCCGTTCACTCGCCCGTTTCGAACTAAGAGGGATACCACCGATGGTCGCCGGGGCGGCGCGGATACGAGTGACATTCCAGGTGGACGCCGACGGTCTGCTGAATGTCTCTGCCCAGGAACAGACAACCGGTGTTGAGAGCAATATTGTCGTCAAACCTTCTTATGGCCTAACAGATCAGGAGATTGAGACCATGCTCAAGGAGTCGATGGCGCATGCCGGGGAGGACATGGCGGTCCGTAAACACCGTGAGCAGCAGGTCGATGCCAAGCGGGCCCTGGAGGCCATACATGCGGCATTGATCGCTGACGGTGACAAATTATTGAGTGAGGCAGAACGGAACGAAATTGATCGTTGCATCATCCAATTGGAATCGGCGACTCACGGTGATGATGCACAAAAAATCGAACAAGGAATCAAAAAATTGGATGAAGCAACCCGCGAATACGCCGCCCGGCGGATGGATATGAACATCAAACAGGCATTGGCGGGCCATAAGCTCGAAGAGTTTACAGAACCCGATTCAGATTAGGTGTAGTACTTATGCCACAAATTACTATCTTACCGCACGCGGAAATCTGTCCTGAAGGGACCACCATTGAGGCCGATAGCGGGACCTCCATTATTAACGCTGCCCTGGCAGCGGATATCCCGATTGAGCATGCCTGCGAGAAATCCTGTGCCTGCACCACCTGTCATGTCATTGTCCGCGAAGGATTCGACAGTCTGGAGGAGGCCAGCGAGGAAGAGGAGGACCTGCTGGATAAGGCCTGGGGGCTGGAGCCTGAATCTCGGTTGAGTTGCCAGGCCCGGGTGGCAGATCATGATCTTGTTATTGAGATCCCGAAATATACTATAAATATGGTCTCTGAGGACCATTAGCACTAGGAGAGGATGAAGTTATGGGTTTGAAATGGACCGATAGCCTGGATATCGCGATTGAATTGAGTGAGCAACACCCCGATGTTGATCCCCGGACTCTTCGTTTTACCGATCTGTATGAATGGGTACTGGCGCTGGAAGACTTTAATGATGACAAGGATCACTGTGGTGAAAAGATCCTGGAAGCCATCCAGATGGCCTGGATTGGAGAGGCCAGCTAACCCGCCTATTGCACCAAGGCGACCGGCGGCGGCCCCGCAACAGCTTGATAGATCAGGAGAATCACCACATCATAGTGTCTTCCCAAAAGGACAGATTGTACGCCACCGCCGGTCTGTCCCGGCCCTGGCTCGATCTCGAACGCCTGGACTTGCGATGTACAGGGACGTATTCTTTTCAATCCCCCCTTGAGAGGGATGTGCGCGACCAGAACGAGCATGGCAAAGTCATGCGAATTCATGAAGTACTCGATGCGACCGGAGCATCAGCGTAAGGAAGTGCTTGATGAACCCCGCAGGGGTTCTGAAGTAAAACGCCGTAGGCGGTTCTGGAGTGAGAGTGGCCGTCATCCGCGACCCTTGGTGCAATATGCGGGTTAGCCGTATCAGCCCACCTTAAGATTGCCTGTGAACAGCAATTACAGGCCTTCGTTGTTTGTATGCCCGCATAACGGTAAAATAGCCTGCCGATTTTATCGTCTGTAAATAAATTATTTCACAATCTGTCAATAAGTTATTTGGAGTTTCAATGTCTATCGAACTTACCTTGTCTATTATTAAACCGGATGCCGTCGGCAAAAACCTTATCGGTGAAATCTATCGCCGTTTTGAACAGGCGGGCCTCAAGATCATTGCCGCCAGGATGTTACATTTAAGCAAGGAACGGGCAGAAGGATTTTATGTCGTTCACAAGGATCGACCCTTCTTCAATGATCTGGTGAAATTCATGACATCCGGTCCGGTCATGGTGCAGGCCCTGGAGGGAGAAGATGCAATCAGCAAAAACAGAGAGCTGATGGGTGCCACTAATCCGCAGGAAGCAGCCGCTGGTACTATCCGGGCTGACTTTGCCAAAACAGTCGATGAAAATGCAGTACATGGGTCCGATGGGCCTGACACGGCCAAGACTGAAATTGCCTATTTTTTTGATAACGGGGAGATATGTCCACGAACCCGATAAAAGACGAGGGTCTAGATAGCGTCAAACAGAACCTGCTGGGGCTTGATCTCACGGCCCTGCGGGGGTTCTTTGGTGGTATCGGTGAAAAGCCATTTCGCGCCCAGCAACTCATGCAGTGGATCTATCAATATGGTCAGGCAGACTTTTCTGCCATGACCAACCTCAGCAAGACATTACGTAAAAAGTTGACAGAGACGGCAGTCATTGAATTGCCCGAGGTTATCCATGAACAGCTAGCCGCGGATGGTACCCGTAAGTGGTTGATACGCCTTCGTGATGGCAACTGTATCGAAACGGTATTTATTCCAGAAGACGGCAGAGGAACCCTCTGTGTATCTTCGCAAGTTGGCTGTGTGCTGAATTGTCGCTTTTGCTCCACTGCAGCACAGGGATTCAACCGCAACCTGGATACATCAGAGATTATCGCCCAGGTATGGTTGGCACAGGCGGCATTGGGCAAGGAACCAAAGACCGACCGGATCATCACTAATATTGTCATGATGGGTATGGGTGAACCCATGGCCAATTTTGATAATGTTGTTTCCGCCATTCGGATTATGCTGGATGATATGGGCTATGGATTCTCGCATCGCCGAGTTACTTTAAGTACATCAGGTATCGTGCCAATGATTGATCGCCTGCGGGAAATATGTCATGTCAGTCTGGCGGTGTCACTCCATGCAACAAATAATGAATTACGAACTAATCTTGTCCCGATCAACAAGAAATACCCGTTAGCGGAATTACTGGCGGCCTGTAAACGCTATGTTGCCGGCATACCGAGACAAAAGATAACCTTTGAATATGTCATGCTGGCAGGTGTGAACGATAGCCTGGAGCATGCCTATGAGCTGATCAATATCCTTTGTGGCATTCCGGCTAAGGTCAATTTAATTCCCTTCAATCAATTCCCGGGCAGCCAATATCACTGTCCTGATCCTGAGACAATCAGTCGCTTCCGCGATGTTTTGCTGAAGTCAGGGCTGATGACGATCACTCGCAAAACCAGGGGTGATGAGATCGATGCCGCGTGTGGTCAATTGGCTGGTCGATTCAATGATCGCACACGCCGTACTGATAAATTACAAACCACTCTGGCAACGAAGTAATGAGAATAATCATCTTATTGATAATCAGCGTAATAATGGTATCTGCTTGTGTCACAGTACCTTCGGGGGAGAAACTTACAAGGGATAAAAAACTTAAGTTGGCTGAGGCCAGAACCATATCAGGAATAGCTTATTTAAAGGCGGGAAAATTTAATATCGCTTTTCAGGATTTCCAGTTGGCACTGAGAATGAATCCACGCCATTCAATGGCGAATAACTATATGGCTGTACTCAAGTGGAGATATAAAGAATACGAAGAGGCAGAGAAATACTTCCGTAAGGCCATTGGTTATGATCCCGAGAATGCCACTGCCTTTAATAATTATGGCTCATTCTTGTGCGCCCGCGGAAAAATCGATAAGGCAATTGATGCCTATAAAAGAGCCATTGCCAATCCAGCTTATATTAATACTGCATATGCTAACGAAAATGCAGGCATTTGTCTTATGAAAAAACCGGCCCCGGCCGAAGCAGAAAAGTTTTTTCGGGACGCGCTTGCCGCAATCCCCCGGTTGCCGAAATCGCTCTATTTCATGGCGAGTATTACTTACCATACCGGCCGTACCCTGTCGGCGCGAGGATTCTTACAACGATATATGGAGATTTCGAGGAAGAAACCCACTCCAGAGGCATTGTTACTGGCAGTTAAAATCGAACGAGTAGCTGGACACGGTGATCGTGCTGCCAGCTATGCCTTCAGGTTGCGAAATCTCTACCCTGATTCTAATGAAACCCGTGAGTTGAAAAAAATTAGGTAAACGCCCCCGTTGGTAGGAGGTAAAAATTATGAAAGCAGACAATGATATTAACCCGGGAGAGGTTATGCGCCAGCGGCGTGAAGAACGTGGCTTAAGCATTGAAGATGTTGCCAAGTCACTGAATCTCACGACCCGTGTTATTACTGCGCTTGAGGAGAATGAGTATAAGAAGTTACCCGGGATAACCTATACCCGTGGCTATATTCGAAATTACGCCCACTTGCTGGATTTAGCACCCGACCCCCTGATGGATGCGTTAATGGTCAGAATAAAGGATGAGACGATAGAAATTGTTGAGTCCTTATCGACGGGACAGGAGGACCACAACAATTCGCGTACTGTGACATTGGGTACTTTTGTCGTCGGTGCGATCATTATTGGGCTATCTATCGTCTGGTGGCAGGGCTATGACCGGGAACCCAGTCGCCGGACAGAGGCGAATACGGCTAGTACGCTAACCGCAGATGTGAACAATATGACATCTACGGATACATCTCTCACGGGAGAAGACAAATCGGCAATTAGTAGTGAGACCGGTGGAAAGAGTAGTTCCAGCACCACTGAATCATTGTCGGAAATGATTGTAGAAGGGGGGAAAGGTCCTCTCTTAACTTCAATGGTAATATCCGAGACTCCCCAGGGAAGCAATAGGAAGACTGCAATAGCGGAAGAAAGCGAAGCAAGTAATCTAGCTGATGCAGCAAGGCCTGCTGTCAGGGTGGAGGAACTAAAACCAGCAAAAGACAATAAGATTAAAAAAATCAGACCAGTACAACGATTACGCATTGTCTTGCAAGTAAAAGAGGCATCTTGGGCGGATATTCGGGATGCCGGGAATAACAAGTTGTTATATGAAACTGTTACTGCGGGTCGGGTAATCACTGTCGAAGGCATTGCACCATTTAGTATTTTCTTGGGCAATCCTGATGGCGTGGATATCGTTCTTAATGGAAAACTGTATAATATTGATCAACATAAACAGGGGTTGGTTGCCAGATTTAAATTGGGTGCAAATTCGCAGTGACTGAATGGTTTCAGGTAAAGACTAGCTATTAATCTGGATTGAAAAGCACATGCTCAATGGTAGTTTGTACCCGCCTGGTTAACAATAATTTGTTTCCTATTTGAATATAGAAAAATGAGTCCTGGTCGTGTCTAAGTCTATTCAGGCCATACGCGGCATGAATGACCTGTTGCCTGATGTTATTGATGACTGGCAACAGGTTGAAGCAATTGCCAAGTCGGTATTTTCTGCATATGGTTATCGCGAGATTCGCTTTCCTGTTGTTGAAAAGACAGAACTGTTTGCGCGATCAATCGGAGAGGTAAGCGATATTGTTGAAAAGGAGATGTATACATTTGAGGACCGAAATGGAGATAGCCTTAGTTTGCGCCCGGAAGGTACAGCCAGTTGTGTCAGAGCGGGGATTGAAAGCGGTATTCTACACAACCGGATCCAGCGCCTATGGTATCAGGGGCCGATGTTCCGTCATGAGCGGCCACAAAAAGGACGCTATCGTCAATTTCATCAGATTGGTGCGGAGGCTTTTGGTTTATCAGGACCAGAGATCGACGCAGAGCTGATATTAATTACTAATCGACTCTGGCAGGATCTTGGCGTCAAACAAAAACTGCAGTTAGAAATAAACACGCTGGGAGATACTATTGAGAGAGCGAGATACCGGGATGCCTTAGTGACCTATATGCAAGATCATATCGACGAAATCGATGATGATAGTACCCGGCGACTAGAGAAGAATCCATTACGGATACTGGACAGCAAAGAACCGTCAATGCAGAAAGTTATCAATAATGCTCCAAAATTGATGGATCATCTGGGTGATAGTGCCAAGCAGCATTTTCACAGTGTTTTGGCCCATCTCGATCAATCCGGGATAGACTATACAATTAATCCGAGGCTGGTTCGGGGGCTTGATTATTATTGTCAGACTGTTTTTGAATGGGTAACGGAAGAGCTCGGTGCTCAGGGAACAGTATGTGCCGGTGGTCGTTACGATGGCCTGATCGAACAATTAGGCGGTAAGGCAACCGAAGCGGCAGGTTTTGCAATTGGTATGGAAAGACTTATCAGTTTATATGCAAATTCGGAGAACAAGGCTGAGCCCGATACGCCGCATGTCTATATAATTCTGTTGGGTGATGCGGCAAAGCATGCTGGTGTCCGGTTAGCCGAGGAATTAAGAGATAACGGTATACGTGTAATATGCAACTATAGTAGTGGCAGCATGAAATCACAAATGAAGCATGCCGATCAAAGCAATGCGACCTTTGCCATTATCATTGGTGATGATGAGCTTGCGCGTAAGTCTGTTGTGCTGAAATATTTACGCGCAGATAAACCACAGGAAGATATTAATATGGACAAGATCAGCGAAAATTTAGCTGCATTGATCGATTAAAGCTGTAATCTGTAGTTTCATTGGTAGAACAATATGGGCAAGTATTCAGACACTGAAGAAGTAGAAAAACTGAAAGATTGGTGGAAAACCTACGGTAATGCACTTATCGTTGGGGTGATACTTGGTATTGCTGTTCTTTTTGGTAATAAATACTGGGAAAGTTACCGTACCGAGCAGCGCGAAGCAGCATCAGCTATCTATGAGAAAATGGCGGTCAACCTCAAACAAAAAAAGATAAATCAGGTAAAAATTCTTGGATCACAACTAATGAAGGATTATGCGAATACACCTTATGCGGGCATCGCAGCGTTGATTATGGCTAAAGCCAGTTACGAGAAAGGGGATATAAAAGGCGCCAATAAATATCTAGTATGGGCCATGAATAAGGCTACTGTTGGGGCAGTGAAGCATACGGCTAGATTAAGACTAGGCCGGATACTCTTAGAACAGAATAATCCAAATGCGGCAATTGATTTAGTCAATGCAGTTAAAGACGAAGAAATGGCTGGCTACAGAACGGAGTACTTTGAATTAAAGGGAGATATTCATCTGGCAAAAGGGCAACCCGGCCTTGCCAGAAACGCTTACAAGGAGGCATTAAAACAGACACCCAAGTCATCCGGCTATTACCAGATTCTGGCAATGAAACTGGATGACGTTACAGAGGCATCGGCACTAACAAAATGAGATATTTCGTGCTAATTATCTTCTCTGCAATACTGCTGCTTATCGCCGGCTGCAGTGGCAAGAGCAATCTGGCGCCGCCTGCGCCACTGGTGAAATTCTCGCCAAAAATTACCATTAAGCAGATCTGGAAAGCGGATGCCGGTAGTAGTGCAGAAAAAAAACGGGTTGTAATACATCCAATCCATGACAGAGAGAATATCTATGTCACTGACATTAAAGGCCAGGTTACGGCATATTCACTGAATCAGGGCAAGCAGATCTGGCGTGTGTCCCTCAAGAGCCCCATAAGTGGGGCTGTTGGGCAAGATCAACGTAGTATTTATATTGGATCAAAAAAAGGAGTTGTTTTTTCGCTTGATAAACAGAATGGCAAAGTACGTTGGGGGAGCATTGTCAGCAGTGAGATACTGGCGCCACCCGCTGCTGCGCTGGGAGTTGTCGTCGTGCAAACAATTGATGGTCGCTTGCACGGTTTGAACGCCAATGATGGGAAAAGGCTCTGGATCAGGCGCTGGACAGTACCGGTACTAAGTCTGCGCGGCACCAGTCACCCGCTTATAATCAGGAATATCGTATTGACCGGTTTAGCAAATGGCAAGATAGTAGTGTTGGATAGTCGCTCCGGGCGACTTCTGCGCGAGTTTATAGTTACCATTCCGCACGGTAGTAATGAATTAGAGCGCATAGTCGACGTTGATGCACCGCCGATAATAATAAGAAATAAACTCTTTGCAGCCGGATATAATGGTAATGTCATTGCTATTGATATGACCAATGGTAGAATACTATGGAGGAAAAAAGTATCGACTTATACCGGTATTGCAGCCGATAACCAGAATATTTATATTAGTGATGAGCGCGGCCATGTAACTGCAATGAATCAGAATACAGGTGTAATTATCTGGAAACAAAAGCAACTACAAGACCGGATCCTTAATGCCCCCGCCGTGATGGATGATTATATTGTAGTTGGAGACGTGCAGGGATATTTGCACTGGCTGTCCCGGAAAGATGGCAGCTTTGTAGGAAGATATAAAGTAGCTGGAAGTGCAGTAAAAGCAAAAATGTTTACCTATAAGCAAATATTATATGTGAGTGATCAGGGTGGCGGTATTGCTGCACTGGCAATTAATTGATTAGATCTGCTAATCTTGTAACAGGTAATGTAGAATTGCAGATTAGTAATGACTAAATATTTATCCCCCTATGCTTCCCGTCATTGTACTAGTAGGCCAACCAAACGTTGGTAAATCAACTCTTTTCAATTTAGTTACGAAAAGTCGTGATGCTTTAGTCGGCGAACTTCCCGGGTTAACGAGAGATCGTCTCTATGGCACAGGTACGATTGATCATAAAGAATTTATCATAGTCGATACTGGTGGTATCGAGAAATTACCCAAAGATAAGATTAAGAAGACCACAGATAATATCGGTCAGATTATGTCGATACATTCGCGTAAGGCCATAGATGAAGCGGATGCAGTTATATTCATGATAGATGGTCGTAGCGGTATTAACACCAATGATTTCGAACTGGCGAAAGGATTGCGTAAGCTGGAAAAGCCGGTCTATTTAGTTGCCAATAAAACAGAAGGGTTGGATCATGATGTAATCGTCAGTAGTTATTTTGAAATAGGCCTAGGACAGCCAAGACTGATATCGGCTGAAAGAGGGAGTGGCGTCAAGCAATTGTTCCGTGAACTGCTTTCGGAGTTCCCAGTAGAGACGTTAGCCAAAGAGGAGCCTGATGTCCCTCAAATTGCGATAGTAGGGCGCCCTAATGTCGGTAAATCAACGTTGACCAACTCCATATTTGGCGAAGAACGTGTCGTCGTATTCGATAAGCCAGGAACGACCAGAGACAGTATCAGTATCCCTTTCGAATATGATAATCAGAACTATATTCTGGTAGATACAGCCGGTGTGCGCCGTAAAAGCAGAATAAGGGATCTTACCGAAAAGTATTCAGTGATCAAAACGCTCAGGGCCATTGAATCGGCGAATGTAGTGGTACTTGTTCTTGATGCGAAGGAAGGTATCAGTGATCAGGATACGACACTTGCTGGATATATCCTGGAGCAGGGCAAGGCAATTGTTGTCGTTGTAAACAAGTGCGATGCCATTACTGTAGATGAAAAGCGACGAATCGAGCTGGAAATTGACAGAAAGTTGCCGTTTCTCAATTATGCGTGCGTGCTTTATATATCGGCCAAGAAGAAAACCGGTTTGATGACATTATTGCGCGCTGTTATGCGCGCTTTTGATTCTGCCAGGAGGAATCTGCCAACACGAAAGTTAAACCAGTTCCTGGATCGGGCGATATCGGAAACACAACCGCCGATGGTCCATGGTCGCCGGATCAAGCTGAAGTATGCCCATCAAGGTGGGAAAAACCCGCCGCTGATTGTTATTCATGGCAATCAGGTCAAATCGGTACCGAGTTCTTACAGGCGTTATCTGGCAAATGTCTTCCGACGTGGGTTTGATCTAGAGGGTACTCCGGTAAAAATCGTTTTTAAACAAGGGGAAAACCCGTATCAGGGAAGAAAAAATAAGCCAAGCACGAGACAGCAGGACCAGCGCCGACGACAAAAGCGCCGAAGCAGGAAAAAATATGCTTAAATTAAGGAAAACTACCCATCCCGGATAAATAAATTAAGATATCCGGAATAAACAGGGAGTGCAGTCCCTTGTTCTTTATAAAACGAAAAAGACAAATATGGTGGCTTAGAGATTGGGTGTATATCACAAAGAAGCGTTACCGGCTGGATATAAACTTCAGGATTATTTGATTGAGGCCGTAGTTGGTTATGGGGGGTTTGGGATCACCTATCTCGCCCATGACACCCAATTAGGTGCCAAGGTGGCTATCAAGGAATACCTGCCGAGTGAGCTCGCTACCCGCGAAGAGCAAACCATGGTTGTCCCGAAACTTGATTCACGGGAGGCCGTTAGAAGTTATAAGTGGGGCCTGCAGCGTTTTATCAAAGAGGCGCAGGCGCTGGCGCTTTACAAACACCCCAATATTGTTCGTGTGCTGCGGTATATGGAATCAAACGGCACGGCGTATGTGGTAATGGAGTATGAAAAGGGCACCAGTCTGGCGCAGTACCTCAGACACCACGGTCCGCGACTAAGAGAATCAGACTTGTTGCGTATTATCCTGCCCGTTCTCAATGGTCTGGCGGCAGTCCATCAACATAATATGCTGCATCTCGATATCAAGCCCGATAATATCTATCTGCGAGAAGACGGATCGCCGATGTTGATTGACTTTGGCTCTGCAAGAAGTGCAATCAGCAAGCACAGTCAATCAAAACAAGTCATCCTGACGCCAGGATATGCACCGATTGAACAATATCCAGACAAGGGAAACCCCGGACCGTGGACAGACGTCTACGCCATTGGTGCAACGATGTACCGCTGCATCACAAATAAAAAACCGGATGAATCCATTAACAGATATAAAACCATACTGAACTATCAGGCAGATCCTTTAACACCGATAGAAAAACTCGCCAAATATAAATATCAGCCATACATCCTCGATTGCATCAATTGGGCCATGCAGGTTTACCCCAAGGACCGGCCACAGACAGCGCGTGAGCTGCAAGAAGGCCTAATGGGTAAATTAAACAAACCGGCGGCAAGTCAGCCGGCGACTTTTATCCCTTCAGGGCCGCCCAAGCGCACAACGACACTACCACGAAACATACGTAGCAGAGTCCGGAAAAAGAAGGGTAAGGTTGGTGTCTGGATATTGTTTTTTTTCATTTTGGGTGGTCTGGGTGGCGGTATCTACTGGTTTTGGCCACAAATCAAGCCATATACAAAGAGTTTTTTTGCAAACGGGCTTGAGAATCTGACTAAAGGGGATCGCTCAGATCGATTGAGCAAGCGAACAAAACAACAAGGAACCGCTAGCGCGAATCGGAAAAAAAGAGCGGCCAGGGCCAGTCTGCGGAGTAAGAACCGTACTGACAGACGGTTAACCAGAAGCCGTATACCAAATCGACTCGCAATGACGATAAATGCCCATAGTGACTGGATATTATCGATTGCGTTCTCACCAGATGGATCCAAGATCGCTTCTACAGGCGCGGACAAAAAAGTCAGGGTCTGGGATGCAGCAAGAGGTTCTTTATTGCTCACACTTAGAGGTGGAAACCGGGCCAATAATTCCGTAGCGTTCTCGGCAGATGGGCGCTTGCTTGCATCAGGCAGTGTCGACGGCAAGATTCGGCTCTGGAATGCGGTCAATGGCAGAAAACTGGCGACATTGAGAGGTCATGATTCAACTGTTAATGCCATTAGCTTTTCGCCGGATGGGAAGTGGCTGGCGACAGCCAGCCGTGACCGTAGCATTATCTTATGGGATGTCCGTAGCAGAAAGGTAGTAAACGTCCTTTATGGTCATACCGGTGATATCTTTGCACTGGCCTTTGCACCCAGGGGCAATATTCTGGCCTCAGCCGGGGCCGACAAGGTTATCAAGGTCTGGGATCTCTCAAATCAGTCTGTAATAGTCAATATAAGGGGACACCGCAAGAATATCCTCAGCCTCGATTTTTCCCCCAACGGCAAACTTATCGCCTCGGGCGGTGCCGGTGATGGTGTGCGCTTATGGAATGTCCGTCGCGGAAAGATGATTAATCGCTTTGATGACATTCGCCGTGTCTTATCGGTGCGATTTTCACCCCGGGGGGATCTGTTAGCGGCTGCGGGTGCAAATAATACTGTCGCTATCTGGGGGGTTGAATCCGGTTTACTCTATGAGACACTCACAGGTCACACAGATTTTGTCCATGCTATCGCCTTCTCGCCAAAGGGCAATCGACTTGCGTCGGCTGGTCGTGACCGGACCATTAAAATCTGGATACCCAAGTAGATAGCCAAAGCTTGATACTGTCTATTGGCCTTTGTCTCCGGCAACACCTTGAGTCAGTAACAAGGGATTAATACGGCTGTCGTTTAAACTGACTGACCAGTGTAAATGCGGCCCGGTGGTACGACCGGTACTACCAACCTCACCAATTTTTTGCCCACGCCTTACTCGCATGCCAGTGGACACATCAATCTTGCTGAGATGGTTTAACATTGAAATTAGGCCTTGGCCGTGATCGATAAAAACAGATTTGCCATTGAAGAAGAAATCCCCAGTCAGGGTCACGGTACCAGCAGCGGGTGCAGTGACAGTGGTTCCGGATGGTGCCGATATATCGATGCCGCTGTGAGGCTTACGTGGTTGATTGTTAAAGAACCGCTGGTTCCCGAAGTTGTCTTTAAGTCGGCCTTGAACTGGGAGTTCAAATGACAGCACCGGTGGATAGGCAGGTGTCCAGGTCGAAAATACAGCCTGCATCTTCTTCTTTTCGGCGAAGAACCGTTTGAGTTGGCTTGCGTTCGGTGTCACCCATTTTTTCTTTTTTACCCGAATGTACTGGGTTGGGTATTTTTTATTCCGCAGAAGGAATCGATAGGCAGTGTTTCCGCCGTCCTCGTCAACGGCCTGTAACTGATATTCACCTGGTAACAAGTCCAGGCTTAGTCCGATAATGGCATACCAGCCCGCCTTATTTTGAATAACCATCACCCGCCGGTCTTTGAAATAGGCCTTGGGGAGAGTCTGGCCGCCCTGGGCAATCGGTAACACTATAATGCCGCCACGGTAGGGATGGCTCAATGGTAAAGGACCGGCCCAGGACACGCTGGACAGAAACAGACAGCCCCATAACAGTAGCTCAGGTCTTCTTGATTTTCTCAACGACACAATCGAGGCCCCCTTTGGCCAGCTTGATGTCGACGCGGTCGCCGATATTTAAACGACTGGCATCCCGGATAATTTTGTCAGTTTCATGCAGCTTGACGACAGCATACCCTCTGGCAAGGGTAGCCAAAGGGTTCAAGGCCTCAAGGTACCGCAGATTTTTACTGAAGCGTTGCTGATAGACGGTGAGATGATAGCGTATGGCCGTTGCCAGTCGTTGGCGAAAATATTGATTCCTGGCAGTGAGTTGGTGGATGCGGTTGATCGGGGTATTCCCCTGAAGCCTTGCCCGCAACTCGCCGAGATGGGCAGTGTATCGTCCTGATAGCAAACGCTGGGCGCCATGCAAGCGATGCAGGAATTCCCCCAGTCTTTGTCTGGCCTGGGCGATGCGTGCCTGTGGGTGGGCCAGGCGCGCGGATGACAGATCCAGGCGTTGCTGCAGGGTCTGTAATGTTGTTTGTAGATGGTGACGTAAACGGGTCTCGAGACCCGTGAATTGTTGCCACCATTCGAGTTGATCCGGGCTCAGCAATTCCGCCGCTGCGGTGGGTGTGGGTGCCCGTAAATCGGCCACCAGGTCAGCGATCGTATAATCGGTGTCATGACCGATACCGCTGACGACCGGGATGCGACAGGCATAGATCGCCCGGGCGACAATCTCCTCATTAAAAGGCCACAGATCCTCCAGGGATCCGCCGCCACGAGCGAGGATCAGGGCATCGCATTTGCCTTCTCGGCTGGCAAAGTTGAGGGCGGCGACGATACTGGCAGCGGCCTGTTCGCCCTGGACCGGCACGGCATGGAGAATTACCGGTATCGCCGGAAAGCGGCGCTGCAGGGTCGTCAGGACATCGTGCTGAACCGCGCCGGTCGCCGAGGTAATGAGACCGATCCGTTTCGGTAAGCGCGGCAAGGGCAATTTGTGTACCGGGTCGAACAGACCCTCCTGCGCCAGGCGTTGCTTCAGCGCCTCGAAGGCCTGCCGTAGGGCGCCTTCACCGGCAGGTTCCAGGTAGTCGATGATCAGCTGGTAGTCGCCACGGGCCTCATACAGGCTGACACGGCCACGGACCAGTACCTGCATGCCATCCGCCGGCGCGGACTTAAGATAACGCGTCTGCCCGCGAAATAAGGCACAGCGGACCTGGGCCTGATCGTCCTTGAGCGAGAAATAGAGATGGCCTGAACGTGGCTGGGCGAGATTGGAGATCTCGCCCTCGACCCATACCCGGGGGAATTTGCCCTCCAGCAACAGCTTGACGCTGGCATTCAGCCGGGAAACTGAGAGGATCTCGGCCTGATCGTGGTTATCCGTTTGGTCCATGGGTTCTGTTTGGTCTGTTTGAATAAAAAAAGCCGGGTGAGTACCCGGCTTTTTGAAGGGACCCCCTTGCTATTATTATATACTCGGGTATCTGATTCTCGGATTGGCCTGCTCTCTGGCCTGCTTTTGTGCGAGCATGGCCTGTTTACGGGCTTTCTTGGCCAGTTTGATGGCCTTTTTCATATCCCCTTCATCCTTGGCTTTCCCCGCCTTTTTCAGGATCTTGCCGGTATCACGCCAGAGATAATTCATCTTCTTGGCCTTCTTCATCTCTGCCTTGGCCGATTTGACGATATCGCCATAGGATTCACCACTGTTGGCGACTGGGGCAGTGCCGATAAAGAGTGCCAAGATGGCAAAAAGAATGGTCTTTTTCATGAATCGAACCCCTCCATCTACTTTGGATTTATGTCTTAGTCTGGTTTGTTATGATTTTGCGACATCACCCTAAAGCAGAACCAAACAGTCGTCAACCCGTATTTTGGCGCCAGGTTAAGGCATTAATTCGGTTTACGACTTTCCAGGAAAGCCTGTATAATAGTGCATGGAAGTAGTCCAAGAAGCCTTAACTTTCGACGATGTCTTATTGCTCCCCGCCCACTCCGCCGTGTTGCCGCGGGACACGAACCTAGAAACCCACCTGACTGCCAAAATCCGCCTGAATATCCCCTTATTGTCGGCGGCGATGGACACCGTTACCGAGTCCCGGACGGCGATCGGCCTCGCCCAGCAGGGTGGTTTGGGCATCATCCATAAGAACTTAACTGCCGATCAACAAGCGAATGAGGTCCGGGCGGTCAAGAAATTCGAGAGTGGGGTCATCGTCGACCCGATTACGACCCGACCGGATGCCACCGTCCGGGAGGTGATGGAGCTTACCCGGCGCAATCGCATATCCGGCGTTCCGGTCGTCAATAGTGACGGCAATCTGGTGGGTATTGTTACCAGCCGGGACCTGCGATTCGAGAGCCGTTACGATCAGCCTGTCAGCGCCATCATGACCCCCAAGGACAAACTGGTGACGGTTAAGGAGGGCGCCGCCCGTGACGAAGTACAAGGCCTGTTGCATCAACACCGGATCGAGAAAATACTGGTGGTCGATGATAATTTCGGCCTGACAGGACTGATCACCGTCAAGGATATCCAGAAATCCACCGAGTTTCCGAATGCCGTCAAGGATAGCAAGAGTCGGCTGCTGGTCGGTGCGGCAGTCGGTGTCGGCCAGGGGACGGAAGAACGGGTCGAGCAACTGGTTGACGCCGAGGTTGATGTCATTGTCGTTGATACCGCCCATGGCCACTCACAGGGTGTGCTCGACCGGGTTGCCTGGATCAAGCAGCACTATGCCGATCGGATCGAGGTCATCGGCGGCAATATCGCTACCGCCGAGGCCGCCCTGGCATTACGCGACGCCGGGGTGAATGCGGTCAAGGTCGGTATCGGCCCGGGGTCGATCTGCACCACCCGCATGGTCGCCGGTATCGGTGTTCCCCAGGTAACGGCCGTTGATAATGTCGCCAAGGCCCTTGTCGGGAGCGGCGTCTCGGTAATTGCCGATGGTGGTATCCGTTACTCCGGGGATATCGCCAAGGCCATTGCTGCCGGGGCCCATGTTGCCATGGTCGGCAGTCTGTTGGCGGGCACCGATGAATCCCCGGGCGAGGTCGAACTCTATCAGGGCCGTTCCTACAAGACCTATCGTGGCATGGGTTCGCTCGGGGCGATGGGTGAGGGTTCGAGCGACCGCTATTTTCAGGAAGGGACCAAGAACCCCGATAAACTCGTTCCCGAAGGCGTCGAGGGGCGGGTCCCTTACAAGGGCTCGATGACCAATATCGTCCATCAGTTAATGGGTGGGTTGCGTGCCAGTATGGGTTATACCGGTTGTGCCACCCTGGATGAGATGCGGTCCAAGGCCAAGTTTGTCCGTATTACCAACGCTGGTATTCGTGAGAGCCATGTCCACGATGTCAGCATCACCAAGGAGTCCCCGAATTATAAGCGGGACTGATAGCATTAGTGGGCGTCACTCACATCAAGGATAAAACAGCAGTCGCCGATGTTACCCATGGTGTTGCCGATCCCCACGCACAGCGGGTATTGATCCTTGATTTCGGCTCCCAGTATACACAGCTGATTGCCCGGCGCGTGCGCGAGGCCGGGGTCTATTGCGAGATCTACAGTTTCGATAGCGCCTTCAGAGATATCCAGGCCTTTGGCCCACGCGGGATTATTTTGTCGGGTGGTCCGGAGTCGACCACGATCAAGGGTTCCCCCCGGGTACCGGATGAGATCTTTGCCATGGGGATCCCGGTTCTCGGTATTTGTTACGGTATGCAGGCAATGGCGGCCCAGCTCGGGGGCGAGGTCGAGTCGTCAGCCAAGCGCGAATTTGGTTTTGCCCAGGTACACACCGCGGGCCAGTCGCCCCTGTTGCATGACCTCCGTGACAGTACTGATGAAGATGGCAACGGCCAGCTCGATGTCTGGATGAGCCATGGCGATCGGGTCAATGCCTTGCCGTCGGGATTTGTCGCCATTGCCAGTACCGCCAACGCGCCGCTGGCGGCGATCGCCGATGAGGCCCGGCAGTTTTACGGCCTCCAGTTCCATCCCGAGGTCACCCATACCAAGCAGGGCCGCGATATCCTGCGCCGCTTCGTCCACGAGATCTGTGGCTGCGCCAATCTGTGGACGCCATCCAACATTATCGACGGTATCATCGACTCGGCACGGCAACAGGTGGGTGACGACGAAGTAGTGCTGGGTCTGTCCGGCGGGGTCGATTCCTCGGTGGTCGCGGCCCTGCTGCATAAGGCCATCGGTCCGAAACTAACCTGTATCTTTGTCGACAACGGCCTGTTACGCCTGCATGAAGGTGACGAGGTTATGGCCACCTTTGCCGAACACATGGGGGTCAAGGTGATCCGGATCGATGCCGAGAAGCGTTTTCTTTCTGTGCTAAAAGGTGTGGCCGATCCGGAACAGAAACGCAAGATTATCGGTAATCTTTTTATCGAGATCTTCGAGGAACAAGCAAAGAAAATCGCCCACGCCCATTGGTTGGCCCAGGGCACGATCTATCCTGATGTGATCGAATCAGCGGCGGCCAAGACTGGTAAGGCCCACGTTATTAAATCGCACCATAATGTCGGTGGCCTGCCGGAGCGTATGCACCTTAAGTTACTGGAACCCTTGCGCGAGCTATTCAAGGACGAGGTACGCCGGATAGGGGATGAGCTCGATTTGCCCCATAAGATGATCTACCGCCATCCGTTCCCGGGACCGGGATTGGGCGTACGCATTTTAGGGGAGGTAAAGAAGGAATATGCCGATATCCTGCGCCAGGCCGATGCCATCTATCTCGAGGAACTTTACCGGCATAACCTCTATGACAAGGTCAGCCAGGCCTTTGCCGTCTTCCTGCCGGTGAGATCGGTCGGCGTGGTCGGTGATAACCGGGCTTATGAATATGTCGTCGCCTTACGAGCCGTCGAAACGACCGATTTCATGACCGCCCGGTGGGCCGATATACCGCATGAGATACTGGCAACAATTTCCAGCCGCATCATTAACGAGGTCAAGCATATCAGTCGCGTGGTCTATGATATCTCCGGTAAACCACCGGCGACCATCGAATGGGAATAGGT
>FXBF010000175.1_pt1 | contig 20132 bp, 19 predicted proteins | sample 5335321 | NCBI WGS metagenome assembly FXBF01 (sample SAMEA103928391, study PRJEB20085) | sediment metagenome | isolation source: sediment
CTTATTATGGTAACCTGCGCGACTTTATAGAATTGATAAGGCCGTCGCGCCCCGAGGAACCTGAATATATGACCGATCGCTATCTCTTTACCTCCGAATCCGTGTCGGAAGGCCACCCGGACAAGGTCGCCGACCAGATCTCTGACAGCGTGCTCGACGCCATCCTCGAACAAGACAGGCACGCCCGCGTCGCCTGCGAGACCATGGTCAACACTGGCATGGTGATCATCTCCGGCGAGATCACCACCGAGGCCTGGGTGGATATGCCCGAGATCGTCCGCGGGACCATCAAGCGTATCGGTTACGAGGCCTCCATGGGCTTCGACTGGCAGAGCTGTGCGGTGCTGACTGCGATCGACAAGCAATCCCAGGATATTGCCCAGGGCGTGGATGAGGGCAGTGGCATCGACCTTGACCAGGGCGCCGGTGATCAGGGGCTGATGTTCGGCTACGCCACCAACGAGACCCCGGAGCTGATGCCGATGCCGATCGCCCTGGCCCACCGGCTGATGCAGAAACAGGCCGAGGTCCGCAAGGCCGGTAAGCTCACCTGGCTGCGGCCCGACGCCAAATCCCAGGTAACGATTATCTACGAGGACGGCAAGCCCGCCGGTATCGACACCGTCGTCCTCTCCACCCAGCACGCCCCCGATATCGAGCATGGGCCCTTGAGTGAGGCGGTGATGGAAGAGATCATCAAACCGGTGCTGCCGACCGAATGGCTCTCCAAGGACACCAACTACCATATCAACCCCACCGGGCGCTTTGTCGTCGGCGGACCGGTGGGCGACTGTGGGCTTACCGGGCGCAAGATCATCGTCGACACTTACGGTGGTATGGCCCGCCATGGCGGGGGTGCCTTCTCCGGCAAGGACCCAAGCAAGGTCGACCGCTCGGCCGCCTATGCCGTCCGCTGGGTGGCGAAGAACATCGTCGCCGCCGGGCTCGCTGAGCGTTGTGAGATCCAGGTGGCCTACGCCATCGGTGTCGCCAAACCGGTGTCGGTCCATGTCGACACCTTCGGCACCGGCCGCATCGCCGACAACAAGATCGCCCAAGTGGTGCAGGAGGTCTTCGATTTAAGACCGAAGGCGATCATCCAGGAGCTGGATCTGCTGCGGCCAATCTACACCCCGACGGCCGCCTACGGCCACTTCGGGCGCACCGGCGACGGCTTCACATGGGAGAAGACCGACAAGGTCGAGGCCCTGAAAGCCGCCTTGGGCCCGAAATCGATTAAAAGTGCCTAACATTTTTTAGTAAGGACTATATAATATTAGGTATCGCCCACCCGGGCGGCCGACCTTCGAGGAGCGTTGCGACAGGGCACCCTGCCAGGCTCGAGGGACGGACTTTCACGGTAGAACGGCGCTCATATCTTATTTTCTGGATATGGAGAGTTGTTATGAGCACGCCCGTTGAACAAATGAATCCCGGCTACAAGGTTGCCGATATCTCCCTGGCCGACTGGGGTCGCAAGGAGATCGCCATCGCCGAGGTGGAGATGCCCGGCCTCATGGCCCTGCGCGAGGAATACCGGGGCAAGACCCCGCTGAAAGGCGCCCGCATCACCGGCAGCCTGCACATGACCATTCAGACCGCGGTCCTGATCGAGACCCTGGTTGCGCTCGGCGCCGAGGTCCGCTGGGCCTCGTGCAACATTTTCTCCACCCAGGATCATGCCGCGGCGGCCATCGCCGCTGCCGGCGTGCCGGTATTCGCCTGGAAAGGCGAGGCCCTGGAGGAGTACTGGTGGTGCACCGAGCAGGCACTCACCTGGCCCGATGGCCCAAATGGGGAAAGGGGACCGAACATGGTCCTCGATGACGGCGGCGACGCCACCCTGCTGATCCACAAGGGCAAGGAATACGAGGGCGCCGCTAACGTGCCGGAACCGAAGGCCGACGACAACGAGGAATGGAAGGTGGTCCTCGCCACCCTCAAGCGCAGCCTGCAGACCAGCCCGAACAAATGGACCCAGGTCGCCGACGCCATCAAGGGTGTCACCGAGGAAACCACCACCGGCGTGCACCGTTTGTACCAGATGCAGGAGAGCGGTGAGCTCCTGTTCCCGGCGATGAACGTCAACGATTCCGTCACCAAGTCCAAGTTCGATAACCTCTACGGCTGCCGCGAGTCGCTGATCGACGGCATCAAGCGCGCCACCGATGTCATGGTCGCCGGCAAGATCTGTGTCGTGCTGGGTTATGGCGATGTCGGCAAGGGCTGCACCCAGGCCTTCCGCGGCTTGGGTGCTACCGTCTGGATCACCGAGATCGACCCCATCTGCGCGCTGCAGGCGGCGATGGAAGGCTATCGCGTAGTCGAGATGGATGAGGCCTGCAAGGAGGGCGATATCTTTGTCACCACCACCGGTAATGTCAGCGTCATCAACCACGACCACATGGCGGCGATGAAGAACGAGGCCATCGTCTGCAACATCGGCCACTTCGACTCCGAGATCGATATCGCCTCGCTGGAAAAATACGAGTGGGAAGAGATCAAGCCGCAGGTGGACCACGTCACCTTCCCCGACGGCAAGAAGATCATCGTCCTCGCCAAGGGGCGGCTGGTGAACCTCGGCTGCGGCACCGGCCACCCGAGCTTTGTCATGTCGGCCTCGTTTACCAACCAGGTGATGGCGCAGATCGAGCTGTTCAATCACCCCGACAGCTACGACAAACAGGTCTATGTGCTGCCGAAGGCCCTGGACGAAAAAGTCGCCCGCTTGCATCTGCAGAAGATCGGCGCCCACCTGACCAAACTCAGCCAGGAACAGGCCGACTACATCAATGTCCCGGTCGACGGACCGTATAAGCCTGATCACTATCGCTATTGACAGTTACCAGGGCCAAGTGGCGAGTAAAAAGGAAAAGCGCGCCGGTAGTATGACTATTTAACTCGCGAGCTCGCTACTCACCACCCGCTGCTGACTTAAATGGATTCTCAAAAGAAATACAGACCGATCTTTAGCTGCGAGTTCTTCCCGCCGAAGACCGATAAGGGCCGGACCAATCTGCCGGGCGTTATCGACGAGCTGGCGGCGATCAGGCCGGCCTATTTTTCCTGCACCTACGGCGCCGGCGGCAGCACCCAGGACGGCACCCTGGATGTGATCAGGCTAATCCAGGACAAGGGCTTCGCCGCTACGCCGCACATCACCTGCATCGGCTCGACTGCCGACAAGATCCGGGGGCTGTTGCAACAGTATCAGGAGCTCGGTATCAAGCGCATTGTCGCCCTGCGTGGCGACTTACCCGAGGGCATGGACGATCCCGGTGAATTCCGTTATGCCAACGAGCTGGTTGAATTCATTCGCGCCGAGACCGGCGACCACTTCCACATCGAGGTCGCGGCCTATCCGGAAAAGCACCCGGAGGCGGTAGACATCACTGCCGATCTCGAACACTTCAAACGCAAGGTAAATGCCGGCGCCAATGCCGCCATTACCCAGTACTTCTTCGACCCAGCGTCCTACACCTGCTTCGTCGATGCCTGCGAACAACTGGGGGTGACAATCCCGATCGTGCCCGGCATTATGCCAATCACCAATTATAAACAGCTCGCCGCCTTCTCCGATCGTTGCGGGGCCATTATTCCACCGAAGCTGCGCAACAAGCTGGCCGGTTTCGGCGATGATCTTGCCTCCCTGCGCGCCTATGGGCTTGATGTCGTCAGCGAGCTGTGCCAACAACTGCTCGGCGCCGGGGCGCCGGGACTGCATTTCTATACCCTCAATCGGGCGGCACCGACGGTGGCGCTATGGAAACGGTTTCAACTGCAGCCTGACTGAACGGCCGCTATTCTCTCTCAGGCCGGTTCGCTATACTCATTCCATGCAACTCGGTATCGAGCGCTTATTACAAGAAAAAGGATTACAAAAACAGCTCGCCGGTAAGAGACTGGCGCTGTTGACGCACCCCGCCGCCGTCACCCATGGGCTTACTCACAGCCTCGATGCCCTGATGTCATGCAAGGGGCTGACGGCTTCCGCCGCCTTCGGTCCCCAACACGGCCTGCGCGGTGATAAGCAGGACAATATGGTCGAGTCCGCGGACTATCAGGACCCACGTTACAACATCCCGGTTTACAGCCTCTATGGTGAGGTCCGCCGGCCCACCGCTGAGATGATGGATACCTTCGACGTGCTGCTGGTCGATGTCCAGGACCTCGGCTGTCGCATCTATACCTATGCAACCACACTTTTATATCTATTGGAGGCCTGTGCCGAACACGGCAAGGCCCTATGGGTGCTGGACCGGCCCAATCCGGCGGGCCGGGCGGTCGAGGGCCCGGTCCTGGAGGATGGCTGGCAGAGCTTCGTCGGCGCCAGTGAGATGATCCTGCGTCACGGCCTGACCCTGGGCGAGCTGGCGCAGTGGTTTGTCAACAAACACCGGCTCGATGTCGACCTCAAGGTCATCGAAATGAAAGACTATCGGCCCGATGACGGCCCCGGTTATGGCTGGCCGGCGCATGAGCTTGCCTGGGTCAACCCGAGCCCGAACGCCGCCAGCCTGAATATGGCACGCTGTTATGCTGGCACGGTGCTGCTCGAAGGGACCACCCTGTCCGAGATGCGCGGCACCACTACCCCGCTGGAGGGCGTCGGTGCACCGGATCTTGACGTCGTGCAGATACTCAACAAAATGGCGGCCTTGTCGCCGGCGTGGTTTGACAGCCCCAAGATCCGCCCCTGTTTTTTTACCCCCAGCTTTCACAAACATGAGGGCCGGTTATGCCGGGGTTTTCAGCTCCATACCGATCACAGCGATTACCGGCCGGGATTGTTTCGGCCCTATCGCTTCATATTGTTGTTTCTGAAGGCGCTGCGGCTGTGTGAACCGGACTACCCGCTGTGGCATGACCGCCCATACGAATATGAACAAGACCGCTTGGCGATCGACCTCATCAACGGCACTGACAGCATCCGTCTGTGGGTCGATGACGCCGGGTCGGCAATCGCCGATATCGAGGACAGGCTTAATAAAGACGAGGCCGCCTGGCAGGCCGGTTGTCAGAGCCTGTACCGCTACTAAACGCGGCACAAGCAACAACGAGGTGGTGAAGCAAGCCAGCTCTATTCAGATCCCGCCGGTGTTAATGTCTGCTTGGCGGAATTTTGTTTTTCTTTGTTTTTCTTCTACTTTTCCGGCGGCTGTTTCCTTTGTTGCTGGATGAAGGCCTGCCGTTGTTGTTCCTTTTTCAGTACCTTGTCTTCTTCGACCACACGTAGCATATAAGCGACCAGGGGGATCGCCAGGATAAACTGAAGCAGGCCGGTGGCCTCGAAAATAATATTCCCCGGCACTGGACGGATAAACATCGCCTCCCGGAGTGTGGCGCTGGCCCCATTCAGGGCCAGGACATTGAGCACCAGGTGATTATAACCACCGTCATAGACACCGACCCCGAACCCCCAACCGCCGATAATCAGGAACTGACACAGGCTTAACACGGCGTCGCTACGCTGCCTAGCATAAAACCACAGCAACAACAGTGTCAGGAGTGCGACACCGACGGTAGCATAGGACAGATTGAGTTCAAGATTGTCGCGGTACAGAACGTAGCCGCCATAGAGATGGTGCACCACGACCAGCAACAGAAAAACCAGAAATGCAAGAACGAGTTTCTTCAGCATAAAAAATCTCTTTATACATTTTTATAATCGCTCGCCGGCGACTTGTCACGTCCGACGCCACAACCCGGTGCGGATCAGGCGTCGTTTGCCTGCCGGCGGGCGATAGAGATAGATCCAGGCCCGGCCATAGGGCGTTGTAATTAACTCCCGAGTGTACAGTTCAGGATAGTCCTCCAGCCGGTCCAGTAAACCCATTGTCAGTTTATCGACGGCATAGACTTCACCCCGGATCCCGGTAACACCACCGCGTATCGCCCCCGGGTAGGCCCCCAGGTCGAGCAGAGTGTAGACCGGTTTGCTGTGGTGGCGGCCAAGATAGCGCGCCCGCCGCAGCAAGCGGTGATTCGACCCACCCCGGCACAGGGTGCCATAGACGAAAACAGCTTGGGGCCAGTGATCTTTCATACCAAAAAAACCAGGCAATCGTCGAACAGGGTAGCCGTCGATGCCTTTCGCTGGTGTCGACATCACGGATATACTGGCGCCTGACTATAAAGAGAAATTACAAGGGGGGCGAGTAATGCGCGTGTATTCCATCCTGGCGACCGTGCCACTGATTGTCCTGCTGGCAGCTTGTGACAGCGCCGACAAGACCCGGCCGGCCAGCGATTACACGGCGACCAAAATTACCGACAAGGTCTATGTGATCCATACCACCGCCGATCTGCCCAGCCCGCAAAACCGGGGCTTTATCAATAACCCGGGGATTATTCTCACCGGCACCGGGGTCGTCGTCATCGATCCCGGCAGCAGCGCGGCAATCGGCAAGATCGTACTGGCTAAGATCAAGACCCTCACCGACAAACCGGTGATCACGGTCTTCAATACCCACATCCACGGGGACCACTGGCTCGGCAACGGGGTTATCAAGGCCGCCTACCCGACAGCGGTGATCTACGCCCACCCGGAGATGAAGGCGTTGGCAGAAGCCGGCGAGGGCGATAACTGGATCAAGATCCTGGACCGTATCACCAAGGGCGCAATCAAGGGCACCAAGCCACGGGCTCCGGATATGGGCATCAGCGATGGCGAGACCCTGAAGCTGGGCGGCGTCCGTTTTCGCATCTATCACAACGGCAAGGCCCACACCGATAACGACATCATGATCGAGGTGGTGGAGGAAGGGGTCATATTCCTCGGGGACAATGTCCTTAACGGCCGCATTGGCCGCATGATCGACGGCAATATCAAGGGCAACATCGACGCCATCGAGATCGCCCTCAAGACCAGGGCCAAGCACTTTGTTCCCGGCCATGGCCAGAGCGGTGACCGCGAGGTGGCCCAGACCTATCTGGCATACTTCAAGACCATCTATACCGTGGTTAAGAAATACGCCGCCCAGGACCTGCTCGACTATGAGATCAAGCCCAAGGTAGTGGCCAAACTCGACGCTTACAAGAACTGGCTCGAGTTCGACAACGAGGTTGGCCGTCACGTCAACTACGCCTACAGCCAGATTCAGGACGAGCTGTTCTAGCTCTTATGACGCGTCTGTTTCCAGAGATCACTCCCTATGCGACCCACAGACTAAAAGTCGACGAACCGCACGAACTCTATATCGAGGAGTGCGGCAACGACAAAGGGATCCCGGTGGTCTTCATCCATGGCGGGCCCGGGGCCGGTTTTGAACCCAACCACCGGCGCTTTTTCGATCCCAACATCTATCGCATCATCCTGTTTGACCAACGCGGCAGCGGCCAGTCGACGCCCCACGCCTCCCTGGAACAGAACACCAGCCAGCACCTGGTAGCCGATATGGAGACCATCCGGAAACACCTGGGTATCAGCGAGTGGGTGCTGTTCGGCGGCTCCTGGGGCTCGACCCTGGGGCTGCTCTATGCCGAGACCCACCCGCAGCAGGTGCTGGCGTTGATCCTGCGCGGGATTTTTCTCTGCCGTCCGCACGAGATTCACTGGTTCTACCAGGAAGGCGCGAGCCGTATCTTTCCCGACCATTGGCAGGACTTCATTCACCCCATCCCTGAAGAGGAACGTGGCGATCTCTTGCGCGCCCACTACAGGCGCCTAACCGGCGATGACGAGCTCGCCCGCATGGCCTCGGCCAAGGCCTGGTCGATCTGGGAAGGACATTGCTCAACGTTGTTGCCAAAAAAATCGGTCGTCGAATTTTTTTCCTCGCCGCACACAGCGTTGAGCCTGGCACGGATCGAGGCCCATTACTTCGTCAATAACAGCTTCCTCGAAGACAACCAGTTGTTGCACGACATCGACCGCCTTAAGGACATCCCGGGCATCATTGTCCATGGCCGTTATGATCTGGTCTGTCCGCTGGAGAGCGCCTGGGCCCTGCACCGCGCCTGGGCCGGATCACAACTGCAAATCATCCCCGATGCCGGCCACTCCGCCAGCGAGACCGGTATCGTCAACGCCCTGGTAGCGGCGGCCGAACAGATCGTGTTCGTGCTGACGAACCGCTGATATGGCGCTATACGCTATCGGCGATGTCCAGGGCTGCCATGATGCGCTCCTCGCCTTGCTCGACGAGATCGGCTTTGATGCCGAGCACGACCGGCTCTGGTTTACCGGCGACCTGGTTAACCGTGGTCCAATGTCGGCCGAGGTGCTGCGCTTTGTCATGGGGCGGGGGGAACGGGCACTGACGGTGCTGGGTAATCACGACCTGCACCTGCTCGCCGTCGCCGAGGGCGCTGAGACGATAAAGAAAACCGATACCTTTCGGGACATCCTCGAGGCCCCGGATCGTGAGGACCTGCTGGGCTGGCTGCGGCAGCAACCGCTGCTGCACCACGATGCCGCTGCCGACTATACCCTGGTCCATGCCGGCATCTGGCCGCTATGGGGGCTTGCGCAAGCCCGCAACCTCACCGGCGAGGTCGAGCAGGTCTTGCGTGGCGATAACTACCACGAGTTCTTTCTGCACATGTACGGTAACCAACCGGCCGTCTGGGACGACCGGCTTACGGGTTGGGAGCGTCTGCGGTTTATCACCAACGCCTGCACCCGTATGCGTTTCTGTGGCAACGCCGGCCAGCTGGAATTTACCCACAAGGGCCCGCCCGGGACCCAACCGGTGGGGTTTCTGCCCTGGTATGAACACGCCCACCGACAGGTGCTGGCGACGACGGTGATCTTCGGACACTGGGCGACCCTGCCGGTCTTCGACCACCCGGGCCTGGTATCGCTCGACAGCGGCTGTCTCTGGGGCGGGGCGTTGACGGCGGTACGACTGCAGACGGAAGGCCTACAATATTTCCATGTCGACTGTGAACAGCAACAGTCCATCGACTGATCGGGCATAGGTCTCTACTCGCTACTGGCCGATACCGTTCTCATTCTCCACACAGCTTCGCGCTCTTCGTCGTCGGTGGCCAGTCCCTGATCCTGGTCGGCTGGACCCGGCGCTGGCATTGGATTAGAAAACGCCGGTTCCGTTGGCTGCATCTCGGTGCCATCGGCTTTGTCGTGCTCGAGTCCTGGCTGGGGCTGGTGTGCCCGCTAACCGAAATTGAAAATCGCCTGCGACAACTGGGCGGTGAGGCCGCCTATACCCAGGGCCTTATCCATGACTGGGCCTATCGGCTGCTGTTTTATGATGCCCCGCTTTGGGTCTTTGGGCTGGTTTATACCTTATTTTTTATCGGTGTCCTGATGAGTTACCGCTATTGCCCGCCGCGACACTGATGGGCTCCGGTGATATAGTTGCCGCTCCAGAACCAAGCCCGCCGCAACGATGATTGACGACGACCGCCACCAGATCCGTGTATCCGTCAGAACCCAGTACATCCCGGAACAATCGCAACCGGACAGTCAACGTTATGCCTTCGCCTACACCATCACCATCACCAACGAGGGCTCGATACCGGCCAAACTCGTACGGCGTCACTGGGTGATTACCGATGCCGAGGAAAAGACCCAGGAGGTCCGTGGGGACGGCGTGGTGGGCCAACAGCCCTATCTGATGCCGGGGGTCAGTTTCGAATACACCAGCGGGACCATCCTCGAGACGCCGGTAGGAACCATGCAGGGCAGCTACGAAATGCTTGCCGATGACGGCACCGTCTTCGATGCTGAGATCCCGGCCTTCACCCTGAGTGCGCCCCGAACCCTGCATTGAGGCAGTTTCCAGCCAGAAACGCCATGCCTTTGCATCAGAATAATTACCTTTGTTTTTATAAGGGAATGTACCAGCCGGCCGTTCCCAGCAACCACTGAGGAGAACCATTATGGATACCAACGCCAGTGTGCTTGCCCGCTACTCGGCGGGCGCAAGGCAAACGCAGCCGGAGCTCTGTTGTCCGGTGGGCTATGACCCGGCGTTGCTGGCGGCACTGCCACCGGAGATTGTCGAACGCGATTATGGCTGTGGCGACCCCTCCCGCTATGTCCGGGAAGGGGATGTCGTGCTCGACCTGGGCAGCGGCGGCGGCAAGGTCTGTTACATCGCCGCCCAACTGGTCGGTGACCAAGGGCGGGTTATCGGCATCGATATGAACGATGACATGCTGGCCCTGGCCCGCAAGCACCAGCCGACGATGGCGGAACGGCTTGGCGGTGACCGGGTGCAGTTTCTCAAGGGCTTCATTCAGGATCTAGCCCTGGACCTTGATGCCCTCGAGACCTATCTGCAGGAACACCCTACCCGCAGCAGTGATGATTTCGCCGCCCTGCAGGATTGGCTGGCGCAGCAACGCCGGCAACGGCCACTGATTGCCGATGGCTCAATTGATTTGGTGGTGTCCAACTGTGTGCTGAATCTGGTCCGGGACGACGACAAACAACAACTCATCCGTGAGATCCACCGGGTGCTGAAACCGGACGGTCGACTCGCCATCGCCGATATTGTCAGCGACAAGTCCATACCAACACAGCTGAAACAGGACCCGGAACTCTGGAGCGGTTGCATCGCCGGCGCCTTTCAGGAGCAGGATTTTCTGCAGGCCTTTGTCGATGCCGGTTTCCAGGCCGTGTGCTATGACAAATGGGAGGCCGAACCCTGGCAAACGATCGAGGGCATCGAATTCCGGCCGGTGACCGTGACCGCCATCAAGGCCGATCCCTCGCCCGGTCTCGATGCCGGTCGGGCGGTGATCTACCGCGGGCCCTATCGCGCGGTCACCGATGATGCCGGTCGCGTCTTCCCGCGGGGGGAGCGGATCGCGGTCTCTGAAAACAGTTACCGCCTGTTGGTGGGGGCCTATGGTAATGATTTCATCGGCATCGGGCCGGTGGAGGCAGACAAGCCGCCACCGTGTTGCGCGCCTTCGGATAAGCGACAGTCGCCGCCGGCCAAGGGTAAAAGTAAGGGATGTTGTTAGCGGGCTATATATCCAGATTCGAGACCGACAGGGCGTTGCGTTCGATAAATTCACGCCGCGGTTCGACCTGGTCCCCCATCAGGGTCGTGAAGACCTCATCGGCGGCGATGCCGTCCTCGATATTCACCTTTAGCAACCGCCGCGTAGTAATGTCCATGGTGGTCTCCCACAACTGCTCCGGGTTCATTTCACCCAACCCCTTGTAGCGCTGGATGTTCTGGCCCTTGCGGGCCTCTTCAAATAACCACATCAAGGCATCGTTGAAGTTTGTGACCCGCAGCTGGCGCTCGCCGCGCCGGGCCGTCACCTCGCCACGGAAAATCTCCTCGAGGCGGGCGCCCAGATCGCGCATGGCGGCGTATTCGCTGGACTTCATAAACTCGAGATCGATGCGCGCCTGCTTGACCGTCCCGTGTTCACTGCGGGCAATCATGATCTCATGGGCGTCATTACGGGCGTCAAACCCCAGGCTGACATCATAACGGCGGCCACCGATGCGATCGTCGGTCAAGCGATTCTGCAGCTCGATAACGAAGGCCTCGGTTTTACCCTGGTCCTGCAGGTCGTCGGGGGTCAGGGTCGGCATATATATCAGCTTCTCCATCACCAAGCCATCATAGCGTCGGGCCAGGCGCTGGTTCGTCGACTGCACCGCCATAAAATCACGGCAGAGGTTGCCGAGCAGATTGCCGCTGATGGCCGAACGGCCGCTGATCACTAACTCGGTGTCGACCAAGGCATTCTCCAGCAGAAATTCCTCGAGCTCGCCGTTGTCTTTGAGGTAGGTCTCTTTTTTGCCGCGCTTGATCTTGTAGAGCGGCGGCTGGGCGATATAGATGTGTCCCCGTTCCAGCAGTTCCGGCATTTGCCGGTAAAAGAAGGTCAACAGCAGCGTCCGGATATGGGATCCATCGACATCGGCGTCGGTCATGATAATGATGCGGTGGTAGCGCAGCTTGTTGATATCGAAATCGTTTTTGCCGATACCGGTGCCCAGTGCCGTGATCAGGGTCGTTACCTCGCCGGATAACAGCATTTTGTCAAAACGGGCCCGTTCGACATTGAGGATCTTGCCCTTCAAGGGCAGCACCGCCTGAAAGCGGCGGTCGCGGGCCTGCTTGGCCGACCCACCGGCGGAATCGCCCTCGACCAGATAGAGCTCACATTGGCTCGGGTCGCGCTCCTGGCAATCGGCGAGTTTACCCGGCAGCCCGGTGAAATCCAGCGCCCCCTTACGCCGGGTCATGTCCCGGGCCTTACGGGCGGCCTCACGGGCCCGGGCGGCCTCGATGATTTTCTGGACGATGGCCCGGGCATCGCCGGGGTTTTCCTGCAGGTATTCGCCCAGCTTGGCATTGACGATGGACTCGACCACGCCCTTAATCTCGGAGGAAACCAATTTGTCCTTGGTCTGGGAGGAGAATTTCGGGTCCGGGACCTTGATCGACAATACCGCTGTCAGGCCCTCACGGGCATCGTCCCCGACTGTGTTGACCTTGGCTTTTTTGGCCAGTCCCGTGCGCTCGATGTACTGATTAAGGGTCCGTGTCATCGACCCCCGCAGGCCTGCCAGGTGGGTGCCACCGTCACGTTGGGGGATATTGTTGGTGTAGCAGAAGATGTTCTCCTGGTAGGAGTCGTTCCACTGCATGCTGAGCTCGAGGGTGGTCCCGTTCTTCTCGGCGGTAATGTAGATCGGTATCGGATGCAGCGGCGTCTTGTTGCGGTTGAGGTGCTGGACAAAGGCCTGGATGCCGCCATTGTATTCGAAGACGTTCTGCTTGCCACTGCGTTTATCGATCAGCTCGATGTAGACCCCGGAGTTCAGGAACGACAGTTCACGCAGCCGCTTGGCCAACAGGTCGTAATGGAAAACGGTGTCGCTGAAGATCTCGCGGCTTGGCCGGAAGAAAACATCGGTGCCACTTTCCCCGGTCTTGCCGATAACCTTGAGTTTGCCCTGGGGTTCACCCAGCACATAGTGTTGGTGGTGGACCTGGCCGTCACGCCGGATGGTCAGCTCCAGGCTCTCGGAGAGGGCATTGACCACCGACACCCCGACCCCATGGAGACCACCGGAGACCTTGTAGGAATTCTGGTCGAATTTACCGCCGGCATGGAGGACGGTCATAATGACTTCGGCCGCCGAACGGCCTTCCTCCTTGATCACGCCAGTAGGGATACCGCGGCCGTCATCAGAAACAGTAATTGAATTATCAGTATGGATAGTGACCTTGATGCTGGAACAGTGGCCGGCGAGGGCCTCATCGATCGAGTTATCGACGACCTCGAAGACCATGTGATGCAGGCCGGTGCCGTCGTCGGTATCACCGATATACATCCCCGGGCGTTTCCGGACCGCTTCCAGTCCCTTCAGAACCTGGATACTCTTGGAGTCGTAGGTGGATTTTTTGGCCATGCGGGTGCTCATAAAATCGTGGTCTATTCTATCATTTTTTTCCCGATCATGGCTGACTACATCAGCTCGATTGTGGCTGGATTACGCCCTGTTCCACGTGAAACCGTTGATGCTCGCGCCAGTCATCGGCATTCAACAGCGCGGCGTCAGTGGCGGTGATAAAGGCCTGGGCCGGGAGCCGTTGTACCAAGGCCAGCAACCGGGAACGGAAGCGGTTATCGAGCTCCGAGGGCAGGTCATCCAATAACAACAGACAATTCCGTTCGCTCAAGCTGGCAAACAATTCCAGCTGGGCCAGGCGGAGGGCGGTGATGAGCAATTTCTGTTGGCCATGAGAGGCATTATCGAGAGCGTCTTCGTCATCGATGCGCAGCAACAAGTCAGCGCGGTGTGGTCCCACGCTTGTGTAGCCTCGCAAGCAGTCGCGTTCCAGATTTTGTTCGAGCGCCTCAGCAAGCGATTCCCCCCGCCACCCCGGTGTCAGCTCGAGTTTGACGGTCCCGGGGTAGTCAAAGCCGGTGGCATAATCGGTGAGTCGCGCCTGCCATGCCGGCAGGTGACGCTGGCGACACTCATCTATGGCGCTGGCGACTCCGGCGATCTCCTGGTCCCAGGCCCTGATCACCCCTCGCCCCATCCTGGCCTTGAGAGCAGCGTTGCGCTGCTTCAGCAACCGCCGGTAGTTGGACCAATGGGCGAAGAAGCCGGGTTCCACGTGAAACAACAACCAGTCTATGGCCCCCCGGCGCAAGCGGCTGCTATGGAGAAAATCGTGGTGGCTCTCGGGTGAGATCATAAGCAACGGCAGGGTGCTGGCCAATTCGGCGAGACGGACGTCAGCCCGGCTATCTATGGAAAGCTCGCGGCCTTGTTGCGACTGCTTCAGACCGATGGTTGTGGCCGACCTGCCAGGTCTGCCGATCGTGCCGGTAATCCGCATGGCCGTCTGGCCGTGGGCGATAATAATATCGCTGCGGGCGGTGCGGAATGACCTGCCGGTCCCTAGCAAGTGTGCCGCCTCGAGCAGGCTGGTCTTACCGCTGGCATTGGGCCCGATGATGAGATTCAGACGCGGGTGGGGTATCAGTATCGCCTGGATAATGTTCCTGACATGATAGAGCTCGAGCCGGGTCAGCGGTTGTCGGTCGCTACCGCTGGTCACGGTCATTACAGTCGCATAGGCATGACAATATATTGCGTGTGGGTGGCCTCAGGATTGACAATCACACAGCTACTGTTGGCGTCTTCCAGGCTGATCTCGATGATACCCTCATTGAGGGCGGAGACGGCATCGATGATGTAATTGACGTTAAACCCGATCTCGAGCTCTTCGCCTTTATAGTCAACGGTAAGTTCTTCCTGCGCCTCTTCCTGCTCCGGATTATGGGCGGTGATCTTAAGGCTGCCGTCGCTGAGATTAAAGCGCACCCCCCGATACTTTTCATTGGAAAGAATCGCCACCCGAGTCAGCGCCTCTTTTAAATTATCGCGATCAATCTTGAGTTTTTTCGTCTGCTTGATCGGAATCACTTTGTTGTAATCCGGAAAGCGGCCATCGATCAGTTTGGTAGTAAACACCAGGTCACCGGTAACCAGTTGCAGGTGATTGGGGCTCAACCGAACCTCGATGTTATTGTCATTATCTTCCAGTAGTCGTGAGATCTCTTGCACCCCCTTACGCGGAATGATGACCTGCTTTGTCTCCTCTACGGTCTGTTTCAGCTTGATATCACTCATTGCCATCCGATGCCCATCGGTTGCCACCGCCCGTACCTGTTTATTCTCCAGCTCCAGCAACAAACCATTCAGATAGTAGCGAACATCCTGCTGTGCCATACAAAATTGGGTCCGTGCCAACAGCCCTTTAAAGACACCTTGGGGTAAGGTAAATGTCTGCTCCCATTCGGTCGTCTCTAGATTAGGAAAATCCGTGGTCGGTAGAGTTGCCAAGGTAAAGCGACTGCGGCCGGCCTTAATGATAACTTTCCCCTTATCAAGTCTCAGATCGATTTTAGTATCCGCCGATAAAGTACGGCAAATATCGAGCAGCTTACGGGCGGGAATGGTAATAGCACCATTTTCACCTGGTTTGACATCAGTGTGGGTAACCACCTCGATCTCTAGATCGGTGCCGGTTAATTTTAATTCCTTGCCTTTAAGCTCGATCAGGACATTGGCCAGGATCGGGAGCGTTTGTCGCCGTTCAACTGCACCCGCTACCAGGCTCAGTGGCTTCAGGAGTCCTTCACGTTGGATATTAATTTGCATAATAAATAATAAAAATAATTTTTATAGATTATTGTTATTACTAATTCACGTCTGATTTGTGGATAGCGTCAGAGGTATTATGGAATAACAAGCGTTTGGTTTCAAAACTGTTGTTTACCGAGATGTGATTAAGGTGTGTATAGCCTGGTTCTTGGTGTGGAGGGATTTCCCCGTCCGTTTCCATGCCCATGTTTTCCACAAGCCAGTACCGGGCTATGCACAGGTGTTCAGTTTGTGAGTATTCGCAATAGGTTGTCGTAATCTTCCTTGATACGGCTGTCTTTGTCGAGCAACTCGGCCACCTTGCGGCAGGCATGGAGGACAGTGGTGTGGTCTCGGCCACCGAAGGCCTCACCGATCTCCGGCAGACTGTGGTTGGTCAATTCCTTGGCCAGTGCCATGGCGACTTGGCGTGGCCGCGCAACCTGGCGCGAACGGCTCCGGGAGTGGATATCCGACAAACGGATCTTAAAATATTCGGCGGCGGTCTTTTGGATATTGTTGATAGTTACCAGCCGGTCCTGGAAGGCCAACAGATCCTTTAGACTCTCGCCCGCCAGTTCGATATTGATATCACGGCCGGTAAACTGAGCGGTGGCGATGACCCGGCGCAAGGCCCCCTCCAGTTCCCTGACGTTAGAGCGCACGCGTTTGGCGATAAAGAAAGCGACATCTTCAGGGAGCTCGATGTTCTCGAACTTGGCTTTATTGATCAGAATGGCGACCCGGGTCTCTAGTTCCGGTGGCTCGATAGAGACGATAAGGCCGGAGCCAAAACGCGAGACCAAGCGCTCTTCAATACCGGCAAACTCTCTCGGGAAACGATCCGAGGTGATTACGATCTGATGCTGACCTTCCAGTAAGGCATTGAAAGTATGGAAGAATTCTTCCTGCGAGCGTTCCTTGCCGATGAAAAACTGGATATCGTCGATTAGCAGGGCGTCGAGCGAGCGATAGAATTTCTTGAACTCATTGATGGCGTTATGTTGCAAGGCTTTGACCATATCAGCGACGAAGCGTTCGGAGTGGATATAGGCGACTGTGGCTTCAGGCCTATGCTCGAGAATGGCATTGCCGGCGGCCTGCATAAGATGGGTCTTGCCCAGCCCAACGCCGCCATATATGAACAAGGGATTGTAGGCGCCCCCGGGATTATCACCGACCTGGCTGGCAGCAGCGCGCGCTAACTGATTGGATTTGCCCTCAACGTGGGTGTTGAAGGTGAAACCCGGATTCAGGCGACCGGTGGTAATCGCCGCCGGTCCCTTGACACGGGTAACGGCGACATGGGTGGTGCCATTGGCAGCCCCCGCTGCTTTTTTCTGGCTCCCGACCTCGATCTGGACCTCGACCCCATCGTTACCGCCCCGGTATTGACCGACGAGCTCGGTGATGCGGCTAAAGAAACGTTCCTTGACCCAGTCCATAACAAAGCGGTTCGGGGCCAGCAGGCGCAGGGAACTGCTATCTGATTCCGCATGCAACGGTCTAATCCAGGTATTGAACTGTTGGGCGGACAGTTCCTCCTCGAGACGATCCAGGCATTGTTTCCAAATCGTCGGCTGTGGCACGTTATCTCATCCGTTTTGTTATTTTATGGTGAGCGGGGGCCGGCAAGTCTACATGGACATCAACATCGAATCCACCACATTTTGAAAATTGTTTGCGGATGGAGGTAAGTGGGCAGAAATGTTGACAAGATTATAGGAAAGGAAGTAAGTTTGCCCGCCCATCAACGAATGACCTTATTAAAAAGAGACTGAGCAATCATGAAACGACCCTTTCAACCAAGCATTTTGAAACGCAAACGGAACCATGGTTTTCGTGCCCGTATGCGCACGGCCAGCGGGCGTGCCATAATCAACGCCCGCCGCGCCAAAGGGCGCGCAAAGCTCAGCGCTTGATTTGAGGCCAATCTGTGCCGGCCCAGCTGGGGTTGCCGCGTTCGCACCGTCTGCCGAATTCGCGGGCATTCGCCGCAGTCAAGGCCACGGCCCACAAGAGCCATAGCCTGATGTTTAGCGTCTTTGCCACCCCGAACCGTCTGGCCCATGCGCGTATTGGCCTGACGGTCTCACGGCGGGTCTCACCCAAGGCAGTGGTCCGGAATCGAATCAAGCGGTGTATCCGTGAGTCGTTCCGTCATCATCAACAGTTACTGGCTGGCCGGGACGTTGTGGTTATCGCCAAGCCCAAGGCGGGTGTGGCAAAAAATTCGGAAATGGATGTTTTACTGGAACAACACTGGAAAAATATAAGCAAACAATGCGAATCATCCTGATTGCACTCATCCGCGTCTATCGTTATTTGCTGAGCCCGCTGCTCGGTCCATCGTGCCGTTTTACCCCGACCTGCTCCTGTTATGCTCAGGATGCGATTGCCCGCCACGGCGCCATGCACGGGGGCTGGCTGGCGCTCCGGCGCCTGTCCCGCTGTCACCCCTGGCACCCGGGTGGTTATGACCCGGTACCGGAAGAGCGGCCCCACGGTCGGCAACAGCAGTAAACCGCTATGGACATACAACGCACCATTCTACTGGTCATCCTCGCCTTCATCTTTTTGATGATCTGGCAGGCCTGGGAACGTGACTACGGGACCAAGCCCCAACCACCGGCAAAGACCACCGCCAAGCAGACCCCGGGCAAGGGGATCCCCGGCGACGTCCCTGACGTCAGCCGCCGCAAACCGGGCCAGACCGGTAGCAAGGTCAGCGACGAGGCCCCGGAGTTTCCAACGGTGATCAAACTGGCCAAGGGCCGCAAGATCCTGGTTAAAACCGATCTGCTCCAGGTGACCATCGATACCTATGGTGGCGATATTCGCGAGCTGTTGTTACGGCAGTATCCGGTATCGAAAAAGAAACGCGATGATCCGTTCGCACTGCTATCGGAAGGCAACAAGCGGCTCTATATCGTCCAATCCGGTCTTATCGGCCTGGGTGACAAATACCCCAACCACAAGACCCGCTATCGCGCCGACAAGACCCGCTATATCCTGGCCGACGGCCAGGATACATTGAAAGTCCGGCTTTATTGGCGGGCGCCGAGCGGTGTCCGTTATACCAAGGTCTATACCTTCCAACGGGACAGCTACGTCGTCAAAGTCGATTACGAGGTCGACAACCGCAGCCGGCGGACCTGGAAAGGCCTGTTTTATGGCCAGATCTTGCGTACCCAGCCGAGCGAAGACACGGGCTTTTTCCTGACGTCGATCCCGAGCTTTACCGGCGCGGTGATCTTTACCCCGACCGAGGGCTACGAAAAAATCGATTTCGATGAACTTGCCGACAAAACCGACCTCGCCAAGATTTTCCGTGACAACGCCGCCATCGAGGTAACGGGTGGCTGGGTGGCAATGATGGAGCATTATTTCGTCACCGCCTGGATGCCGCCGCAGAAAGGCCTGCACCGCTTTATCGGCGGTACAATCAGCGGCAATGTCTTCAAGATTGGCTATAAGGACCTGAACCCGGTCACGGTCGCCGCCGGCAAGCGCGGCACCCTCGGCAGTTCGCTCTATGCCGGGCCAAAGGAGCACGACCGGTTGGAGAAGCTGGTGCGGGGCATGACCCTGACGGTGGACTTTGGCTGGCTGACCGTCCTCTCTGACCCCCTGTTCAGGATCCTGCGCTTTATTCACAGCTGGCTCGGTAACTGGGGCTGGTCCATTATCGGCCTGACGGTGTTGATCAAGCTGTTGTTCTTCCCACTATCGGCCAAGAGCTACAAATCCATGGCGAAGATGAAAAAGGTGGCGCCGAAGATCAAGAGTCTCAAGGAGAGTTTCGGCAAGGACAAGCAGCGGATGCAACAGGAGATGATGAAGCTCTACAAGGCCGAGAAGATCAACCCCTTCGGCGGCTGCCTGCCGATCCTGATCCAGATCCCGGTCTTTATCGCCCTCTACTGGGTGCTGCTGGAGAGCGTCGAGCTACGCCAGGCCCCCTTCATCCTGTGGTTGGATGACCTGTCCGCGCGTGACCCCTATTTTGTCCTGCCGGTCCTGATGGGCGCGTCCATGTGGGCCCAACACCATCTGAATCCGACGCCGATGGACCCGACCCAGGAAAAGCTCATGAAGATGTTGCCGATCCTGTTTACCTTCCTGTTCCTGTTCTTCCCCTCGGGCCTGGTGCTGTACTGGCTGGTCAACAATGTCCTGTCGATCGCCCAGCAGTGGCAGATCACGCGCATGCTCATTACCAAGGGGCATTAACCCGGCCCAGCCGTGGCTGAGGTAGACACCATCGCCGCCATCGCCACGCCGCCCGGACTGGGCGGTGTCGGTATCGTTCGGGTATCGGGGCCGGGCGTGCCGGCCATTGTCACCGCCACCCTTGGCACGACCCCGCGGCCGCGCTATGCGCGGCTGGCGACGATCCACGACGAACAGGGCCGGGCGATCGACGAAGGCCTGGTGCTGTATTTCCCGGGACCGCATTCCTTTACCGGCGAAGACGTGTTCGAATTTCAGGGGCATGGCGGTCCTGTGGTCCTCGACCTGGTGC
>FXBF010000176.1_pt1 | contig 20097 bp, 20 predicted proteins | sample 5335321 | NCBI WGS metagenome assembly FXBF01 (sample SAMEA103928391, study PRJEB20085) | sediment metagenome | isolation source: sediment
GGCAATCCGTCGCCACTTCCTGCGGAGGTAGAATGGTCCCACCGCCGGAGGAAATGATCTCGATGCGTCCCGTCTATGCAGTGTCGGGCGGAGTTTCCAAGTTCGCCAAAGCTCGCCCGGACAAATCCTTCCAGGCCGTTGTCAAGGAAGCCTACGACTATTCCATAGAAGACATCGGGCTGGACTTTCCGACCTTCACCTCTCTGGTGGATGGATCCGTGGCATCTTATTTCTCAGACCATTTCAGTCGTCAGCTGATGTCCGGCATAATGGTCCAGGACTACCTGGGCTTGTGTCCCAAGCCCAGTCATCGGGTAGAGGGCGGCGGCGCGACCGGAGGGCTGTGTTTCCAGGAGGCCTGGAAGGCGATCGCCTCGGGTCATATGGAGGTATGCGTGGCTTATGGGTTTGAGACGATGAGCCACGTGGAGACCTGGAAGGGCAACGAATTCATCGCGCTTGCCTCGGATGTTTCCTGGGACTATCCGGTAGGAGGCTTTTATTCCGGATACTACGCCATGATGGTGACGCGACACATGAAGGAGTTTGGCACGACCGTCGAGCAAATGGCGGCGGTCTCGGTGAAGAACCACATCAACGCCTATTACAACCCTTACGCGCAGAAGCGCAATCGCTATTCGATCGAGGATGTGCGCAACTCGCCCATGGTGGCCTGGCCACTGACCCGCCTGGATATCTGCGTGATGTCGGACGGCGCAGCGGCTACTATCCTCGTCTCTGAGGAAGGGCTGCAGCGACTGGAGGCCGCCGGCGCGGTGGTGCGCCGGCCGCTGGTCCGGGTGACAGGGATCGGCCGCGGAACGGATGCGATGCGCATGGCCGACAGGCCGCACGTAGATTATGAGACCTTCATTCGGGACTACGCCACGGAGCAGGAAAAAGGTTCCGATGAGACGCGTGCCTATTACAAGGAGCTGTGGGATCACGGCACGCGCTATCCCGGAGTGCACTCCTTCCGAGCAGGGCGTACCGCGGGCAACATGGCCTATAAGCATGCCGGCATCACCGATCCCCTTGACGAGCTTGACTTCATCGAGCTGCACGATGCCTACACCTCCAGCGAGATACAGACCTATGAGGACCTCGGGCTTTGTCGCTACGGAGAGGGCGGACCGTTTGCGGTGTCCGGCAAGGCCTTTATGCCAAACGTCGAATACGACCTGGATCTGAAGCATGCCCCGCTTTGCCCCGTCAACCCTTCGGGCGGTCTCATCGCATGCGGACATCCGGTTGGGGCGACCGGCCTGATGCAGGGAGTCTTTGCGATCTGGCAGCTGCAGGGCACCGTCGGTATTCATTTCGAGGATGACACGCTGCAATTGGAGGGCGCCAAGCGCGGCGCGATTCACTCGCATGCGGGAACCGGTACGTACGTGACTGTCAGTATCCTGGAGCAGGAGAGCTAGAGATGGGAGAACTTCCCAAGAAACGACCTGAAACCCTGGGCGGGTATGTGGTTCACGGTATTCCATTTCCTAGAGAGTTGGACCCGGATGCGCTGGCCTTCCTCAAGCGTATGGCGCCGCTCCAAATCGAACAGGAATACAAGATCACCTATCTGCACTCGTACGGGCAAGACAGCCCATGGTTCGCGGCGGCCTCCAACAAGCGGCTGCTGGCAACTCGGGATCCTGCAAGCGGCTATACCTATGCCACCCCGCGCGGTCACGATATGAATTCCGGCGGAGAAACCGAGTGGATCGACATTTCCGACCGAAAGGCCGGCATTCACGCCTTTACGGTCTGCCACTTTGGCTCAGAGGAGTTCCTGCCGGAGACGCCCTTTATCCTGATCCTCGTGGAATACGAAGGCGTAGATACGCTCTTCATGGCCCGCCTGGTTGGTGTTGACCCTATGGCCGCCTCGCTGGACTGGATCGGGATGGAAGTTGAGCCTCGCTTCCTTCGCAACAGCAAACTCAAGCCAACCGACGTATATTTCATCCCTCGAGAAGCTGAAGCTTGATCGGCTGGCGAAGCGGAACCCTCCTTGCCCCAGAGCCTCTCACCGGATCACCCCAACCTTCAAAAGGCGGCCAGCCGCCTGCGGCGCGTGCTGCTCGCCTGGGCAGCCCTGTTCGCAGGAATGGCGGTGCTTACATTTTTCACTTCACCGGGAGTGATCCCTATCCAGTGGATGGCTGGATTGGCACTCTTGATCCTCAGCGCCGCGCCGGACCCCGCGCGTGGCGGAGGCTACCTGGGCCTGCAACCGGCGCTGCTGGGCCTAATATCGATTACCTGGGCGCTTTCACTGCTCGGTCTTGTGCCGGCCATCAATCAAATCTTTGCATTGGATCCCATTGTTCTGATGTTCCAGGCCGGACTCATCGAGAGCGTGGCTCTGGCCTTCGTGCGCGGGATCCTGGTGCTGATGGCATGGAACCAGCTGCTGTTCTATCGAATGCTCTATGGAACCCTAGGCACAGTTGGCCTGGAGCCGGGCGCGCCTGACATTCCAGAGGTGGTTCCCAACCGGACCGCATTGCTCGAAACATACGCCCGTTGGGCTGGCATCTCCGGCGGCGTTATCATTCTCGCCGCCTACCTAATCCCCAACAGCGATCTCGTTCTGCCGCTGCTTTCCAGCTCGCTCGGCGCGGGAATGGTGGCCATCGGACTTGGAGTGGGAGTGGCCTTCTCCCCCACCGACCGCCGTCCCGCGGCTCTTGCATCTATCGTGGTCGGAGGCATTATTTTTGCGGTGTCGATCGTGTCTGCTCGTTTGCTGGGCCTATGAATGAGCTAGGGAATGCATTGATGCTGCACAACGCTCGCCGCCGAGAACGGCGGCTGCATCTTGTGATGGCGACTCTGGGGCTGGTGGCAGGTGGCGGATTTCTGCTGATCGGCTTCTACCGCTGGACCTTTGCATTGAGCAATTACGGCCCGGCTGTCGTCTGGCGCTGGAGTGCGGCATGGCTGGCGGTTGGCCTGCTGTTCCTTATGATCGGATTGGTAGGGGCCGCCTGGGTCTTTCGCTGGAATTGGCTCACCGTCACCACTTTTGAGAACGGCCTCCAGATCCAGCGCAGAAGACGCGTTACAAGCGTCACCTGGAGCGAGATTCAGGCAATATTGGTATCGGGTGTCACCTATGGCGTGCTCGGAGTGATCTGGGGATCGCGCTCGAGCTTACGCCTGGATATCTCGGGTGGGCGCAGAATTCAATTTTCGGATACGCTGGCTGGGCTAGCCCAACTTATCACCACCATCAAGCGCCACGTTTACCCGCGCCTGCTGAACGAATACTCCCAGCATCTACTGAATGGGCAGCCTATACCCTTCGGTCCGCTTCAGGTCCGGCCCGAGGGAGTAGCTAAGGGTCAGCAGCGACTTGGGTGGAGCGAAGTAGCCTCGGCCGAACTCAAAGACGGCAATATCCTTCTCAATCCCATCCAGCGAGGGGCCCCGATTCGCGTACGTGCTAACGCAGTTCCCAATGCGGAGATCTGCCTGCAGTTGATACAGCACTATGCCAGGCAATCGAATCCGCAGAATGTTCAGCCAGCCTGAATGCAGTACGGATGGGAGATGTTTATCCGCCACGCGGGCAGGTGCGAAAAATGAGTCCCGATTCTGACTTTGGGGGTCCGGTCGTTTGGGAGCCGGGGCCTGACTATACCGAGCGCGCCCATCTGACCCAGTTCATGCGCCAGCATGAGCTGTCCGACTTCGACGCGCTCATGGCGCGTTCCACGCGGGACGTGGGCTGGTTCACTCAGGCCGTGCTGGACTACTTGGATATACGTTTTAAGCAGCCCTACTCGCAGGTCGTAGATCTATCGGAGGGAATCGCCTGGCCAAAGTGGTGTGTGGGCGGGCGAATGAATATCATCCACAACTGCCTCGACAAATATGAGGGTACGGAGACCGAGTCGCAAGCGGCCTTGATCTGGGAGGGAGAAGGCGGCCAGGTGCGCTCGCTCACTTACGGGGAACTTCGCACGCAGGTGAACCAGGCGGCCGGTGGCCTGCGCTCCCTGGGATTGGGACCCGGCGATGCCATCGGACTGTACATGCCGATGGTACCCGAAATCGTAGTCGCATTGCTGGCGATTGCGAAGATAGGTGGGGTCATCCTACCGCTGTTCTCGGGCTACGGCGCGGGAGCCGTGGCCTCGCGGCTGGTAGATGGTGGTGCCCGAGCATTGATCACCGCCGATGGCTATTCACGGCGAGGGTCAACGATCGAGATGATGAGCGTCGCGGATCAGGCTGCCCGTGCTTGCCCCTCGCTCGAACATGTTGTGATCTATGCGCATGCCGGACTGCCGATCGAGATGCTTGAGGGCAGAGACCTCACCTGGGATTCTTTGTTGACGGGCCAGCCCACGGAGGCGGAGACCGAAGATACGGAGGCCGAGGCGCCGTTGATGGTGATCTACACCTCCGGCACGACCGGAAAACCCAAAGGCGCAGTCCATACCCACTGCGGCTTTCCCGTCAAGGCCGCACAAGACATGGCGTTCGGAATGGACGTCCACCCCGGCGACCGGATCTACTGGATGACCGACATGGGCTGGATGATGGGGCCCTGGTTGGTGTTTGGCGCGCTACTGCTCGGGGGTACTTTTTTCATTTTCGATGGAGCTCCTGATTTTCCGGGGCCGGATCGAGTGTGGGATCTCGTGGAGCGCCATAAAATTACCAGCCTTGGTATCTCTCCTACGCTTGTGCGGGCTCTGATTCCGCACGGCGATGAGCCCTTCCGCTCCCACGACCTCTCCCCTCTGCGGTTCTTTGGCTCAACCGGCGAACCCTGGAATCCCGATCCGTGGATGTGGTTGTTTCAGAAAGTCGGAGGCGGCAGCCGCCCGATCATCAACTACTCGGGTGGGACGGAGATCTCGGGTGGTATTCTGATGGGCAATCCGATCCTGCCGCTCAAGGCCACCGCATTCTCCGGCCCGTGCCCAGGAATTGCCGCCGACGTTTTCGATGAGCAGGGCCATTCGGTGCTCAACCAGGTGGGCGAATTAGTCATCAAGTCTCCCTGGATCGGCATGACCCGCGGCTTTTGGAAAGACCCAGAACGATATCTCGAGACCTATTGGTCCCGCTGGCCGGAGGTCTGGGTCCACGGTGATTTTGCAGCCGTGGACTCGGACGGATCGTGGTACATCCTGGGCCGCTCGGATGACACAATCAAGGTAGCCGGCAAGCGCCTCGGACCGGCCGAGGTCGAGTCCGTACTTGTGGATCACCCGGCGGTTATGGAGGCCGCCGCGATCGGCGTTCCACATGAGATCAAAGGCAGCCAGCTCATCGTCTTTTGCGTTCTATCTCCCGACGTTACGCCATCGAACGAGCTGGCCGGCGAACTTCGCGAGAAAGCAGCCAAGGAACTGGGTAAACCCCTCGCTCCGAGCCGGGTACGATTCGTGGGCGATCTGCCGAAGACCCGCAACGCCAAGGTGATGCGGCGCATGATTCGCTCCGCCTATCTCGGTCAGGATTACGGCGATACTTCGGCCCTGATGAATCCTGAGGCGCTGGCTGAGTTTGCAGCCTCGAAAGACAGTTAGCGGACAAAGCGTCGCGGGTATGTATACATGAGCTTAATCATCCACACTTCACTATGGAATAAGCTCCCATTCGGCTATGCGCAATAATATGCGCGCGGAGAAAAGACATGGAATTTGAGCTTAGCGAAGAACAGCGCATGTGGCAGCAGGCGGTTCACGAGTTTTGCGCACAGGAAGTCAAGCCCCTGGCAGCCGAAATGGACGAGCGGCAGGAATACAACGCCGACTCCGTGGAGAAGATGGGTCCGCTTGGATTGCTGGGGCTGAATGTCCCGGAGCAGTACGGTGGAGCCGGCATCGATGCGATCAGTGCCGCCATCGCCATTGAGGAACTGGGCTGGGCCGACGGGGGCACCGGGCTGAGCGTATCGGCCCACAATGGGCTAGCCTGCGCCCCAATCGCGCTTTTCGGCACCGAGCAGCAGAAGCGACGCTGGCTGCCCGACCTGGCGAAAGGTTCGACAGGCCTCGGTTCCCTGGCCCTGACCGAGCCTGGAGGCGGGTCGGATCTCATGGGTGGCGTCAAGACGCGTGCGGAGCTCACCAACGGAGAATGGGTGTTGAATGGCAGCAAGGCTTGGATTACGAACGCCAGTGTGGCCTCACAGATTGTTACTCTGTGCCGAACCGACCCGAATGGCGGCTCGCGAGCCTTGAGTCTCATTGTCGTTCCCGCAGATGCCGCCGGGCTCCACATCCATCCTGCCGAGAAGAAGATGGGCGTTCGCGCTTCACCTACTCACGCATTGACCTTCGAGAAGGTGCACGTGCCTGAGGATCACCTGCTCGGCACCCCGGGGGATGGGATTTATCAAACATTGGAGGTGCTGGACGGCGGCCGAGTGTCCATCGGCGCGCTTGCGGTGGGCCTGGCTCAATCCGCGGCAGAGGAAGGCATACGATATGCCAAAGAGCGCCAGGCGTTTGGTGGGTCCTTAAGCCAGATCCAGGCGATTCAGTGGATGATCGCGGATGCTGCAACCGAAATCGAGGCCGCGCGTCTATTGGTATACAAAGCCGCCTGGCTCAAGCAGAAAGGTCTCCCATTCACGAGGGAGGCTTCAATGGCCAAGCTGTTTGCTACGGAGATGGCGGAACGCGTCTGTCGCAACGCGATTCAGATTTTGGGTGGCTACGGCTACAGCGCGGAGTATCCCGTGGAGCGCATCTACCGTGACGCCCGACTGATGACGATCGGCGAGGGCACCAGCGAAATCCAGCGACTGGTCATTGCCCGCCGCGTCCTGGGGATCGAATAATCTTCCTGGAGCGCCAACCCCACTCTCACTCCTCGAATAATCTCAGGAGCTCGGCAGCCCTGCATGCAGCATGGCCCCCATCTTCTCCCTGCTGGATCGATAAAAGGAAAGGGGCTGTCTCCAGCTTCTTTGAGACAGCCCCTTTCCTTATCCGCTTGGTAGATTTGGCTAGCCTTCTCGCGGCCGCCTTTGCCTGGCTGCGATTAGTTCGGAGTTTCAGGAGGCGGCGCCGCAGATTCTGGCGCGGCCGGTACTATCTCGCCTTCGCTGCGACCCAGCCACCACTTGTAGCCATAGTATGCGACTATCGCACCTACGGCCGCAACGACCCATACAGGCCAAACCGCCCGTAGGACCGTAGCCACATCAGAGATTGGCGCTAGATAGAGGAAATAGTAGGCCAGCGAGATTGCCCACAAGAGCACAAAGGTGCCGAATAGCCAAAAACGCATCAATCTAAGTCGCCTTTCTGTATCTTCGCTCATCCTGTCCCTCCTTGTCCTGATCGGTCACTCGGCTTGCACTACTGCGCACTCCGACATTGAGTAGTCTAGAGCGCCCCCTGCCGCTTTCAATGGGCCTTTATGCCTGTAAGCGGCCAAACTCCGAAATGAGCCTCGCTGCACATTATATTGGCCCCCCATAAACGCGCAATCGCGGCCCTTCATAAGGGCCATGGCGCCTGTTTCCCATAATTTGGCTAGTTGCTGGCCCGAAACCGTTTGAAGTGCCGACTAGCATGCCGCGGCCAACAGCGCGACGGCAACCCCAACACGAACGGCCGATTGGTCTTAATCCAATTCACTCTTTGCGCCGCGATCAAGTACGCCGTAAGCTTCGCGGATGTTACCGACTCTATATTATGGAACCCTAATCACAGGTGACGGTCGGATGGTTATAATCGGACACCTGCAAGCAAGTTTCAACGGTAGGAGCCTGTAAGTGGCCTTACCCGTCGCATCGACTCGCTGTGCTACTCTCACAAGTAGCCTCAACCCGGGGCCGTGGGCCCATAACAGCGAGGAACCTGAATGCGACTTGACATCTACATCGACGATTGCTGCGAGAACTGCAACCACGCCCGGCAGATCGCCGAGCAGGTCCGTGAGCATATGCCGCAGGTGGAAGTGAACTTGATCGAACTCACCGGCGAGAAGCCCGGCAGCGTTTTTGCGGTGCCGACCTATTTATTGGACGGTGCCACGCTTTATCTCGGGAATCCGAGCGAAGCGGAACTTTTCGAAAGACTTACGACCGGACTTTCCTGACTGGAAATCCCAGGAGCCCAATGGAGACCGTAAAGCTCGAAGCATTATCCGAAATCGAAATCTTCCAGGACCTGACCAATCAGGAGATGGAGGAGATGGACCGCTCTACAACCATGAGTACCTGTGAGCCTGGCCGCGTGTTCTATGGGCCGGATGAGGCGGGGGAAGTACTCTTTCTTTTGAAGAAGGGCCGCGTTCAACTTTATCGTCTCTCCCCTGAAGGCAAGAAGCTGGTAGTTGCGATCCTGGAGAAGGGCTCCATATTCGGTGAGATGTCCCTCATCGGACAGGGGATGCATAATACATTCGCGGAGGCCATTGAGGAGTGCATGCTTTGCGTCATGAGCCGCATGGATGTCGAGCGCATCATCGAGGAGAAACCTCAGGTGGCTCTGCGCTTCTTGGAAAATATGGCGATCCGATTGCAGGAGACCGAGGCCAAGCTCGAAGACCTGGCCTTCAAGAGCATTCCCGTTCGTCTCGCCGCGCTCCTGCAAGACTTGGCCAGTGAGAGTCACTCGGGCGACACCATCGAGGGCTACACACACCAGGACCTGGCGGAAATGCTGGGCACTTACCGTGAAACTGCCACGCAGACTCTGAATGAGTTCAAGTCCCATGGCTTGGTAGAGATCGAACGCAAGCGGATTCGGATCGTCGATCCCGGCGGGCTGGAAATCCAAGCTCAACCTTGACCACTTTGTAGGTCCCCGCGCACGACCCGATCGCTCGCAAACCAACCACCCCTTCCAGGTTCCCAGGTCGATTCACTCTTTTGAGTTATCACGTCTGTGGCGGATCCCTGACTATAATCCTGTGACACCACTTCTCAGGTAAATGATGAAGCTTGTAGAGTGCATACCCAATTTCTCGGAGGGCCGCCGGCCGGAGATCGTGGATGCGATTGCGGCCTCCATCCAATCCGTGGAGGGGGTTCAACTTCTCGACCGGCATAGCGACCAAGATCACAACCGCACCGTGATCACCTTTATCGCGCCGCCGAAACCTGCGGCGGAGGCGGCCTTTGCCGGCATCTCGAAGGCCGCCGAACTGATCGATCTGGATCTCCACGAAGGGGAACACCCACGCCTTGGAGCCACCGATGTGGTGCCCTTCGTCCCGATTCGGGAGGTCACCATGGATGAATGCGTAGAGTTGGCGCGCGAGCTCGGCCAGCGAGTGGCGAATGAGCTGGGGATCCCGATCTATTTGTATGAAGCTGCCGCCACCCGCCCCGATCGCGTCGATCTGGCGAACATCCGACGCGGCCAGTATGAAGGGCTCAAGGCCTCGATCGCAGAAGACCCGGATCGAGCACCGGATTTCGGCCCCAAGCAGCTTGGCCCCGCGGGTGCCACGGTAGTCGGGGCTCGCAAGCCACTTATCGCATTCAACGTGTACCTGACCACCGACGACGTGGAGGTGGCTAAGAGAATCGCGAAGCATGTACGCCACTCTGGCGGCGGCCTGCGGTACGTCAAGGCACTTGGGATGTTGGTGGAGGGCCGTGCTCAGGTTTCGATGAACCTAACAGATTTCACCCGCACCCCCATCCACCGGGTGGTCGAAATGATCCGAAATGAAGCAAGTCGCTACGGAGTGGGCGTGCACAGTTCAGAATTGGTGGGTCTGACCCCTCAGGCGGCCTTGGTCGACGCCGCAACCTGGTACCTGCAACTTGACGAGCTTGAACCAGAACAGCTCATCGAAAATCATCTGGTTGGTGCGACCCAGGAGTCCTTCCTGGATCGCCTCGCAGACGGCGCTCCGACTCCAGGCGGTGGATCTGCAGCCGCTCAAGCAGGAGCCATGGCTGCGGCTCTGGTAGCCATGGTGGGACGGCTGACGGTAGGCAGGAAGAAATATGCGGAAGTCGAGGACCAGGCGCACGCGATCGTGCAGAAGGCAGATAAGCTGCGAGGTGAGCTCGAGGCCGCAGTCACCGAAGACGCGCGGGCATTTGACGAAGTGATAAAGGCGCTGCGCATGCCCAAGGACTCGGATGATGAGAAGGCGGCCAGGGGCGAGGCCCTCGAGCGAGCCACTATTCATGCAGGAGAGGTACCTCTGAAAGTCGCCAATGGCTCAGCGGAAGTATTGGAACTCGCGGCGGAGATTTCGGCGATCGGCAACGTAAATGCACTCGGCGATGCGGGAGTCGCGGGAAACCTGGCTCTGGCGGCTGTTCAGTCCGCGGGCCTGAACGTAAAGGTCAATGCGGGCGGGCTTGCGGACCAGGAGTTAGCGGGTCGTTGGCAGGCGGAGCTTCAGAGGATTGAGGTTATTACGGAAGAGAAACTCACAGAAATTCGTAAGCAGCTACGAGAGCAAGCCGAGATCAGCTGACCCCCCGATTGACTCACCATCCACTAGCTTCGAAGATCTCTCCTAACAGAGCCTGACGTTCCTCATCCGTCATCGGTCGCGGCTGCGCGAAATCCTCCAGCATAGCGGTGAGCAGCTCGGTGCTGATATGGCGCCCGTCGTAGAAGGTGTGTCGATCCAGAAATTCCTGGCGCAGCGGCAGCTCCTGCATCTGATCGAAGAACAGGTTCCCCAAACCGTAGTGGATCAAGCCATCGGAAAAGAACTCTATCGATTGGGGTCGATGGGCCTGGCTGCCGTTGACGATGATCGCGCCGGCCTCGACTGCACCTTGGAAAGCCTCCACCTGATCGGGCAGGGGTCTTGAATTTGCAGATTCCCGCCACTGGAAGGTGAAGATCACGGAGTAGCCTTCGTCCGCAAGCTGCGTCACGCGTTCCATCAATCCTTCGTCATCGCAGGGCAGCGCCCCCGGACGATCATCCGTGGCCCATACGTAGGCCGGCCCGGCCGCGTTGCAGCCAAGAAACGCCAATCGATTGCCGTTGTGCTCGACGATCACTGGCAGGCGTGCCTCCTCCAGGTCCCGGCCACCCGCGAAAGTCTCGAAGCCATACTGATCGTATAAGTCAAGTGTGTATAGAAGGGCCTCCGTTCCCCAATCAGCCAGGTGATTGCCAGAGAGTTCAATCAGATCCACGCCCAGGCCTTCAAAGAGCGGCAGGTGCCGGGGTGAAGAACAGAACCGCAGGCTAGTTTGAACCGGATCCGGAGGCGGGCAATCCTCGCTGAAGGCCGTTTCGTGGCTGACATGGGTGATATCCGCCTGTTGCATGACGTCCGCAATCTGCTGTCCCGGATAATCGGCCCCATAGCGATCCATCCTCCAGGCGGTCGCCCGGACGAGGGCCGAAACACCTGTCATAAGAACGGTGGTTAGTTTGCTTGGATCTCGATTCGTTTGGGGCCAGTCGAGCAACGGTTCCAGCAGATCCATGATCTCTGGGTCGCCGCTTAAGCCAAAGCTCATAGCCAGCGGATAGCTCTGCGTATCGAAGTTCCAGTCCAGTGGCGAGCTGTCGTTCAGTCTCATCACTTTCCACCTCGGCTCGAGCCTCTCGAAGGGGATGATGGCATAAGCATTGCGCGCCTCCCAGACCGAGTTCAGAAGCTCGTCTTCGGTAGTGACCCGTACCTCAGATTCAATTCCCAGCAACGGCGCCATTTCATTTCGTACTGGGTCAGAGACGTAGACTGTGAGTTCATCGCTTGTACCGGTCCAGGCACGACGCAGCTCTTGAAGAGATACCTGATCCTCGATAGTTGGGAAGGGAGCCACAACCGCGTAGGTCCAGCGCGCGAGCGCTCGGTCCGGATTCGGCTCGATTCGAACCTCCGCCAATGCTGGGTCCTCGACCCACTCAATTGGCAGTTCGCGCAATTGAGTAACCAGGCGGGCGGGCGCAAGGAGGTCGGCCGGCAGGGCGGGAGAAGCCCACAACCGTACGGTGGCAGGTTTGGGTACCGATGTCGGTGTCAGAGTGGGCGCGTTGGTTGGTAGTTGGGTTGCGGTCGGTAGCTCTGCGACAGGCGTCTGCGGCGCGCTTGAGCAGCCTGCGAGGAGCAGCAGGGCAATCCACACCGCAGAGATTGGCTTGACTTCTAACCTCATTCGCTCGACGCCGAAATGAAACCGCCCCGGTGAGCTCCACCAGGGCGGGCCCCTTGAATCCGCGGTCTCAAAACCGGGCGAGTGGCAGGTTCGAGCCCGCGCGCGAACCTCCGGTCCCCTTCAGGATGGTTCCTATCCCTCCGACGACCGCTTGTCCTCCAACTCGATTTCCTTTTGGCCTCCGAGATCCCCCACCTGGCGCACAAGCCCAAGCAGCAAGAGACCCAGCTTGAGACCATCCGCTGCACCCATCTCCGGAGGATCCTCTGAGCGCTGAACCATGATGTAGGTAGCGCCGAGTCCGGTGAGGGCACCGACAAGACCTCCGATGATGAGCGCCTTGGCTTTCCAGTTCGAATTCATGTCTTCTATCCTTTAAAGATGCCGGCCAGATAACGAAGGCCGGCAATCAGCGCATAGGTGGCCGCCCGCGGGACGATAACCGGTTTCGTAGCTACCTCACTCGCTTGTGAAACAATGGCCTGCGCGTCGAATGCGGCCTCTCGCGTTCGATCGAACGGAGCTGGGATCACTCGGGTCAGGTAGATCACTCCGATCACGCCCATCACGATAATGACCAATCCCACGAAGCCGAAGATGATCGCCAAGGCAAAGAGCAGGATTAACGAAATATCCGCCCACACGCTGGCATCACCGGACTGTGACAGCCACAGCAGTCCAATGAGCAGCCCGACGACCAAAAGCCCCAATCCGATCGGAAAGTAGATCTGCCAGCGCACCTGATTTCTCCAGGCTGCCTTGACATCTTCGCCGGTGATTGGATAGCGCTTCTTTAGATCGAAAGGATCCATCGCGCGGCTATTTTAGCACGGGGGCCACGCGGTCCTGAATTTTGACATTCTGGAAATAACCATGCTTCCCACTTCCCCCGCGCGTGGCGCTGGTTTAGAATGTCTCGTGATGAGCAAGACTGGCAAAGTTGCGGTGGTTAAGACCTCCCCGACATCCATTCTCGAAGATGTGCATCAGGTGATGCATCTGGGTGGTTTTGAGACCGCCCTCCCAAGAGACGCGACCACCGGTTTAAAGATCAACATCTCCTGGCAGACATGGTATCCGGCGTGCTCTTCGACCCCCTGGCAGATTGAGGGAGCAATCCTGGCGCTCCAAGATTCTGGCTATGCCGATCTGGTGGGAGTACACAATGACACAGTGGTCGTGGATACTGCAGTGGGCGAGATCAACAACAAGCACCGCTTCATAACGGATAAGTACGACATCCCCTGCATCTATTTGTATGAGGAAGACTTTGAATGGTTCGAATATAAGCCCAGCAAACCGCTGCTTGTGCTTGACAAGGTATACCCGGATGGGGTGTTCATACCCAAGGCGCTGGTTGGCCTCAATATGATCCATCTGCCTACGGTCAAGACCCACGTTTTCACGACCATTACGGGCGCCATGAAGAACGCCTTTGGCGGACTGCTTCACCGCAATCGGCACTGGACGCACGCCGTCATCCACGACACACTGGTCGACCTGCTGATGATCCAACAGGAAATCCACCCCGGCTTGTTTGCCCTCATGGACGGAACCTTCGCGGGTGACGGGCCGGGGCCGCGGGCCATGCGTTGGCACCAGAAAGACATTATTTTGGCCTCGGCGGATCAGGTCGCCATCGATGCCGTATCTGCTCGGCTCCAGGGATTTGATCCTATGAAGATCCGGTTCATTCGCCGCGCGCATGAGCTTGGGCTGGGAGTTGGAGACCCCAGCCAGATCGAGATCGTGGGCCACGATATCGAGACCGAAGAACCCTGGAATTTTCGCCAGGAGGACACCTTCGCGAGTCGCGGACAGAAGGCGATTTATCATGGCCCGCTGAAGCCGCTTGAAAAGCCGCTGCTGCAATCGCCTCTGGTCCCATGGGCTTACTTCGCCAGCAACTTCTATCACAATGTCTATTGGTACCCATTCGTGGGGCGTGGCCGAGTGCAGGCGGCACTCAAGACGGAATGGGGGCAGCTTTTCGAATCCTACGGCGACGGCAAAGTCGTCATGCCAGGGATGGAGCCTAAGACCGTGATTCAAGCCGGGATCGGCTTGCTGGTTCTGGCTGCCCTGGCCGCGATCGGAATAGGCATCGTCACAAGGCGCTAATTCCTTCGAAGCTCGCCGATCCCCAGGCAGCCCAAGTGATTTCCTCTAACGAAACGCTGACAATTTGCCAATCTTTTTCTTATAAAAATCCTGTACAAATAGGGTGGGTAGGAACGCCTTACATTTACGCGCAACGACAGTATTGAGGTCTTAGATAAAGGGGCAAATGGTGAGTGACGATACATTGGATGTACACAAGATGATCAGGGGCGACGACAACCTGAAGGGTGGAACAGTCGGTCCGACCGTTGAGGAGCTTGATTTTGACTTCTCGGCGATACGCGCGGCCGACTCGGGCGATTCTATTGCCCAGTACCTATCAAATGTGGGTCGTGTGCCCCTGCTTACAATGCAGGACGAAGTCGATCTAGCCAAGAGTATTGAGCGGGGGAACAAGGCCAGCGGGACGCTGGCCAAGAGTGAGCTCGGCGCAAAGCGCAGGCGGGAACTGCTGCAGCAGGTTCAGGACGGAATGGCTGCCTTCGAGCATCTCATCCTGGCCAATTCCCGATTGGTCATTAGTGTGGCTCGCAAGTACCGCGGCCGCGGTGTTCCGTTCACCGATCTGATCCAGGAAGGTCATATCGGGCTGATGCGGGCCGCTAAAAAGTTCGACTGGCGCCGCGGCCTTAAGTTCTCAACTTATGCCACATGGTGGATTCGCCAGGCGGTCACCCGCGCCATCTCAGACCAGAGCCGCACCATCCGGCTTCCGGTCTACATGGGTGAGCAGATCACGAAGCTGCGGCACGCAGCCACCCAACTGACCCAGACCCTGGGCCGGGATCCTACGCTCGAGGAGCTTGCAGAGAGGCTGGAAGTTCCCGTGGCACGGGTCGAAGAGCTCATTCGTGCCATGGAGCAGCCGCTTTCGCTCGAGAAGCCAATGGACGAAGAGAACGATCGAGAGCTCGGCGACCTGATTCCAGACGCGGATGGGCCTGATCCGGAAACTTGGACGCTCGAGACCTTGTTGGGTGACGATCTTCGCACAGCGCTTGATGAGCTGCCGCCAAGGGAGCGCACAACGCTTGAGCTGCGCTACGGATTGAAGAACGGAAAGACACACACATTGGAAGCGATTGGAAATCAGCTGGGCGTTACGCGCGAACGGGCACGCCAGCTGGAGGCTCAGGCACTTCGAAGGCTTCGCCATCCTTCTCAGCGCGGGCGCTTGCTAGGTTACTGGGAAAGCTAGCGACGGCGTAGCGCACCAGGCGAGCCCGCAGCCTTTGGACCAAATAGGACTGAGCATTTGAAGCGCACCGCAGGAGGTGCGCTTCTCGCGTAAGCTTGAGCTACCACCGATATCGCTTAGAATTCGTTGGGTTTGCCCAAAATGATCACCCAAGTACCTGGAATCCGCATAGGTCACGCTACCGACCCTCAACACCATACGGGCTGCTCCGTCATCCTTTGCCCAGAAAACACTGTAGGAGGCGTCGATGTTCGTGGTCCCTCTCCGGGAAGTCGTGAAACGGCGCTTCTAGGGCCTGATAAGCATGTGGAATATGTCACGGCCGTATTGCTGACAGGCGGAAGTGCGTTTGGCCTGGCAGCCGCCGACGGAGTGATGCGCTACCTGGAGGAGAATAATCTCGGTCATTGGACTCCTCGGGCGACCGTGCCTATCGTCCCCGCGGCCGTTGTTTACGATCTATTCATCAGTGAGGGGAAGCGCCGTCCGGACGCCGAGATGGGCTATCGTGCCTGCCAGGCTGCGCAGGCCGATGAAGTCGCGCAAGGCAATGTCGGCGCGGGTGCCGGGGTTACGGTTGGAAAGTGGGCCGGATTCAAAGGCATCATGAAGGGTGGATTTGGCACTGCCTCCGAGGAAATTGAGATTGAAGGTGGGGAGAAGCTGATCGTTGGAGCCGCGGCGGTGACCAATTGTGTGGGCGATATCCTGAATCCGGACGGGACGGTCCTTGCGGGCGCCCGCAGCCCCGACGGATCGTGGTTCGCTGAGGACGATCCGTTGCAGCACCTGGCCAGGGAGCCCGAGATTCCAGCAGGTACCAATACCACCCTGATCGTTGCGGCAACCAACGCCACTCTCAGCAAAGTTGATGTGAATCGGTTGGCTCAACATGCCCAGAATGGGCTGGTGATGACCGTTCGACCCTCACACACGACTCACGACGGGGATATAGCCTTCGCGCTCGCCACGGGCCAGATGGAGGCGCGATTTGATTTGGTCGCTTACCTGGTTGAATTAGTGGTTGCGGAGTCCATTCGGAATTCGGTGCGGTATGCGTCCGATCTGAAAGGTATTCCCGGACTGGCTGGCTAACTATGAAACTCCTCCTCGCCGAGCTTCACTGTCATACGTACCGCTCAAAGGATTGCCTGATGATGCCAGAGCGGCTCTTGGAGACCGCTCGGGCGAAAGGTATCAGACGCCTAGCAATCACTGACCACAGTGAAATTGAAGGAGCACGCGAGGCCCACGCGCTGGATCCCGACCTGGTGATCATTGGCGAGGAGGTCTACACGACCCAAGGTGAGTTATTGGCCTACTTCGTAACAGAATGGATCCCGCCCGACCTCGAACCGATGGATGCCATCCATCGCCTGAAGGAGCAGGATGCAGTCATCAGCGTGGCCCATCCCCTGGACCCCTTTCGCGGCGGCGCGTGGCAGGAGCCCGCCCTGCGCGAAATCTTGCCTTATGTGGATGCTTTGGAGATCTTCAACGCTCGCACGGTCGGTAAAGATGCCAATGAGCGGGCTCGGGATCTGGCCGATGAAGCCGGTCTCCCGGGGACGGCTGGCTCGGATGCCCACGCCTATCTAGAGGTGGGCACCGCGGGATTGCGCCTACCGGCCTTTGATGATGCGGAGGGGATGCGGGCAGCACTCAAGCAAGCGGAGGTAGTCGGAAAACTATCCTCTCCGCTCGTGCATTTCTTCTCCCGCTATGCGACCTTTCGGAAGCGACTGGGCTGGCGCCCGAAGTCCTAATCTTCCTTGGCCCGAAGATGCGGGAACAAAATGACCTCGCGGATGCTGGGACGGTCAGTTAGCAGCATAGTGAGGCGGTCGATACCCATACCTAAGCCACCGTTGGGCGGCATCCCATAGCGCATCGCCCTCAGGTAGTCCTCATCCAGCGGATGGCGATCTGCGTCATGCTCTTCATAGGTACGCCCCATTTCCAGAAATCGCTGCTCCTGCTCGAGCGGGTCGTTTAATTCCGTAAAGGCGTTGCAGATCTCCATCCCTGCCACGAATCCTTCAAATCGCTCGACGCTTTCCGGATGGTCTGGATGGGTCTTGGCGAGTGGGGAAATATCTCGTGGATAATCGTATAAGAAAGTCGGCTGGATAATTTCCGGCACGACATGATGATCCAGCAGATGTTCGATCAGCTTCCCGCGCGAGGCTTTTTCAGGAGCTTCAATCCCGGCTTGTAGTATCGCCTTGCGCAGTGCTTTTTCGGATTTATGCTCGGCATAGTCAATCCCGGTCTGCTCTGCGATTGCCGCGCTTAACTCGATTCGTCCCCAGGGAGGGGTCACATCGATGGTTTTGCCCTGGTATTCGATCTGCGTCCCGCCCAGCACTTGCTCGACCATATAGGTGATCATATCTTCTGTTACATCCATGACCAGCTGATAATCAGCATAGGCCATGTAGAACTCCAGCTGCGTGAACTCGGGCTGGTGAGTACGATCGACGCCCTCATTCCGAAAGTCCTTTCCGATTTCATAGACACGCTCCAATCCCCCCACGAGGAGCCGTTTTAGATAGAGTTCGAATGAGACGCGCAGATAGAGGTCCTGATGAAGCTGATTGTGATGAGTGATGAAGGGCTCCGCAGCCGCTCCGCCGTAGATGGGCTGCAGCACGGGGGTTTCAACCTCCAGAAATCCGAGATTATTGAGGTACTGGCGCAGCGCATCAATAATGCGAGCTCGCGTTCTAAACACCTCTCTCACCTCTGGATTGACGGCCAGGTCGGCGTACCGCTCACGGTAGCGCGCCTCCGGATTGTCGAACGCCGAATGGACCACGATCTCTTCGTCGACGACCTCTTCCTTGGCAGCCGGAAGCGGGTAGGTGGCCTTCGACAGCATAAGAAATGATTCAACCCGCACGGTCACTTCACCGGTCCGGGTTCGGAACATCTCCCCTTCCGCCTGAATGAAATCGCCGAGATCGAAGGCTTCTAGAAAGAGATCAAATTGATCGGGACCCAGCTCGTCCTCGCGAAGATACAGCTGGAGCTTTCCGTCATTGTCTTCGATATGGACAAACGCGGTCCTGCCCATCTCGCGGATGGATCTAAGGCGCCCGGCCACTGCCACTCGAACTTCTTCATCCTTGGCCGCAGCCTCGAAGGCCACGGTTGCTACGCTCGAGGTGTGCGACCGAATCGTTCGCGCCGGATAGGGATCGAGTCCTTCTTTTCTTATGCGGTCCAGCTTTTGGAGCCGGACTTGTGTGAGCCTATCTGTCATGGATCATCTCTCTCTCCCCAAATAAAAAGCGCCCCGCGCCAGGACCTCGGCGCAGGGCATTTTTTCGCTTCGGTTCACTCACTTGATCTTGACGATACGAAAGTTTAGAACGCCTGCAGGTGCCTCGACCTGGATGTCGTCTCCGACTTTGCGTTGTAGCAGCGCCTGGCCTAGCGGAGATTCGTTCGAGATAAGGCCCTCCTTGGGGCTGGCTTCCGCTGCGCCAACGATGGTGTAAGTTTCACTGGATGATCCATCCTGTCTCACCTCCACCGTGCTGCCGATTAGCACCATGTCTGTGGCCCGACGGCGCTTGATCTCTTGAGCCGAGGCGAGCATATATTCGATTTCAAGAATGCGTCCCTCGACGAAAGCCTGCTCGTTCTTGGCCGCCTCGTATTCGGCGTTCTCAATCAATTCGCCATCTTCCATCGCTTCGTGTAGTCGATTGGCCACTTCCTGGCGCTTGGTGTCGAGCAAGTAGGTCAGCTCATCCTCAAGCTTCTTGCGGCCCTTTTTGGTTAGATAGACTGCTTGGTTCGCCATTGCAACTCCAGACATGCACTCCTGGGCTTGTATTCAAATATGAGTGCTTCCCTAATATGACAAAAATGAACTGAGAGAGTCCTCTCAGCCCATAAGCGCCGGGGATCATAGCATAAGTTATTAGGGCTGTCCAGATTGCCCATTTTGGCGAACAAATTAGCCGCTTTTGCTCGCCCGCGGCTGATTCGCGGCGTCGCAAGTGATAGGATTCGGGTTCTTGGGAGACTTGTATTTATGGGAATGCCTCAAGCCGGGGATGCAGCGCCCGAATTCGAGTTGCAGGCCGATACCGGAGAGACGGTTCGTCTTTCGGACCACAGGGGCAAGAAAGTGGTCCTGTTCTTCTACCCGAAGGCGGACACCCCAGGCTGTATCAAGGAGGCATGCGGCTTTCGAGACGATTATTCGTCGTTCGAGGACCAGGACATCGTCGTGCTGGGCATCAGTCCGGATACCGTGCGTGCGCAGGCCAAATTCAGTGAGAAGTATGGCTTTCCGTACCCGCTTCTAGCCGATAGGGATCGAGCGGTGGCACACGCCTATGGGGTTCGGAAGCCCAGTGAACAGCGCCCATCTGGCGCTGCATACGGAACTCGTACCACTTTCCTGATCGATGAAGCAGGCCGTATCAGCCGTGTATACGAGGGTGTTAAACCCATCGGGCACAGCCAGGAGGTCTTCGCCGCCCTGAACGCGGCTTCCAGCTGATCCCCTCCGGGCACGGCCAGGAGCTCTTTGCGTCCCCGAACCCGGCTTCCAGCTGATCTCTCGCAGGTTCACGGGAATCTTTACCCATCCCCCGTGTTAAAATGCCGATCCATGCGCCGTTAGCTCAATTGGCAGAGCAGGGGCCTTTTAAGCCCAAGGTTACAGGTTCGATTCCTGTACGGCGCA
>FXBF010000177.1_pt1 | contig 20065 bp, 18 predicted proteins | sample 5335321 | NCBI WGS metagenome assembly FXBF01 (sample SAMEA103928391, study PRJEB20085) | sediment metagenome | isolation source: sediment
ATTAATTTAGCAAAAGAATTAACAAAGTTAGGTATACAAGTCAATATTATCACTTTAAAAAGAAATAAAGATGAACTTAATAAGGAAAGATTAGAACAAGGCATTAATATTTACAGACTTCCTTTATTATCAAAATGGATAGAGAAGACCTTTAGGCAGCCTGTTATCAAAGGTCTATGGAGACAGCTTAAAAAAGAAAATTATGATTTTATTCAATGTTCAGAAGATTTTGCTCTAACTACTTTGTCTGCGGCTTTATATGTTTTATTTAACAAACCCCGTTTGATTATCTATCAGGGAGTCTACGCTTACAGTGATAAAAAAAGAATTAGATTACTTATGTTTCTTTATGATTTGATAGCAGGCCCTGTTTTAAGATATGTATGTTGGATGGCAGTTTGTAAGACTAACAGGGCAAGCCAATATTTACAGGAAAAAGGATATAAAAAAATCAGGGTAATTCCAATAGGAGTAAACACCTCAATATTCTATCCTGAAAAGAAAGAAGACAGCGAAACATACGAATTATTAACGGTTGGAAACTTTATTCCGCTTAAGAACTATACCCTCATAATGGAAGTATTCCGTCTACTGAATAATTTAAATGATAAAGTTCGATTAACAATTATCGGGACAGGTCCGGAAGAATCTAAAATAATTAATTACCTTAAGCAATATAACTTGACGGATAAAGTTAAATTACTTAAGAATGTTCCAAACAGTCAAATAAGGGAATACTATTCTGAATCTGACCTGTTTATGCTGTTTAGTAAGATTGAGATCTTCGGTATGGTAATGTTGGAAGCCATGGCTTGCGGGTGTCCTGTAGTCTCTACACCTGCACCCGGGGCATTGGATGTCATCTCAAACAATGTTAACGGGTTCATCGTTAAAGATAAAAATCCTGATGAAATCGCCCGTCTTATCAACTCTATACTCTGTAACAGGAACCAACTTATGAATATTAGAGAAAATGCAATTAAAACTGTTAATGAAAAATATTCATGGCCAATAATTGCTGAACAGTATCATGATTTATATTTAGAACAATCAGATGGATGAAAACAGGATAGTTTTTTTTCGAAATGATGATGCAGGTTTGTATTCAAAAGAGCCTGTTTCGTCAGAATTAATAAATCTTACAAATATATTCATTGAAGAAAATGTGCCTGTTTCCCATGGAGTAGTGCCTGCAGTTGTCAATATTGATACTGTAGAATGGCTTAAGAAAATAAAATTGCAATATCCGAAGTTAATAGGTATTGATCAACATGGGTATAAGCATCAAAAACATGATAGAGGAGAATTTGGCGGCAGTCAAAGCTATCTTGAGCAAAAACATGATATTGCTTCTGGTATGGAGTTAATGAAGAAGTATTTTGGCTCTGCTTTCTCTTGCTGTTTCAGCTCTCCCTGGGTGAGGTATAATCGCAATACAAAAAAAATATGTGATGAACTGGGATTTAGAGTCTTTTCAGGCGGGGTTAGTCCCAAATTCAATGCCCGTATTTTTAACAGTATTGGACGTTTACTAAATTCGAATGTGATAGGCAAAAAGGAAGTCTCATATCACAGAAAGAATAATTTTACACAAAGAGGATTCAATATACTGGAAATCTCACCGGGAATAGATGTGATTCAAGACTACAGGTTAAAGACAATAAAACCTTTGGAACTCATTCTTCCACGTTATGAACAGTGTAAAAAACATTTCAATGTTATAGGTTTTCTGCTGCATCAATGGGTGTTTGATTCTAAAGATAAACTTGATATTATTCGAAAACTTTTATTTGATTTAAAAAGCGATTCACATCTCTCGTTCAAATTAATCGAGGAAATAAAAGAAAAAAGGATTGATAATTAAATATGCCATGGACAAAACAGCATCTCAATACATAGATCGCAAGACACCATGCACAATTACTCCGACATTTCGATATGTTAAACCTTATATTGTTGGTAAAACACTTGATATTGGAATAGGGACAGGTGAATATCTGGAGAAATTGCCTGATGGCTCAATAGGAGTTGATGTGTCAGAAAAAAACATGCAAATAGCAAGTGAAAAAGGCCTGAATGTTATTTGCGCTGACATAAATCAAAGACTGCCTTTTGCAGATGGTTCTTTTCGGACTGTATTTTGTTCTCATGCAATAGAACATGTTGATTCACCTCTTAATCTTTTAAGAGAGGCGGAACGATTATTAAGTTCAGAAGGAAATCTTATATTGGCTATTCCCATAGAAAAAACATTGGTTGGCCTTTTCGACGAAGGCTATTTTAAAGGTCATAGTTCCCACCTATACGGTCTTAGTGTTGAATGCATCGACCATTTACTCAAGAAAACAGGATTCAAGCCTATTGAAAGATATTATAACTTCCCCATTCTCAACCGAATTGCTTTTATCGATCGAATACTACAGTTTTTCAGGGGTAATTATTGCCAGTATATCTGTACCATGTATTGGGTTGTGGCAGAGAAAGAGCATTAAAGAATTCAACAAAAGATTTCAACCATCGGTTATTGCTAAATTATTGAAAAACAGATTGAAAATTTGCAGGATTACTTCGGCTTTTCCGCCTCCATGGGAAGGACTTAGGCCAGGACCATATGAATTGTCAATGACTCAGGCTATGTCAGGGCATGATGTAACAGTGATTAGTAAATATTCAACGGGTTACGAAGCTCTCGATAAAGCAATACCTTTTAAAATTCACAGGATTAGGGCTAAGAGAAATTTAGTATTCAGCCTTCTTGCTGCCATCACATTTATCTTTCTTCATTTGAGAAATAAATATGATGTTGTCCATAATCATGGGGATTCAGCAATTGTTCTTCTTTTGCTTAAAAGATTATTCTTTTTCAAAATTCCTATAGTAACTTCTGTTCATATTGTGCGTAAGTCGCAGTACAAAACCATTCAAAAAGTTGATATCTATAAAGTGCCGAGAGAGTCTTTAGGTGATGAAGCCATTGATATGCTTCCAACTAATAAAGAAAATAGAAGAGAGTTGTTAATGGAAAAACTATATCTTAAATTGTCCGATGGTTTAGCTGCGGTAAGTGAAGGATTAAGGGAAGACATTAAAAATGAATATAGTATTTCAGATAAAGCATATGTCATTCTGAATGGTGTAAATATAGAACATTTCCGAAAAAGTAACAGGAGCGGCAATGAATACATAAAACAAAAGCATGGTATTGATTGCAAATATTTAATTCTTTTTGTTGGTGTTTTAAACGGAAGAAAAGGAGAATTTAATCTGATAAAAGCGATGCAGAAAATAGTTTCTGTGTCCCCTGATGCTAAGCTCTTAATAATTGGTGATGGTCCAACAAAAGATATTGCAATAAAAATGGCCGCAAACCTTAAACTTGAAGATAATGTAAAATTTATTTCAAATGTTACATATAAAGACATAAATAAGTATTATATGGCCTGCGATTTATTTGTGTTACCTTCCTTTTCTGAAGGATTGCCTAAAGTTTTATTAGAGGCAATGGCTTGCGGTACTCCTGTAGTCGTTTCTGATATCCCGGGGCATAGAGAGATTATCACGGATAATGTTACAGGATATCTTTTTAAAATCAATGATATAGATGATTTAAAATCAACTATATTAAGAGTATTAGAAAATGCTGATCAAAGAAAAATTATTGCTTCTAATGCTAAAACGCTTGTGGAAAAGTTATATACGTGGGAAGCTGTTGCAAAGAGATTAGATTATGTTTACGAAACAGTACTGGACAGGTAGTTTGAGGAAAACCGCAATACTAAAAGTGGAAGAAATTAGAAAAGAGTTTGCAGGGTGGGTCAGTCCCGGGTATGATTACAGACTGCGCATTCTGCGCCATATTTTCAATAAAAAGGATATTGAAGGGCAGTATGTTTTAGATATTGGTGCTGGTTGTGGGGAAACAAGTGGTTCATTTATGGTACATTTTGGTGCATCAGGAGCTACTGCAGTCGATTCGTATGAAGGGCATGGTTCAGACGTATCAACATATGAACAGATAAAAACCCTACAGAGCATATTAGGAAACAAGCTGAAAATTATAAAACAAGACATCTGGAACTTCTTTACCGAAGATAAATACGGATTTATAGTTGCTATATCGTCATTACACCATATAGCAGAATCTAAAAAAACATTAAGACAAGACCTTAAATTAGAGCAGAAGATTGTCGAATTGTTCAAAAGAATTGGCGGCATGTTGAAAGATGACGGAAAATTTGTATTTTTTGACTTAGCCCGACGAAACTACAGCCCTATTCCCAGGTATAGAGAACGTTATAAAACTGTTGTAGATCTGTCAACGAAGCAGGACCCCTGGGCATGGATGTCGGCACTAAGGAAGGCCGGCTTTAGAAAAGTCCGGCTTAGATATCCGGCACCAGTCGTTCTTGACAGGTTTAAATTTATTCATTGGCTGTTCAACAACTATTTAATGTGCATTCTTACTAATTCAGGGTATTTGATAGAGGCATCAAATTTCAAAAAAGAATACAACAAATTATATCAGGAAGCAGAATAGCATGCTTAGATGTTCAACCTAACATGAGAATCACCATGATAACAAACGATTTTCCTCCAAACTGTGGCGGCATAGGGTATTATGTTTATTATCTCTCCAGAGAATTAATTAATATGAACTACGATGTTTCGGTAATCTTACGGGGTAAAGTAGATAGAAGTTATTATTATGAAAATATCAGTACAAGAGAAATTAAAGTTCCCGGGCGCCCGCCGCTTAATCTCCCAATTTTCAGAAGAAAACTTGAAAAAATATTACAGGAAGAAAAAACTGATTTAATTCATATTCACAATACTTCAATGCCATCGATAAGTTGTAGTTGTCCTGTAGTTGTCACAGCCCACTGGTGCATGAAAGAAGCTGTACCTAACTTCTATCGTCCTATAAGAGACCTCGATGCGTTCTTAAGGAATATATTGTTTCCTTTTTACATTCACGTCGAAAGAAAGCTTTCTCGTTCATGTGACAAGCTTACAGTAGTAAGCAACTCACTTCGGAATGAGTTTAAAAAACATTATAAAGTTGATAGTGATGTAATATATAATGGTGTTGATTATGAGAAATTCAATGAAAATAGCTCACTCAAAGAAGATATGCTCCTTTTTACCGGCAAGTTTCGTTTTGGCAAAGGTTTATTAGACTTGCTTGACATAGCAGAGATGCTAAAGAGAAGCCATCCAAAAGTGAATGTTGTTATGGTTGGCAATGGTCCGATAAAAAACAAAATCCAGGAACATATACGGACAAGGAATTTATTTAATGTAAAAACAGTTAATCATCTTTCACATTCGGAACTGCTTGAATATTACCATAAATCAAGAATATACATTTTGCCATCCTATTATGAAGGTCTTCCAACTACCGTGTTGGAGGCTATGGCCTGTAAACTGCCTGTCGTGGCTTCCAATGTTTCCGGTATTCCTGAAGCGATTGAAGAAGGGGTTACAGGGTATATGTTATCCCCTGGTGATATAAAAGGGTTTTACAGCAGGATTGTTGAAATGCTTGAAAATCCCGAAAAACAGAGGAACTTTGGAGAGATGGGAAGGAAAAGAGTCATAGAAAAATTCACATGGCCTCATATTGCGAAAGAAGTCATAAAAAGATATCAGGAATTATTATAAATAAACAGGCTGTTAAAAAACTGTTTTTTATAGCTTTCACCTCTGTTGCTGTCATTCCCGTGGAAACGGGAATCCAGTCTTTTTAATATGTTACTGGATGCCCGCTTTTGCGGGCATGACACTCATACTAAAAGAGAAGAGTTTTTCAACAGCCTGTAAAGAATTAACAATGAAAAACAAGGTTTATATTTCTTCAATAAATAATGATTTTCAAGAACAAATTCTTGCTGCTTTTGAGTGGATTGGCTGGAAAAGGATTATAAAAAAAGATAGCAGGGTTTTTATTAAGCCTAATTTTACATTTCCCTTCTACAAACCCGGTATAACGACCTCACCCCGAATGATTGAAGCGATTTTATCTGTTCTATCACAAAGGACATCAAATATATCCATTGGTGAAACAGATGGCTGCGGAGGAGCATGGAAGGTGGAGGATGCTTTTGAAGGTCATGGTTTACCTGAGATATGCAAGAGGCATAATGCCAATCTTGTAAATCTGTGCAACTGCGAAACAGAAACTGTTGAGATTAAGTTAAAAGGAAAAACAATACATCTTGACCTTCCGAGATTGCTTCTTGAAGATACAGATGTTTTCATATCTGTGCCTGTACCAAAAATTCACTGTATGACAAAAGTGAGCTTAGGTTTAAAAAATCAATGGGGGTGCATCCCTCTTTCGAAAAAACGTTTTATCTATCACCACTGTTTTGATGAGCTTGTCTGCCAGCTTAATAAAGTGTTAAAGACAAAGATAGTAATTGGTGATTGTATGCATATGCTTACAGGAAATGGTCCTATGTTCGGAGATGAGATAAAAATGGATATGATGGTTGCCTCAAATGATTTGGGGTCGTTTGAACTGACGATGCTGAAATTAATGGGGTTAGATGGAGGGGATATAGGACACATTAATGAAGCAGGAAGGTTGGGAATAATACCGGAATCTATAGATAGTATACAATTCAATACTGATTGGACCAGTTTTGTAAGTGATAAATTCTTTTTGAAAAGGACAATCCAAAACTATATTGCCCTGGTGGGTTTCAAAAGCCGGTTTATAACCTGGTTAGGATATGAATCACCAATATCCGGTCTTTTACATAAAGTATTATATGCACTTAAAGGAAATCCATTACAAAAGGCTGTTAACGAACATCAGAAACATGAACACTAAGCCGATGGTGAGTAAGCTTGTCAGTAAAACCTCTAAAGGCATATTAAAGGGACTTAAATACCATTATAATACATCCCTCAATAAACCACAGGATTTAACTTTCCTGGTATATTCAGTCACCCGAAGGTGCAATTCAAGATGCGTAATGTGCAACATATGGCAAGAAGAATCCAGTCGGGAACTTACGCTGATTGAGATAGAAAATGTACTGCGTAACCCTTTTTTTTTAAATCTAAGGTATGTAAATCTTACGGGTGGTGAGCCTTTTTTAAGAAAGGATTTGGCTGACATTGCAGGCATTTTTGGAGAGTTAAATAATTTCAGCGCGATACAGATTCCCACAAACGGACTGCTTACAAATAGAATCATAGAAACTGTAGAAAATATTTTGGAACGATTGCCGCCAAATGTTTATCTTAGTATTTCAGTGTCAATAGACGGTGACAAAGCGAAACACGACCAAATCCGCGGCATTAAAGGTATCTATGATAACACTACTAAAACATTACAGTATTTGCAGTCTATTAAAGATCCTCGACTAATTGTTGGAGTGGAAGCGACTGTTTCACAAGCAAACATTCATTCAATTGATGAAGTCTATCATCACCTAAAAACCTTATCAGACCATGTTGGTTTTTATCCTGTTATTAGTTCAAACAGTTTTTATGGGAACAAAACAAACAAAGCAGTCAAGAAAGATTCCCGGTACATTCAGAAAGCTGTTCGATTCTTTTCTTTACTACGTGAGAATGAACCTGAACATGCTTTTTATTATGACAGAATGGTAAGTTTTTTAATGAATGGATCACGATCATTCAAATGCCTTGCCGGACAAAAAACAGCTTATTTAAGTTCCGACGGTGAGCTGTTCCCATGTCTAATGCTGTCAGACAGAAAAGAGTATTCCTTTGGAAATGTATTGGATGGTAAGGCAATGGAAGCGTGGAGAGGGGTAAAAGGAAGATTGATCCGAAAGCAATTAATAAATAATTCCATTTGTTCACAGTGTTCTTTAAGCTGTGACTTGATAAATAACCTGAACGAAGAATTTTTCGAAATAATATTATTTTACATAAAGAATCCTCGTACATCTGTCAAACTGTTAAGAGATATAAAGCAGAATAAAATCAAAGTTAAGAACATAAGTTAGTTAATAACCAGTAGTATGCATATCTTATTTATCACCCCCAGGTTTCCTTATCCCCTTTTGAAAGGCGATAAACTCCGCACCTATTATCTTGTGAAATATCTAAATAAGAGAGGGCATAAGATTAGTCTTCTATCATTTATAGAACATGAAAAAGAAAAGTATTATCTCCAGGAACTGTCAAAATACTGTGAGTTAATCGAAACAGTTCTTTTACCGCGATGGAAATCATATCTAAATATGGCTTTCAGCGTATTCTCAAAAATTCCATTTCAGATGAAATATTACTCGTCTAACCTGATGGCTGAGAAAATAAGGAGTATGGTTAAAGAGGATCAGTATGACATTATCCACTTTGTTTTATCGAGAATAACCCCTTACGCAAATTTGGTAAATAATAAACCTGTAGTGATGGACCATATAGATTCACTATCCATGAATATGCAGCGAAGGGCCGGGAGAGAGAAAGGAATTAAGAAGATTGTGTTTTACATTGAGTGGCAGAAGGTCAGACGCTATGAAAAAAATAATCATAATTTCTTCAGGTCCAGTATTGTAACCTCACAGGTTGATAAAGAATATCTCAACAATACAAACATTGAGGTTGTGCCAAACGGTGTTGATGTAGAGTACTTTACTCCGTTAAATAAAGGAAAAGACATCGACCTGATCTTTACCGGGAATATGGGATATTTTCCGAACGAGGATGCTGTGCTTTACTTCAGTAAAGAGGTACTTCCTTTTATCTTAAAACGGCGGCCTGATACTAGTTTTTTCATAGTCGGGGCTAATCCCTCTTTAAAGATAAAAAGTCTTGCAGACAGGAAAAATATTTTCGTTACAGGTTTTGTTGGTGATTTAAGAGATTATTTAAACCGTGCTCGAGTATCTGTCTGTCCTATGATGTCAGGTTCAGGAATTCAGAACAAGATATTGGAAGCGATGGCGATCGGCGTACCTGTGGTTGCGACTTCCCATGCAACAGGAGGAATCAGAGCTAACCGTGATAAAGACATCATTGTAGCTGACAAGCCAGAGGAATTTTCAGAGAATGTGTTGAACTTATTAGATGATAATGATCTGCGTAAAAGAATAACCTTGAGTGCCAGGCAGTTAGTGGAAAAAAAATACAGCTGGGAAGCCTCAGTAACGGTATTGGAAAGTGTTTATGCCTCAATTGTAAAAAAAGTAGACAAATAATTGTTTAAAGTGTTAATATATATTTTATGACAGCCCCTCACTACAGAGGCAAAAAAATCACTCTTCTTATCGGGGATTTGATTTTAATCATTCTTTCCACTTATCTGGCTGTTTATATTAGATTATTTAAATATTTTAATGTGTTAGACCATTTTACCGGCGCTACTATCTTCCTGACATTGACCTACCTCATTAGTTTTTACATCTTTGACCTCTATAACCTTAATTGTAAATTTAAAAGCACTGCTTATTTAACAAAATTTATACTGTCCATTCTCGTGAGCACATCATTAATAGCTTTAACCTTTTACTCTCTGCCTAACTGGAGGTTCAGCAGAGGTATCTTTCTTATCGATATGGTCATTATCATTGTTTTAGTATATTCCTGGAGATTATTTTTTCAGTTTGTATTTATATCTGTCAGAAGGCCGGAAAAAATCGTCATAATTGGCGCTGGAGATTCAGCTAAGGCTATTTATAATGTATTAAAAAGGTCTGACAGATTTGTTATAAAAGGTTTTCTGGATGATGATTATAAGAAAAACAGTACGAAGATAGGTGAACATTCAGTTATAGGTGAAAGCAGTCTTATTAAGGAAATGTCAAAAAAAAACGAAATAGATTCTGCGGTTATTGCAATAACGCATGAGAAAAGCTCTGGACTAATCCAGGATGTTCTGGATGCCAAAATGAAGGGCATTGAAATATATGATATGGCGTCTTTATATGAAGATTTAACAGGCAAACTGCCTGTCAAACATTTAAAAAACAGTTGGTTTATTGCTGCCTCTTTCCATGGGACGAGAAAAAATATTTATACAGTGAGGATTAAAAGGCTTATAGATATCGGTTTATCTGTTACCGGCTTAATTCTATCTGCGCCTATTATAATAATTACTTCAATTGCGATAAAACTCGATTCAAAAGGGCCGGTTTTACTGAGACAAAAAAGAGTTGGGTATGACGGGAATGTTTATGAACTCTTAAAGTTTCGTTCCATGGATGTTGAAGCTGAAAAGGATGGGGCATCCTGGGCCCGGGATGCTGACCCCAGGGTAACAAAGACAGGTAAAATAATCAGGAATGCACGGATCGATGAAATTCCGCAAATGTGGAATGTACTTAAAGGTGAAATGAGTTTTATCGGCCCGAGACCTGAACGACCTGAATTTGTTCGAACTCTGCAGGATGAAATCCCTTATTATTATTTAAAGCATTCCGTAAAGCCGGGGATCACAGGATGGGCACAGGTAAACTATAAATACGGCGCTTCAAAAGAAGATGCGCTTGAAAAACTCCAATATGAACTTTTTTATATAAAAAATCTTTCTCCAGTGCTTGACACACATATCTTATTAAAGACAATCAGGATAGTTCTGTTTGGAAAAGGAGCAAGGTAAGCCGCGTTAGAGAATTTTCTCTAACGGTATATGCGCTGACGGTGGCAACCCACCGTCAGCTCCTTTTAGTTCCATTACCTGTTAATATCCTCTTTAATTACCACTGCATGCAGCCTTATCCTCTTCATTAATCTTTTTTGCATTAGGCGCATAAGAATCAGCCCCTTCCCGTGTCTTTTCCGGGTTTTTTAAAGTAGAACCATCGGGATTGATTTGCTCAGAGTAGGTTGGATTATCTGTCCTCCACGGGCTGTCTGATGCTAATGTACCTTCTTCATCAGACAGATTTCCCCACTCCAGCCATGAACCATCATACATTTTTACAGGCCACTCAAGTATGCCATCAAGCGCAAGGAAGGACACCCCGGTCCTTTGAGCTACCTGTCAATAAGCGTATGCAGTCTTGGAGCTGTCCATGCGGGCAGCAATCATCATGGCTTCAATATCTTCCTTGGACTTGAAATAATTTGAAACAGTTCCTCCATCCAGGAGTTCCAGCCATTCCATGCGTATGGCGCCTTTGATACGCCCCGTAAAAGCTACGGTGCCGTCTGTAATCTCGTGCTGATCACCATTATATTCTCCAGGAGTCCTGGCATCCAGTATAAAGGTTTGAGGATCGCCGGCCGCCGCCACATTCCTCATCTCCTCCAGAGAAGCCCTGAATTTATCAACTGATGTGCTCTGGTCCAGATCGCAGACACTATAAGTGGAGGCCTCAGGGTCAGGCGTAGGCGTCCTTGTTAGTGTATAACCCAATGCTGCATAATCGTCAAGAGTACCGTTCAGCACTTTCAATCTCCCTCTGGGGAATCCCCAATACCGTAATTGCCAATACAGCCGTCCCATTACCTGCATATTGTTTCCGGTAATAACTATTAAAGTATCTTTGTCTATTCCAGTCCTCTGAATCACTGCATCCGTTATGGACTTTGTGGCAACCTGGCGGCCTACATTGATTACACCGTCATTTCTTTTAGCATTTATGTCAGTTGAAATTCTCACAAAAAATGCGCCCGGCACATGACCAAAGTTCTCATAGGCCACCCCGCCACCTACATGCAGTATGACCATCCTGGTATTTCCAAAGGAATCACCGTCAAAACCATTTTTTACCCAGTTATTAAGTGTCTGGGGAATTATCATAACCCCAACTTCCTCAGGAAGATCAGAATAATCGCTGCTGCCGCAGCTGTAGATAAACAAAGGGATTAGTATCGTAAACGCTGATACTAAAAGAAAAGTAAACCTCCTTCTGTGATTCTTCAGAAAACTCATATCCTCCTCCTCACATTAATGAATTTACCTCTTTGATGAATTATTGTTTGAATTGTTTTCTCCCCTCCCTCATTTCTTTCGTAATTTAATGCGCACTGTTTTTCAGAACGCTTTAAGAACTGACAATTTTTTATTTTACAATAAAGTTTATACTCTTTTCAAGCAAGACAAGGCAGACCCCATTTTGCTTGCGAATTCTTTCGCTTGATGGTATTCTTTTCATAGGTTGCGTTTCGCAATTCTCTGAAGAAATATAAATCCATAATCTGTTAGCCAAAAGATGTAAATATCTAATTTCGGACCATTGGAGAGGTGTCCGAGAGGCCGAAGGAGCACGACTGGAAATCGTGTAGGGGCTTTCAAAGGTTCCTCGTGGGTTCAAATCCCACCCTCTCCGCCAGCAAAATTTGCTCAGCAAATTTTAAGTCATTAGTTATTTGTTACTCGTTATTAGTTATTAATTCTATGATTCAGCATTGCTGAAAGATTTTTGCAAATATTATTAATACCTATTAACATATAACGTATAACGTATAACGTTAGTTTTATAGTCAGGCTTTTGGGCCCTGTGCAACAATGTATTGCGAAATCCGCCAGGTCCGGAAGGAAGCAACGGTAAGCGGTTACAGTGTGTGCCGCAGGATTACCTGAAGGCCTGGCTATTAAGAAAATACGTTATTCGTTATTCGTTATTTGGATTATGATTATTGTTAGTTTAGTCATTCTTTAATACGTATGACGTATAACTAATAACCAATAACATTTATTATGAGTTATATTGTCCTTGCAAGAAAATGGCGGCCTCAAAATTTTGATGACCTGACAGGACAGGAATCCGTGGTCAGAACAATTAAGAATGCCCTTTCAGGCGGAAAGATGGTACATGCATATCTTTTCTCAGGCCCAAGGGGCGTAGGGAAAACATCAGCTGCAAGGATTCTGGCAAAGGCGCTTAACTGCTCTCAGGGGCCTTCAGCAGAGCCCTGCGGTGAGTGCCAGAACTGCAAGGCTGTAACAGACGGGGCTTCTTTAGATGTATTTGAAATAGACGGCGCATCCAATACCGGCGTAGACGACGTCAGAGAATTGAGAGAGACTGTAAAATATGCTCCTTCAGGAGGAAAATACAAGATATACATAATCGACGAAGTTCATATGTTAAGTACACAGGCCTTTAACGCATTGTTAAAGACGATTGAGGAACCTCCGCCGCATGTTATCTTTGTCTTTGCCACAACTGAACCAAAAAAAGTTCCGCTCACCATTGTTTCAAGATGCCAGCATCACGCCTTCCGAAGAATTCCAAAGGCAAAGATAAAAGACCTCCTCCTGAAAATCTCAGAAACCGAGAACATAAAAATCAGGGAAACAGCAGTGGAAATGATAGCGAGGGCCTCTGACGGCAGTATGAGAGACGCCCTGACCATATTGGATAAGGCGTCTTCATTCAGCGATGATATAAGCGAGAAAGAACTTCAGATTCTCCTTGGACTGCCTGAGACAGATATTATTATAAATCTTTCAGAGACTATTTTATCCGGTGATATTTCTACGACCCTGTCTACAATAAAAGAACTGACTGAAAGAGGCTATGACCTCAGGGCAATAGTTAAGGAACTTGTAGAACATTTCAGAAATATTGCTATTGTAAAGGTAGTTCAAAACCCTGATGAATTCCTGGAATTCACGCAGGAGGAAATACAAAAACTCCAGCAGCAGGCTTCAAAAATCAACATGGAAGAGCTGACCCTGCTCCTGACAGAGATCTTTAAACTCGAAGGTGAGGTCAGAAGCAGTATAAACCCCCGGTACTCGCTGGAGCTGGGACTTCTCAGAACATCATTTATTAAGGGCATGACCTCTATCAATGATATCCTGAAAACTCTGGGCAATACAGAACAAACGCCCCTCCCCCTGCCTTCCGGACAGGCAGGCCCCCTTACTACTTGTGTGCCGAGGCGTAAAGAGGGGCAACAGGGGGATTATAGTAAAGGCGGGAAGGAGGAATTTGAGGTTCAAAAAAATAAAGACGCTCTCTGGTCAGAGGTCACTGAAAAACTTAAAGCCAGGGATCCCCTGCTCGCCTGCAAGCTTGCAGAGGCAAAAATAATAAGCATTACAGATGCAGAACTCACTATAGGATTTAACGGCGGCATGTCTGTATTCGCTGATTCAGTAAAGAAAAACGCCCCTCTTGTAGAGACTGCAATAAAAGAGAGTACAGGCAATAAATTAAGATTAAAAATCGTGTCCCTGCCGGTTGAAGACCTGCCTGCCGGCAGGCAAGGTACGACTCTCCGGGAGGGGGGAAAAAACATTGATAAAATAGAAGAAGTCTCTTTAAATCCCGTTGTTAAAAATGCCATTGAGCTATTTAATGGCAAGCTTTTAGAAGTTAAATCCCTTAAAAATACTGATGAACACGGTTAAAAGGAGGTGCTTAAATGTCTAAAGGAATGTTTGGCGACATTATGAAGCAGGCTAAGAAAATGCAGCAGGAAATGGGAAAAATTCAGGAAGAATCAAGGAAAAAAATTGTTGAGGCTGCCGCAGGCGGCGGCATGGTTACTGTTGTCGCAAACGGCGGAATGGAAATTGTATCTGTCAGGATAGAGCGCGAGGTTGTAAACCCCGATGATATCGAAATGCTGCAGGACCTGATTGTCGCGGCCGTAAACGAGGCACTGCGGCGGGCACAGCAGATGGTAAATGAAGAAATGGGCAAAGTTGCCGGAGGGCTGAACCTTCCGGGTATTGGAAATATGCTTGGTCAATGAGTGGAATTGTAGAAGGACTTATAGATGAGCTCATGAAACTGCCGGGAATCGGGAGGAAAACAGCCCAGCGATTATCGTTCTTTATCATGGGAATGTCTGAAGAAGATGCCGTATCCATAGCAAAAGCCATTATTAAATTAAAAGATAAAGCGAGATTCTGTCAGATCTGTTTCAATATCACAGAAGACGAGATTTGCTCTATCTGCAGGGACACTTCAAGGGACTGCAGCAGGATCTGTGTTGTTGAGGAACCAAGCAATCTTATTGTAATTGAAAAGACAAAAACGTATAAAGGACTTTATCATGTCCTGCTTGGCGCGCTGTCTCCCATAGACGGCGTAACCCCTGAAAGGCTTAAAATTAACGAACTGGTCAACAGGGCAAAAACTGGCAATATTACAGAAATTGTTTTAGCCACAAACCCCAATACCAAAGGCGAAACTACAGCGCAGTACTTATCAAAATTGCTAAAGCCAATGAGTATAAAAATCACGCGGATTGCATACGGACTTCCCATTGGCGGGGATATAGAATTTGCAGATGAAGTAACCCTTTCAAAGGCTATGGAAGGAAGGAAAGAAATGTAAATCTATATCACTTTATGCACCTTTTCTATGTTCCTCCATAACACGAAAACGAGCATAATATAAACAACATAACTCAACACCTCAATCAGTGAAGGATTTCCATTATAACCAAACAAACCCTTTAGAATACTGCCAATATATCCTTTTTCATGCAGTGACGGATAACTACCATCAGGATTTACTGTTGGATTAATGTCCCATACGTGCTCTATTACTACTGGAATTATTTTTGCTTCCTGAAGTTCATGAACTCCGTAAGCCACCAATCCGGCAGCAAAGAAAATTAAAAGGAGACTGGTGATGTTAAAGAATTTTTTCAGGCTGATTTTCATCGAACTAACAAATATTGCATATCCTAAAAGAACTGCGGCTGAAATTCCAGTTAAGGCTCCTATCAAATTATTGTTTGTTGAAACAAAACTTGCTGCCTGTAGAAAAATAACTGTTTCTATCCCTTCTCTTAAGACAGCTACAAAAATCAATGAGAATAACCCGAATTTATGTGCCTCAGTAAGTTCTGTAGCTACTCTATGCTCTAATTCAGCAACTACATGTTTTTGCTTCATCATCCACAATATCATGGTGGTTAGAAGCAATGCGCCAATCAGCATTGTAATCCCTTCGAAAAGCTCCTCTGCCCTTCCTGTAAATCCGCCAGCTATACTATGGAATAACAGAGCGCCAATAATACTGGCAACTATTGCAGAAGCACTGCTGATATAAACAATGTTGTTATACCTGCTTTGCTTTGTTTTAACGAGATAACTTAAAACAATCCCTATTATTAAGGCTGCCTCTAAAGTCTCTCTGAATGTTATTATAAAACTCGGTATCACTTACTTCCTCCTTCAGGAAAATATGACTTTGATTATCATTATCACTATATCCTCAAAAAAAATTGTAATTATTCAGCCACTAAGTCACAAAGGCACGAAGATATTATTTTAGATTTAAAATTTTAAATTTAAGATGTTAGTAAGTTAATTTTATTTATTTATTTTAATCTAAAATCTTTAGTTATACTCTTTTCCTTAGTGTCTTAGTGTCTTTGTGGCTATGTAGCCTCAAAAAAATTAACTCTTACATTCTCTGCATATACCGTAGAGTAATAACTTATGTCCCTGAAGCATAAACCCTTCTTTTTTAGCAAGCCTTTCCTGCAGTTTTTCTATCTCTAGATTCATCACCTCTATAAAATTTCCACATTTCATACATACTAAATGATCATGATGTTCATGCCCGTAAAGATGCTCATACCTGAGAGAACCGTTTTCGAGTTTTAATTCTCTGCTAAGCCCGCACTCACATAACAGCTTCAACGTCCTGTAAATTGTGGCAAATCCTATCGCAGGGTTTTTCTTCTTGACAAGCCTGTATAACTCATCGGCAGTCAGATGCCTCTCTGTTTTTAAGAATTGCCTGAGGATTCCCCTCCTTTGGTCACTATGCTTTAGACCCTTCTTCTTTACAAAATCGTCAAATATTTTTTCTTCTTCCTCGTAAGCCATATATAATTATGAAATTGATAATCAATATCAGAATAACATATTGAAATTTAATTGTCAACTATTTTTTAGAGAGCTCTTTAAAATTCATTTTAGCTCTCATGATTACACAGATTTCTATCTGATTACACAGATTTTGATTCAATATTTTTTAATCGGTGTAATCTGTACCTTATCTGCGTAATCAGAGATTTCTGGATTTCTCAGAAATTTCTTTTAAGCGACTCTCTAATGAGTTCCCTGTCAATATTTTCCTCTATCCGAACATTTCCAATGGACTCGGGCAGGATAAATCTCAGACGCCCTGCCCTGACCTTCTTATCAATCTCCATAGCACAAATAATACCTGAAGCACTAATGTCCGAGGAGATTCTTACAGGCAGCTTATATAACTCGATAAGGCTTTTTATGCGCGCCGCATCTTTTTTTGGAAGAATCCCGAGTCTAACCGCCAGGTCAGCGGCAGTGCACATTCCCATGGCAACAGCCTCTCCATGGAGAAACCTCTTGTAATCCGTCACGTTCTCTATGGCGTGTCCAACCGTGTGGCCGAAATTCAGCACTGCCCTTAAACCTGCCTCTCTTTCGTCCATGGAAACTATATCCGCCTTTATTTCACATGAACGCTTAATAATATGGATAAGGTTATCTTTGTTTATAAAGGCTTCTTTGCCTTTATTTTCCAGAAAACCAAAGAGCTCTTTGTCAGCAATGACCCCGTATTTTATAATCTCGGCAATGCCTGCGCTTAATTCCTTATCCGGAAGGGTTTTTAATGTATCAACATCAATCACAACAAGAGACGGCTGATAAAACGTTCCGATCATATTTTTGCCGAATGGATGGTTAATGCCTGTCTTGCCTCCCACAGAGCTGTCAACCTGTGCAAGAAGGGTTGTAGGGACCTGAACATATTTCACTCCTCTCATGTAGGTTGATGCAACAAAACCCGTTATATCTCCCACAACACCGCCGCCAAAGGCAACAAAAAGCGAATCCCTGTCAAAACGGGCCTTTAAAAGCTCGCCGTACAAATAAGAAGTCCACAGGGAATCTTTATATTCCTCTCCATCAGGTATAAGGAAAACCTCGGGCTTAATCCCGAATTCACGTATTGATTTTAATAACTCGTCTTTGTACAGATGAAAAACTGTTTTGTTGCTGACAATTGCAACTCGGGAAGGTCTGAATTCCAGAAGCCTGAGACCAAGTTTCTGAAGAGTCCTGCTTCCAATGATTATCTTATAACTCCGTTCCTTCAGCGCTACATTAACCTCATGCATATCAAGCCCCAGCATATCTATTATTTCCTGGGCAGTCTCACCCGGGGTTATATAATCAGTCTCAATAGATATATCTGATTGCATGTAAAGTTTTTGTCTTTCAGTAAGTAATTTTTTAATTTCATTCAGCGGCTCCTCAACATCAAGCAAAGGCCTTTTCCCGCCTTCAAGCATAACCCGCCTTAGAATAATTCCGGGGTCAGCCTTTAGCCAGATAATAATTCCTTTTCTGCCAAGGTCATCAACATTCTCCCTGCTCTTGATAACCCCTCCGCCTGTGGCGATTACGACATTACTCATCTGTGATACTTCTTTAACAACAGACCGTTCCAGTTCCCTGAAATAATCTTCGCCTTTTTTCTTGAAAATAAGGGAAATCGGCATGCCCTCACGCTCTGCAATGAGATCATCCGTGTCAATAAAGGGATATCCAAGCCTCCTGCTTAGCTCCCTGCCGACAGAGGTCTTGCCTGTTCCCATAAATCCTGTCAGAACGATTTTCATTATAAATGAGGTGTTATCTCACCGCGGCGAACGCAGAGAACGCAGAGATTTTTATTATTAAAATCTCAAATTAAGCTCAAAGTCCAAATCTCAAAAATCAAAGTAGTTAGTCATTTGGTTTCATTAGGCATTTGGATTTTGAAATTTAATCATTTTTTGTCTTTTCTCTGTGTCCTCTGCGCTCTCTGCGGTTAACTTAGAATCTATTAATCTGCTTCAGGTAACCTTTATAATTCCTCTTGATCTCTTCCATACTGTCACCGCCGAATTTTTCAAGGAAACTGTCTGCAATCACAAGGGCAGTCATTGCCTCCCCGATTACAGATGCTGCCGGTACAGCGCATATATCTGACCTCTCATATACAGCCTTAAAGGCTTTTTTACTGATAATGTCAACCGAAGACAGCGGGGCCCTCTGAGTAGGTATCGGCTTCATAGCAGCTCTTAAGACAATTGGCATTCCATTGCTAATTCCGCCTTCAATGCCGCCGGCATTATTGGTTTTCCTATAAAACCGTGAACCGTCATAATAGATTTCATCCATAACCTCAGAGCCGAATTTCCCGGACATCTCAAAGCCAAGCCCTGTCTCCACCCCTTTTATTGCCTGGATACTCATAAGCGCGTGGGCGAGCCTCGCATCAAGCCTCCTGTCCCAATGGCTGTAGCTGCCAAGTCCCACAGGTGTACCTGTAACAACAACTTTGAATACCCCCCCGAGTGAATTTCCTTCCTTTATTGCCTTATCGATTAATTTGATCATCTTTTTTGAGGCATTTGCATCCGGACACCTGACAGAAGACTTTTCAGCCTTTTCAAAAATCTCTAAAAGCATTTTATCTGAACTCTGTAATTTGTAATTTACCTTCCCTATTCCCTCTACATAGCTCATTATCTTAATATTAAATTCAGACAGTAATTTCTTTGCTATTGCACCAACAGCTACCCTGGCCGCTGTCTCCCTTGCACTTGAGCGTTCAAGTACATTTCTTATGTCGTGGGTATTGTATTTTATTGCCCCGGCAAGGTCGGCATGACCAGGACGGGGTCGGGTAACAGCTCCAGAAATTTCGGATTTCGGACCTTGCCTACCGGCAGGCAGGTTTCGGATTTCGGAATTCATAACATCCTGCCAGTGAGGCCAGTCTTTGTTCTCTATTAACAGGGTTATGGGTGAGCCAAGGGTTTTTCCCCGTCGGATACCTGAGAGTATCCGGGCAGTGTCAGACTCAATTTTCATGCGTGCGCCGCGTCCATATCCTTTCTGACGCCTTAAAAGGTCTTTGTCTATATATTCTGAGGAAACAGAAAGGCCTGCGGGAACACCTTCAAGAATTCCTATTATGGCCCTGCCGTGCGATTCTCCAGAAGTAAAAAATCTAAGGTTTGTCATATTGCCTGTTATCCCTTTCTTCTCCGGATAAGCACCAAGCCTAAAAAATGCAATTAACTACAGTGAATTTTGTTATTCGTTATACGTTAATCGTTATTCGTATAACTAATAACCAATAACTAATAACGGCTTTTCAGAATCTCTGTGCTCTCCGTG
>FXBF010000178.1_pt1 | contig 20043 bp, 18 predicted proteins | sample 5335321 | NCBI WGS metagenome assembly FXBF01 (sample SAMEA103928391, study PRJEB20085) | sediment metagenome | isolation source: sediment
AAACCATACGTAGCAGGACAATGAACAACACCACCGCCACACCGTCATTAAACAACGACTCACCGGCGATCTTGGTCTCCAGGCTCTTTGGCGCCCTGGCCTTCTTGAAGATACCGATGACGGCAATCGGATCGGTCGGGGCGATCAAGGCACCGAACAGCAGAGAATAGATCAGGGGTAAGCCCAGGCCGAAATAATTGGACAAAACCCAGGTAACACCGCCGACAATCAGCGCCGAGATCAACACACCCGCCGTTGCCAGGCTGCCGATCACCCACTTCTGCCTGGCAAGATCGTTGATATTGACATGCAAAGCCCCGGCAAACAGCAGGAAACTCAACATGCCGTGCATCAGGGTTTCATTAAAATCGATCTGTGACAGTAAGTCCTGCGCCTGCTGTTCGATCCCGGTAAATCCAAGCTGCCCCAAAGCAATCAGCAACAGGGACAGCAACAGGGCAATCAGCATTACGCCGATGGTCGTCGGTAACTTAATAAACCGATGATTGATATAGCTGAAGACAGCGGCAAGGGTAATTAATAGCGCGGCGATATTAAGCAGTGACATTAAGACTTTAGTTCATCGTCCAGGCTTGATTGTTGCTCGGCCGGCAGTGATTGGATCAATTCGGCATAACGCCGACAGATATCAGAGGAGGTAAATATTCCCGCCAACTTTCCATCCTGCATGATTACCGTAACATCTATCTGATTCTTGTGCATATACATCAGCACGGTATGCAAAGACTCGTCCGGGGCAACCGTATAGACATTAAGATCGACAATGTCCCTGATTTTTGTGTCACTGCCGATGGATACATCAACACCCAGGTCTTGCGCCCGCCGGATATCCCTGTCGGTAAGAATGGCCACGGGTAGGTTGTGTTCCGTCACCGGCAGGGGCCGGATCTTCAGTTGCGCCAACATGGCCTTGGCGCTGTTTGCATGCGATTTGATGTCTATTGAATACGGGAACGGTGTCATCACCGATGCAATCGTCATGGTATCAGCCATGGTTCATCCTAATCTAATATTTTCACCAGGGTCTATTCTAAATCTTTTTGCTAAATTTTGAATCACTGCCGAGGCTTGACTAATCGGCTCAATAAGCCTAGCAGGCTGTTGAATAAGTATTTTTAAACAGCCTGCTAGGTGATACAAGGATGTATCACACATCTTTCAAACACGTAAGTGTTTGAAAGATGGAGCAAAGCAAAAACCACGCTTTTTGCTTTGCGAGTTGAAAAGACCAGGGATGGACTTTTTCAACATCCTACTAGAGCCGGGCTTTATTCACGGATTTTCATATAAACTACAGCCATGTCGGAATTTACCGTTCTACCGCCGTTGTCGCTGTACATCCATATACCCTGGTGTATCAGTAAGTGTCCCTACTGCGATTTTAATTCACATGCAGTAATGGGCGAACTGCCGGAGATGGATTACATCAACGCCCTCCTGGCTGACCTCGAATTTGACCTTCCACGAGTCTGGGGCCGCAGACTTGTTTCAATCTTTATCGGTGGCGGTACCCCGAGCCTGTTTTCCCCCGAAGCCATCGATACACTGCTTTCCGGCCTGCGGGCCCGCATCGGTCTCAAGCCAGAGGCCGAAATCACCCTCGAGGCCAATCCCAACAGCGCCGATGTCGACCGTTTTCAGGGTTACCGTGAGACCGGCATCAACCGACTCTCGATCGGAATCCAGAGCTTTGACAATGCACTACTTGAACAGATCGGTCGCAGTCATAACAGCCGGCAGACCTTCCGCGCAGTCGAGGCCGCGCATAAGGCCGGGTTCGCCAATCTCAATCTGGATTTAATGGTTGGTTTGCCGCAGCAGGATGTCGCTGCCGCTGTCAGTGACGTCCGTAATGCCGTCGACCTGGAGCCGACCCATATTTCCCATTACCAACTGACAATAGAACCCAACACCCGGTTCCATGCCCAGCCGCCGGTTTTACCGGACGACGATGACCGCTGGACCATGGAGGCCGAGTGCCAACAACAGCTTAGCCAACACGGCTTTGAACACTACGAGGTCTCGGCCTACGCCAGGGCCGGCCACGGCTGCCAGCATAATCTGAATTACTGGCAATTCGGAGACTACCTCGGAATCGGCGCCGGCGCCCATGCCAAAATCAGCCATCCGAGTGAGGGCATTGTTCGTTTAATGAAGACCAGGCACCCTCAGCACTACCTCGACCGGGCCGGGACCGCGGACGGGGTCCAGACCGAGACCAGGCCGACCGCTGTCGATACCGGTTTTGAATTCATGCTCAATGCCCTGCGATTAACAACTGGATTTGATGAATCGCTGTTCCAGGAACGAACCGGCTACGATCTAGAACTACTTTCGTCAACGCTCACCGAGGCTACGGACCGGGGGTGGATTACTCGTGATGCGGGGATGATCCGGCCGACAACTGAGGGTCGGCGTTGGCTCAACAACCTGCTGGAATTATTCCTGCCGGCACATTAAAGTAGCCCGACTATAACGATATTTATCATGAATATGCATGGTAAACATATTTTTCTCAGTGGGTGCCTGCTGGCTTTCCTGGCCCAAGCGGCAATCGCAGATCAACTGGATCAGCGTCTGCTCATGGCGCTCGACAGCTATGATCAACGCGTCCGCCAGTTCCTGTCGCCAGCACAACAAGCCTACCTGAAGCAAAAGTTTGGTGCTTACAAGATTGCTTCCCAGTGCGGGGCCAGGCTGACCAGCCTGAATCGCCCGAATAATATCGTCGCCCTGGTTCATCCCAAGACCCGGCATATGATCTATTTGGCGCTCATGAATCGCCAGGGGCGTATCCGTGGCAAGACTCTGGCCAAGGGACAGGCGAACCTCGCCCGCGGGGTCGAGACCCGTTGTCTCAGCCGGGCGCAGGTGCAGAAAATGGACAAGCTGATAAAGCAGGCCAAAGAAAAAGCGCGATCTAGTATTTATGGCGGCATCCGTCCAATCAATCGCCGCGATGTGGTTTGTGTCGGTCCCTTCGATAGGAGCCGTCGGGGACCCTACCGGCATAACCGCAAGGGCCTATATTTCCTCTGTTATGGATATCAGCCTGCTCAAGACCGCCTGGTTCTCATCGGCGGTTGGACCCGTCGCCAATAGTTATCGACTTAACTGTCCCGGAATACCTTCTTCAGGATCTCTGAAGTACGGGCCAGGGGGTCCTTGCGGATACGTTTTTCTTCATCGGCAATCAGGACAAACATGCCGTCGACAGTCTTACGGGTGATATAGCGGTCGAGATCAATCTCACGCGGGTCCACCAGACGCCGGAGCCAGGCCGATTTATTCACAAAGCGTTTGTATTTAGCGGTAACGCCAACGCGCTCGGTGGCAAGAGCGATGATGGGCAGCATATTGAGCTTGATTGTCGACTCCGAATGCTGGCGGAAGAATTGGGTGGCAGCATCGTCCGGACCCCGGAGGATATTGACGGCATCCTTGACCGTCATCTGCCTGATGACCGCCAGTAGAATCGCCTTGGCCTCGGGCACCGCTTTCTCCGCCGCGCGATTGATACTTAATAGAAAGTCATCGGCATATTTATCGGCACCGAGCTTGCGCAGGCCACGCTCGACTTTTCCCAGCTTCGCCGGCAGCGGTATCCTGACCCTGGGGTTCAGATGGAACCCGTTGCGCTTGCTGAGCATATCGATAGCCCGCGCGGCCCCTTGCCGCAGGGCCGCCTTGATCCCCTGGGCAACTGTTGCGGCATCCAGGTCCCGGCCCTTTATTTTACGGTACTGCTTCTTAAGCCAATCGCCAAAACCGGCCTGGGCGGCCAAGGGCATCATGCCTAATAGAAAAATTGCAGATCGCCTGTCCATACGCGGATCATGACACGGATTTACTTCGAGTGGAAAGTTAGTAGACTTAGCCATCGGCATTTCTGACAAATCGCGGAGTTGGTATTGAAGAAAAAGTGGTTGGCGTTTCTGATCTCGGTGATCATCGGCATCGCCGGGGTAATCCTGATCAGCACACTGGTTAAGCCCCCCCGCCAGGCCCCGGATGTCACCTTTGAACTTCTCGATGGTCGACGTGTCGCGCTCAATACCTACCAGGACCGGCCGGTACTGGTGTTGTTCTGGGCAACCAGCTGCAAGATCTGTATCGAAGAGATGCCTGGCCTGATTCGCCTGTACCGTGAATTTAAACCACGCGGATTCGAACTGATCGCCGTCGCCATGCCCTATGACCCGCCGAGCTCGGTCAAGACCTTCAATGATCAATACAAACTACCCTATCCCATCGCCCTCGATGTCGAGGGCAAGGTCTACCATGCATTTGGCGATGTCCCGGGGACGCCGACACTCTATCTCATTAATGACCAGGGCCTGGTCGTGTTGCGGACAATTGGTAGGCTGGATCTGCCCAGGCTGCGACGAGAGCTCATGGCGATCCTGCAATCCGGGAGACCACCGGCATGAAGGACTTTTTCATTGAACAGGCGGATTATCAGCGTTGGGCCTGCGCCGAATTGTTTCTTTCCCTAGACGATCTCAGCGAGGAGCAACGTCAAACAGACCAAGGGCTTTTTTTCAAAAGCATTCACAAGACCGTAGACCATATCCTGGTCGTCACCCGCAACTGGCGGGCGCGGCTGGCCCTGGAGTTTGACCGGGTGACCGGCTACGATGTCTTGCTGGTCGCAGACTGGGGGCCCTTGAAACAGGCGGTATTGGACGAATTCAGCCAACTGGGGGAGTGGCTGGCAGAACAAAGCCCCGATTGGTACGTCTCCAAGCTGGCGTACCCTGGTTCAGATGGCAAAATGCGCAAAGTGGCCGTCTGTGACGGCCTCATCCACATCATGACCCATGCCGTCCATCACCGCGGTCAACTGAGCGCCGTCTGCACCCGTCTCGGCGCCCCCAGCCCGGAGATGGATTTCGTTTTTTACCGTTGGCGGAGCTAAGGCGATGTACCCGACATTGAAGGCACTGCACCTGATATTCATGGTCACCTGGTTTGCCGGCCTGTTTTATTTGCCGCGGCTGTTTGTCTATCATGCCATGAGTGATGACCAGATCAGCAATGACCGCTTCAAGACCATGGAGAGTAAATTATTCTACGGCATCATGACCCCTGGTGGGGTCCTGACCATCGCCTTCGGACTGAGCCTCTGGTGGGGCAGCGATATTGGCGGCCTATGGTTTCAGATCAAACTCGGCCTGGTGGCCTTGCTGATAGCCTACCATCTCTACTGTGGCAAATTATTGATTGACTTCAAGCACGGACGGAATCGCCACGGCCATGTCTTCTACCGCTGGTTGAACGAGGTCCCGGTCATTTTTTTGATCGCCATCATTCTACTGGCAATCCTCAAACCGGGTAACACCTAGCGGCTGATCCGACTATTAATAAAGATCGATCGGGTCAACATCGAGCGACCAGCGGACCCGTTTCCCCAAACGTAGATCGTCCAGCTGCTGCAACCATTCTTTCAGGAAGCGATGGAGGTCCGCCCGCTTACCCGATTGCACCAGCAACTGGGCGCGGTAACGCCCGGCCCGGCGCTCCATCGGTGACGGCACCGGGTCCATAACCGACACCTGCCCCTGGGGGCAGGTCTTGCCCAACTGTTGCGCCTCCTGGACAAAGGCGAGTACCTGCTCCCGGTTCGTCGACTCTGCGCGCAACAGGGCCAGGTGGGCAAACGGTGGATAGTTGACCAGCTTGCGCTCCTCTAACAGGTATTCGGCGTAACCGCGGTAATCCTGTCGCTGCAAGGCCGCAAACAAGGGGTTGTCCGGGTGGTAGCTCTGGATCAGGACCTGGCCCTGGCGGTCGCCACGGCCGGCGCGGCCGCAGACCTGCAACAGTAATTGAAACAGCTTTTCACCGGCACGGAAATCTACGCTGTAGAGCCCCTGATCAGCATTAATGACCCCCACCAGGGTCACACCCGGGAAGTCATGGCCCTTGGCCAGCATCTGGGTGCCAACCACGATGTCGACCTCTCCCGCCTGGATCCGCTGGAGCTTGTCTTCCAGTTCACCCTTGCGACGGATGCTGTCCCGATCGATACGTTCGATCCGTGCCTGTGGGAATAACGCCTGCAGGGCCTCTTCGAGTCGCTCGGTGCCTTCGCCCAGGGGGTGGGGGTCGGCCTCGCCGCAATCCGGGCAGTGCTCGGGGGCCGTCGACTGACTGCCGCAGTGATGGCACCACAGGCGCCGACTGCTCTTATGAAAGGTCAGGTAGGCATCGCAACGGGGGCAGGGCGCCACCCAGCCACAGTGATGGCACATCAGGACCGGGGCAAAGCCGCGCCGGTTGAGAAAAATCAGGCTCTGTTCACCCTTTTGCAGGCGATCGCGGATTGCTTCCTGTAGGGGGTGTGACAAACCGGCCACCGGCCGGTGACGACGCAAATCAATCACATGGATATCCGGCATGCTGGCCGAACCCGTCCGTTCCGGCAAGCTCAATAACTGATACTCCTGCTTCAAGCCATGCTGCATGCTCTCCAGCGACGGTGTCGCCGAACCCAACACCACCGGAATACCGGCACGATGGGCCCTGACTATGGCAATATCGCGGGCATGGTATCGAAACCCTTCTTGTTGCTTGTAAGAGCTGTCGTGCTCCTCATCGATGACAATCAGACCCAGCCGTGGCATGGGCGTAAACACCGCTGACCGGGTCCCCAGCACCACCGGTATCCGCCCGCTATAGGCCAACCACCAGACATGGTGGCGTTCACCATCGCTCAGGCCCGAGTGCAGGACTCCCACCGGTACCGACAGGCGTTGTCGAAAGCGCTGGATTAATTGTGGTGTCAAACCGATCTCCGGCACCAGCACCAGCACCTGCCTGTCTCTCGCCAGGACAGACTCGATCACACTGAGATAGACCTCGGTCTTGCCGCTACCGGTGATACCGTATAACAGAAAGGTCCGGTAGCGATCCACGTCGCTGGTGATATTGTCGATGGCCGATTGCTGGTCCGGGTTGGGGGTAATCGGCGGGGAAGCGGGGGCATCGCTAACAATTTCCGGCAGGGTTTCCTCCTGCCGCTGTTCGGCCCAGCCGTGGGTGGTGAAGGCTTTCATCGCCTGGCGCCAGTTGGGTGAGAGCTGACGCAACTTATCTGCTGTCAGCCCGGTCTCGGATTGTTGCAGGGCCTCATACAATCGCCGTTGCAAAGGCGCCCGCCTGAACTGGTCTGCCGACACGGCACGACCGGCGGCGGACAGTACCCACAGTTCCACCCCCGGTGTCGCCATGGCCCGCCCCTGGCGCAATAACACCGGCAGGGCGGTATGGATCACCTCACCAATCGGGTGCTGGTAGTAATCGGCCGCCCACAGGAGGAGCTCAAATAGGGTCGCCGGCAATACCGGCTGGTCGTCCAGGACCCGGCTCACCCGTTTCAGCCGCGCCTCGGGGATCTGGCTCTGTTGGCCGACGCCGGTAACGACGCCAATGAGCTCACGGCCGCCGAAGGGCACCCACACCCGCATCCCGGGGGTGGTGGCAACCGGCGATGTCGGGGGTAAATAATCAAATAGCCGGCGCAAGGGGGTCGGGACGGCGATCTGATAGGTGTCACAGGGGCGATTCATGCGTGGACTTTACCATAGGCCATCGCCTGTCCCTGACGGGTCTGCCCGGGCCCCAATTCAGGCCACGAACGCTAAGCCATTGTCTGAAAAGCAAACATAAGTTACCCACAGAAGCTGTGGATAACAGTGTGAATAACTAATTGGATAGCCGACCGCGAAAAAGCGGTTACAGTGGCTTTGTTAAATTGATTAAAAAATAAGCGACCGATCTAATATCATAAAAAACAATTACTTAGAATACGATCCGAGCTGTAAGCGAACAGATGTGGCAAGGTATTTAACAATACCAAATCGAAACCCGGGGATTGTGTATAAAATCAATTAGCGCTTGACAAGCGTTCTGATTTTTGCCGGACCGATTTGAGACGAAAATCCCGTCATTTCCCGCAACTCTATGACAAAAAATAATCGTCGGCCGACACCGACAAGATTTCCACCTAATTCAACGAAGAAAAAAGGACAGCCACAACGTATTATCGGGGCAGATCGGCGGCAACCATGGTCGACCCCAAGAAATGATCGCGACGAGGACAAAACGAGGACAGGCTCATGCAGTGGCCGCCGATTGAGGCACTCATTTCCGGGCAAACCGGGACCGAATTTAGCGTCAAGCAGCAGCGCTCGGTCGGTGGTGGCTGTATCAACAGCGCTTATGTCATCACTAATGGTGAACAGCAGTACTTTGTAAAGACAAACAGTGCCGATCAGCTACCGATGTTCGAGGCCGAGGCCGCCGGCCTGGCGGAAATGGGTCGGGCCAATGCCATCCGGGTCCCGCAACCGCTCGGCACCGGTAACGACGACGGCTCCGCCTTCCTGGTAATGGAGTTTATAGACTTTGCAAACGGTGGCAGCGGCAGTATGGAGACATTCGGCCGTGAGTTGGCGGCGATGCATCAAACAAGTCAGACGCAGTTCGGCTGGGTCCGCGATAACACGATCGGCTCCACCCCGCAGGTCAACACCCCCGACAATGATTGGGTCACGTTCTGGAACCGGCACCGCCTGGGATTCCAGCTCGAACTGGCGGCCCGCAACGGATTTAGCGGCTCGTTGCAACAAAACGGTGAGCACTTGATAGCCCTTGTCGATGCCTTTTTCACCGATTACCAACCCCAACCGGCGCTGCTGCACGGCGACCTCTGGTCCGGAAATTATTCGATGGATACCGCCGGCCGGCCGGTCATCTTTGATCCCGCTGTTTACTACGGTGACCATGAGGCCGACCTGGCGATGACGGAGCTCTTCGGGTCTTTACCCAGGCGTTTTTATACGGCCTATGATGGGGTCTTCCCCATCGATCCCGGTTACCGGATCAGAAAAGTCCTGTACAACCTCTACCATATTCTCAACCATCTCAACCTGTTCGGTGGCGGCTACCGCTCCCAGGCTGAACACATGATCTCATCTCTGCTCAGCGAGGCCCGTTGATCCGGCGACCGCGGTTCTTGAAGAAACGCTGGGCATTACCCAGGCGCAGTTTCTTCTCCAGCGGTACCGGGAGTCGGCGCAGCCAGCGGCGATGGTAGGCGATAAAATCGCCGATGCGCTGCCAACCGGTATTCTCGACCTCCCAGTGGGTTAGCTGGTCGACCGGATAGACCGGGTCGGTACCGACCATGAACCGGTCTGGATAGGTTCTGATCAGTTGCAACCATGCCGGTAGCAATCGGCCGTGCCTGTCGGTAATCGGGGATTGCAGATAGCGCCAGTTGTCACGGGCGGAGAACTCCACCCATACGTTCCGGCAGGCCTGTATCAGCCTGCCCACCTGGCGGGCATCGAGGATCCCGCCGGCATGGGCCCACAGAAACCTGGCCCTGGGATAGCGCCGGCAGAGCGGTAGAAAGTAGCGGTAGCTGGAGGCCTCGGTGTGAATGAGAATGGGTAGCTGATATTCAATACCGAGTTTGATCAGGCCATGCAGGATCCGGTTGCGCCTGTCCGGGCCGAGCCCGGCGATGAGGTGGAACTCGCCGATCCCTCGATATTTGCCGCTGGCCAGCGCCCGTCTGGCCGCCGGCAACACCGCCGGGTCATTAAACCAGCTGTGACGCTTACCGGGTTTCAGGTAGGGCCTGAACAGGGGCACGATCCAGTCACCACCAGCCGCCCGTAATTTCAGGGCGTTCTCGGGGGGTGTACTGCTGACTACCGCCAGGCTGACACGCTGCCGGCGCAGCCTGTCGATCGCCTCCCTGACGGTCAATTGTTCGCTGTGGTCCCAGTTATAATGGAGATGGACATCGGCAAACGGGCGGTCTGTGGCCGCGACGCCAATCGGGTGGGTAACGCTCAATCCCACTGCCAATCCCAGCCATCGCAGCCCCGGGCGCATTACCTTATTTCCCCATTAACGCGATCGTTGCAGACTATGCGCGATCAACAGGCGCGTCAGCATCGGCGGTTGCCGGCCCCGATAGTATCGCCCTCCATACCGGCCCCATAGACTTTTCGCAGTCTCGGGCTTGCCTTGCGACAACGCCCCCAGGAGGGCCGCATCCAGCAGGTAGCGAGACGGTCCTAGTGGCCGGGCTTTGTCCCGTTTCAACATGCTGCTTGCCAGGGACTGCATACGACTGCCATTACGATCGCTGATCGCCAGGAATAGTGCGATCCACTGCCGTTGCTCCCGGGAGAAACGGCCGGCACAGCGGGAGCGGCTGATCGCCGACCAGATCTGTTTCGATTCATGTGCGGTTAAATAGGGCAGGGTTGTGTTGGCAATGTCTAATAACGCCTTCATAAACAGGTCAGGCTCATCGACAAACTTGCAGCTACGCAAATAGTACTTAAATAGCTCCAGGTTTACCTTGTTTTCTATCGTCACCAGGTTGCGGTATTTCCCGTAATTCCCCAGTAATAAATAATCCCGCACGGCCATCGCACCCGCAGTACCCCGGGCATTACGTAATGCCCGGCTGTCATTGACAGCGGTTACCTTCCAGGTCGGCCTGAATCCACCAAGCATCTCATTGATCGGTAAGGGTACAAAGGCGAGGTCGGCAATGGTATTGGCGCTACTGTTCAAAAACCGGGCCCGGGTGGAATGCAGATCGAGAATTGGGAAATAATCTGAATTCATGGCGATGGGAAATGCCTGGAAGAGCGGGTCCAACACCTTCTTGCTGCCAAGATAACGCAAGTGGATATCCTGGTAATTAGAGATACCTATCCTGCCCAGCAGGATCCTGATCTCGGGGACCCGGGTAATCCGGTGATCAAAATCACCAATGCGGCCATCCCCTTTTGCCAGAAAGACCAGGTTACCATTATCGGTGGCATAGACGACATAATCGCTGAAGTTCTTTGATAGGGCCTTCATCACCGAGGCGACCAGTCTCGGTTCATTCTCATACAACTGTATCCATTGGACGAATAGTCCGTCCTTTTTCAGATAGCGTTTGATCAACCGGTAAAACTCGTCGGTAAACAGACTGGCGACGCCACTCACCCAGGGATTGGAGGGCTCCGAGACGATAATATCGTACTGACGATTATTGATGGAGAAGAAGGTCTTGGCATCATCGATATAAAGTCGGCTACGGGGATCCTTGTAAGCCGCTTCGACGCGTTTGCCGTATCCCTTGGCGGCGGCAATCATCGCCGGTTCGATCTCGATCGTATCCATGCGCCTTACCCAGTCTGCCTGTAACAGGGTATGGGTGGTCAGACCGGAACCAAAACCGATATTGGCGATATCTCTGGCATCGGGGCGATAGGCATGGGGCAAGACACCGATCAGGGTCATGGTCGTCTCATCGAGACTGGGTTTACCGCTCGTGCCCATATTGATAGTGGCATCGGGCTTGCCATTGGTGGTAATGGCGACCTCGCCATTACTATATTTAATCAGATTGACCGTAGCGGTCTTGCCATCACGATGGAATATGACCTCTGCTTTGCTCTTATTCAGGATGCGACCACTCCGATAGACACCGGATGCCAGTTTCAGGGGATCGAACTTGAGCCAGAAAAGAGGCAGAAACAGAAACACTATCAGCGCCGGTGCGCCAATCAATACCAGCCTTGGCCGACTGGACTGCAGGACCATCCACAACAACCAAATACCGATGCTGACATCCAGCAAGGCCCCGAGCATGATCAGCCCCTTTAGTCCCAGCAGGGGCATCCCTATATGGACGGCGATGAACACACCGGCAATCGCGCCGATAGTATTGGCGGCATAAACGGCACCGATGCTCTTCTCACCATGACCGCGCTTGATGAGCGTATAGGTAATCAGTGGGAGAGTCATCCCGGCAAAAACAGTCGTTGGCAACATGATAAGCATGGCGATGCCGTTACTCGATATATTGAACAGGGCATAGCCGGCGTCTGTTCGGCCTAGCGCACCCATGATGATCTGCATCAGCTCAAACGTGTTGCCGTACAGCCACAGCGTCGACAGGGCCATGACCCCCATTATGATCTGGATCAAACCAAGCGCCCGCACGGGATTGGCATAACGATCGATTCTGCGTCTGATCCACAGGCCGCCTAGTGCCAGACCCAGGATAAAGGCACTCAACATCAACTCAAAGGCATGGGTCGAGCTACCGAGCACGAGGCTGAGCATGCGGATCCAGCCGATCTCATAGATAAACGAGGCCAGACCGGTGATCAGGGCAACTATCAGGAGCCGAAAATACAGGCCCTTATCTGTACTGACATCGCCTTGCTGCTGGGTATCAGCAACCGCTGCAATCGGATGGGAGGACGTTCTCCTTACCAACGCCCAAACGACAAGCGCAATAAATATATTCAGAATGCTTGCCGACATAATCGTCCCGGGCAGACCGACCAGTTTCAACAACACAAAACCGCTGACGAGGACGCCCACCACACCACCAATGCTGTTGGTGAAATACAACATGGAGATGGACGCCCCCGGGCGATCAGGATAGCGTCTTATGATGCCGGCGGTCATCAGGGGAAAGGTCATACCGAGGAGTACTGATTGCGGTAAAATCATCAACGAGGCGATTGACCATTTACCGATTATCGCAATCCAGTATGTACCGATATTGGGCAGGACCGAGCCATAGACGATGTTAGTCATGCCGACGAAGGTATTATGGAAAATCAAACCAAGTACGCCGATAATTCCTTCAATAACGGCATAGCCCAATAATAGCTGGCGCCACTTCACCGAATACCGGCTGCAGACCCATGACCCCACGGCCATACCGCCCATAAAGATGGCCAACACCAGTGTCTGGGCATAAGCGGCGTGGCCGAGGAATAACTTCAGGTATTGCGACCAGACCGATTCATAAATCAGCCCGGAGACTCCAGATAATGCAAAGATAAAGAAAAATACCGAACGCAGATTTTTGTGATGTTGCAATGTTGTCGCTATTATTATGTGCCAGTGAAGCTAGATACCGTGATGCCTACTTAAATTAACTATAGGTCATATCTGGAATACCGTAAAAATTGGTAGCCGACAAGGCGTATCGTGGGAAATAGGCGGCAAATGAACCTGGAGACCGCGAAGTTGTGGGATAGCTGTAACTGGGTATGTCCTCCAACTCCCAGAAAATCCGGAAAAAAACGCTATAATTAAGGGGGATAAACAATACTGCATTCTCAAAATAAGCTCTTACCGCAATCCAACAGAAACAGACCGATGGACGCAAAACTGGAGATAGAACAAGGGGGCAAGATTTCCGAAGTGCCCTGTACGATGTTATTGACCATCGGTCGGGATAAAAAAAACGATATCATACTGCATGATAACGAGGTCTCGCGCAATCATGCAGCAATCCGATGCCTGGGTGATAACGACTACTACTTCATGGACCTCGGTAGCTCCAATGGCAGCTTTATCAACAAGAAACGCATATCGATACCCACATTGCTCCAGCATAAGGACAAGCTCAGGGTTGGTGCGACCAAGATTACTTTCAAGCAGGAAAACAAAATCAAGGATAAGGATGTATCGCAGGAACCTTCGACGGTAATCCGGATACCTTCAACCAAGATTGAGCAAATTACAATACTGGTTGCCGATATCCGTGGCTACACGTCTCTTTCAGAACAGACGCCGATCAATATTCTGTCAAAATTCATGAGTAAATGGTTTCAGGAGGTCCATGCCTGCATCGGGGAAAATAATGGCACGGTAGATAAATTTATCGGTGATTGTGTATATGCCCGTTGGATAAATGCCGCTGACACGAGAGTGTCTGTCATTAATGCCATGCGATCAGCACTGGAGATTAGTGAAATCACAAATAGACTGGTTACATCAAATCCCGATATCAAACACCCCCTGAAAATCGGTGCGGGCATTAACACCGGCAGTGCGGCACTGGGTCTTACTCAGGATACTGCACTTGGCGATGCAGTTAACCTGGCATTCAGGCTGGAGAGTGCGACCAAGGATATCGACAAGGACTTGATTCTCAGTGCTGATTCATATACCCATCTGTCAGAAACATGTTGGCAAGAGAGTATTGAGGAAATCAAGGTTAAGGGGAGAAAAGCAAAAGTGTCTGTCTGGGGGTTAATGTTTTCTGAGATTGATGATGTGCTAGCAAAATCCTGAAGGCCGGGCAGGGCCGCCAGGCTATTATTTTTTCGCCCCGGGGGGGCTGAATCCAGCCGGTAAATCACCCATATCACCCTCACCAAACAAGAAACCCAGCATATGTTTTTCTATGAGCTCGATGCTGCCCGGATCCGCCGTGCTTAGGCGGTTTTCATTGATAATCATGGTGAGCCGCTGTAACCATTGCTGCCAACCCTCTTTCGATACATTCTCGTAAACCCGGATACCGAGTTCACCCGGATGGGGTGGTTTATCCAGACCTTCGGCCTCACGTTTAAGGACCATGCATTGAACCATGCGGGCCATATTACTTACTCCCAGTAGGGTACTTTAATATAAGGACATCTAATTACATGCGTTTGCATGCACTAGCCTAAATACGTGAACTTAACTACAATTGTCAAGTGCCAATCCAGATACGCTCCACGGAGATCAGACATGCCGCAAGAAACTATAGCCTATCCCTCTGAGATTTCAGACGAAATCAAGATCACACCACCCGCCGCCAAAAAACTGGCGGAGCTCTTGACCGAGGCCGACCCGGGTATCCAGGCAATTCGTGTTTTTGTGTCCGGAGGCGGTTGTGGCGGTATGCAGTACGGCCTGACTTTCGCCGAAGAACCAAGCCAATTCGATAGCACATTTGAAGGTGATGGTTACAAGCTTTTTGTCGATTCAATTGCCCTGTCGTATATGGAAGGCAGTGAGATCGACTTCAGTCAGCAGGGTGCCAACGCCAGCTTTGTCTTCAATAATGTCTTTCAAGCGGTCGGCGGCAGCGGCGGTTGTGCCGGCTGTGGCGGCGGTGGCTTCTAGACCGGCTTGGACCGGGATCTATTCCACTGCCTGAATTGTTGCCCGGAAGCCCCCGGTCTGGGCGATGCCCTAAACCATGCAGACCCTATCGATAGCGTCACAAAATAGCCATGGCGCCCAACGCCTGCTGATTATCGCGCCACCGAATAGCTACCGTACTGTACCCTATGTCGATGCCGCCCGGAGCCTGGGAGTCGTTGTCACCCTCGCCTCTGCGGGCAAGCATCTGCTGACGCCGGGGAATATCGAGGCCATGCACCTCCCCGTCGAGGATCCCGAAGAGGCCCTCAATGTAATCGGGGCCGTTGCCAGTGAGAGTCCCTTCACTGCCATCCTCGGCACCGATGACAGTACAATCGAATTGGCGGCCCGCGCCGCGCAAATGCTCGGACACTCCCACAACTCACCCGAGTCGGCCCTGCTAACACGCCGGAAAGACCTGGGCAGGCAATGCCTGCGGTCGGCCGGTATGACTGTACCGGACTTCCAGCTAATTGATCTGCGGCAATCACTGTCTATCCAGGCCGGGCACATTGATTATCCTTGTGTCGTCAAGCCTCTGGCCATGTCAGGCAGCCGGGGTGTCATCCGGGCAGACAATAAACAGGAATTTATTGCCGCCTGCCAACGGATCGAGAAAATAATTGTCACTGAAGAGTGTCACACCGAGCGCCGGCATCTGCTCGCCGAATCCTTTGTCCCTGGTAGCGAGATCGCTGTTGAAGGGCTGCTGACACAGGGCAAGCTGGAAATACTCACCATATTCGACAAACCAGTGCCATTAAACGGGCCCTATTTTGAAGAGTCCTATTATGTGACCCCGACCGGCCTGGATCAGCCACAGCAAATATTGGTCAGGCAACAGCTGCAAGCGGCCTGCCATGCCTATGGCCTCCGCGAGGGCCCGATACACGCAGAGTGCCGGATTAATGAGCAGGGGGTCTGGATCATCGAGATTGCCGCCAGGACCATCGGTGGGCTTTGTGCCCGCCTGTTCCAGTTTGGCACCGGTTACAGCCTGGAAGAGATGGTCATATCTCATGCCCTACAGATACCGGTAAGGCCACAGGCCGCCCGGGGTTCCGTGGGCGTGCTGATGATCCCGATTCCCGCCGCCGGCATCCTCCGTCGGGTCGAGGGGCTCATGGCTGCACAGAAGACACCGTATATCGATGAGCTTGTCATCTACATCCGCGAGGGCTATGAACTGGTGCCGCTACCGGAAGGTAATAGTTACCTGGGTTTTATCTACGCCCGCTCACCCTTAGCGACACAGACACTGGCCGCCCTGCGCGAGGCCCACGCCCAGCTCAATATCGTCATTTCCCAGCCCCTGCCTTGCACCACAGTCGCCACCTGACCTCCAGGCCCCTGCATAGCTGGATCAAATAATCCAGCCATTGCCAAATACTGTCATTCTCAATACATTAAGCCACCTGAACCCCGGGTTTAATCCCTAATACAAACTAAGTGGACTCAACTGATGGATTTTGATGTCGTCATTGATTGGCTGAAACAGCAGGTTGGTACAAATCTGTGGATTGTGCAGATCTTCATTGTCGTCTTTGTCGCCTTACTGCTCGACCTTTTCCAAAAACGTATCCTCAGGCGACTACACCGCCACGCTATAAAATCAAAAACCTTTTGGGACGATACCCTGATCGCCGCAATCGGTAAACCACTGTCGGCGTTAATCTGGATTCTGGGTATCGTCCTGGCCATTGATATCATCAGCGTCGATTCCAAGGCGGTCATCTTCAAGGCAGTCGGCCCCATCCAGGACGTTGGCGTAATCACCGCCATTACCTGGTTCCTGGTCCGTTTTGCGAAAGGCATCGAAGCCAATATTGTCCAAAAAAAGGAACAGGCCGGTGAGACCTATGACCGCACTACCATTGATGCTATCGGCAAACTGGCGCGCGTCTCCCTCGTCATCACAGCGGTATTGGTGTCGATGCAGACATTGGGATATAGCATTTCCGGGGTATTGGCTTTCGGGGGTATCGGCGGTCTCGCCGTGGGTTTCGCCGCCAAGGATATGCTCGCCAATTTTTTTGGTGGACTGATGCTCTATCTCGACCGGCCCTTCGCCCCTGGGGACTGGATCAGATCCCCTGATCGTGAAATTGAAGGGACAGTTGAATCGATCGGTTGGCGGCTCACTGTCATTCGGACTTTCGACAAGCGACCGCTCTATGTCCCTAATTCTAACTTCGCCAGCATAATCGTTGAGAACCCGTCACGCATGACCAACCGGCGTATCTATGAAACTGTCGGCATCCGCTATGACGATATCGATAAAATGGCGGGCATAGTCGCCGATGTTAAAGACATGCTGCTCAACCACAAGGATATCGATGCCACGCAGACACTAATGGTTAACTTCAACAGCTTTGCCCCTTCTTCACTGGATTTCTTTGTCTATACCTTCACCCGCACGACATCCTGGACCGAGTATCATCAGGTCAAGCAGGATGTTCTCTTTCGCATCAACGCGATCATTCAGCAACATGGTGCGGAAATCGCCTTTCCGACATCAACGGTCCATCTCTCGACAAGCGCACCGCCGGAAGCGAGTGCTGAGTAAACGGAGATCTAACTGCTCGGGAGTGAGACGACTAATTGATTGTTGCCGCGCTCTTTGACCTGTGTCAGGGTATCTACTACGCGTTGTAACAGCTTCCTCGGCTTTTCGCCGGGGGTATACAGAGTCAGTACGCTGGTGAAAGTCGGCAGCACGATATTGTCACCCCTGAAATTTACCGCCAGCCCGACAACCCGTTTCTGCGCCTGCTCGAGCGCTCTCAAGGCCCCGTCCTTTTGTGTATTCGGAAATATGACGACAAATTCATCATTTTCAAAACGGGCGACAATGTCGTATTTGCGGAAAATAAGAATCTCGCTGGCATAAAATCGCAATACCTCATCGCCGGCAGCACGACCATAGCGCCTGTTAATCATGTGAAAGTCATCTAAATCCAGCATAGCCAGCGCTATCGAAAAACCAAAGCGTTTGGAGCGACCGATCTCCGCCTCGAGCTGTGTCTCCAGAAAGTCCCGCTTCGGTAAACTGGTGACGCTGTCTGCGCGACTGAATTTACGTGCGGTACGGACCTCATCCTGTAGCAAGGCCCGATCTTTTTGGGCGACCTTGAGATACACACTGGTCGCCTGCAAATTATCGGAAATGTTTTGATAGCCATCCATTAGGTCCTCAAGGCCATTCACCAACAATAGCTTGATATCTTGGATATCCGCCGGATTATCCGCCAACTGTAAGGCCTTGATATTCGCTTTTAACAGCCCGTCGAACTCCTTAGATTTAAACAGGCTGTCGGTAACGCGGTCAGCAAAGAGATCATGCAGTTGTTCAATCTTGTTTCGCTTTTCCTCTGGAAGGGATCCCTCAGGTAAAGGTTTGGTAAGTGCTGTTTCCGCCGGCATTGGCCGCTCGGGTTTCGTCTGACGGGCCTGTCGGAGTGTTTTTTTGAAACGGGATGCTTGCCTCTGATCGCCTGTGGTTCCCCTGCTCCGGCTCGTCAGGGCTTCGACCATACGCATGCGGGAACGATACCGCCCCGGTGTGATTTCCTCATCCTCATCAGGCTGTTGCACCACATTCTCGTCGGGTAAATAGGCGGCCAGTCGCTGCTGGACCAACCGGGCCTTAAGCCGGGTCGCCGGATCACTATTCTCCTTGGAGACATAATTGCCCAGTAGCACGAAGAGGAAGTTTACAAATGCCCGCTCGATGCCACCGCCGGGTTGGCCATAACGATTTAAACCACGCTTGATCAAGCTGTACAGGGCATGACCATCGGGTGTGCGGCGCAAGCCTTCAAGTTGTTTTTTAATGTTCTCTAATATACTGGGATCGACAGATCCGGTCTTGCGGGCCATAACACCCCTTTAATATCGTTGATTGCACCCAAAAATATAGCACCTGTGGCAGGGAAACCACAGCCAGCCGGTTTATCGGGCTTGTCCGGATAAAACAGTAAAAAAGGGGCCGCTAAAGACCGCTGTTTGGGGGTTTTAATGCCCGGTAAATACTGCCTAGGTGGGGGGCGATTCTATCTCAATCCGGTTACGCCCATGTTGTTTTGCCTGATACAGGGCACGGTCGGCACGGACAATCAGGTTCTCAACGGTATCATCGGTGGAAAACATGGTCAGACCTACTGAGAAGGTTGGCAAGGGGATGGTCTTATTCAGATCAACCTGACAATTTGTCTTGGCGTTAAGGTGGCTCAAGTGTTTTAAGGCGCTTTCGGCACCAGTGATATCTGTATTAGGAAACAGGATTGCAAATTCCTCGCCGCCATAACGGGCGACAATATCTTGCTGACGCAGTTCTGTGAGCACTTTGCTGGCGAACTTCTTTAATACCTTATCCCCGGCGGTATGACCATACTGGTCATTGATCGCCTTGAAGTGATCGAGGTCAATCAGGGCCAGGGCGATACTGGCATCATAACGTTGTGTGCGCGCAATCTCCTCATCAAGTTTCTGCATAAAAGCACGACGGTTTGGCAGGGAGGTGAAATGATCTGTCAGACTCAACAGGCGGACACGCTCAAGCTCGCCCCAGAGATCGTTCGCATTCACATAGCTTCGGGCAACATAAGTATCCAGATCCTGTAATTTATTGGCGAGCTTGTGTTGGATGCGTCGCAAGGCTGCCGTCGCGCCAATGACTGTCTGTTTCTGGGTCGGATCTCCACCGGTACTGAGTTGATCTAGCAGGGTATGGCTGTTCTCCAGCACCATACCGATCTCGTGGCACTCCCGCTTGGCGTCATGGATATATCCGGTGATATCCTGCTGTAACCTTTCGAACACTGCCCGGTGCCGGATCTGCTGCAAGTTATCGATGCTGTTCAACCAGCCATGTCCCTGGCTGGCTGGGGCGTGCTTGGTCTTTACAGGTGGGACAGCTTGATCGTTCTCGCGACGATTTGTCTGTTTCGCTTTTGGGCTTAATTCTTCCAACACTTGGTCTCCCTGAGTGCAGATAATGTTGCGAATTATTTATTCATCTTGTTGGTAATAATTACTGCAAAACATTCAGAATTTATA
>FXBF010000179.1_pt1 | contig 20030 bp, 16 predicted proteins | sample 5335321 | NCBI WGS metagenome assembly FXBF01 (sample SAMEA103928391, study PRJEB20085) | sediment metagenome | isolation source: sediment
GTTTGATAGATCGCTTCCATCTGCGCCCTGTTTTGCAGCCGGACTTCACAGGTAACCGAATGAAAATTGCCACTTTTACTTTCTTTGCACCTCACCTCAACAATCGCACCCGCCTCAGTATGACTGGCCACAATATCTTTGACTGTATGTTCAAAATCATCAGCCTGATGCCCCATCGCCTTGATACCAATGGTGCAGGGAAAAGAAAGCTTTCCGAATTCTTCGCCTTTTTTATCAGTCATATTGATTTCACCAGATATTTGTTAACCGCGGAGGACGCAGAGGTGCGCAGAGAAAAATTTATAGAATGGGCTTATGAATAATATTTTACAGTACTCCTGGTTCAAATTTCACGTAGTTTCATTTTTTCAAAACCCTCTGCGCACCTCTGCGTCCTTCGCGGTTCAAAGAATTTAATACAAGTTCAGACAAGTTACTAAATCACGAAACCTCGCCATTTCTGAATCTCAGCTTGAACTCATCATAAAGTTTAATAAGCTGATGGTAATATGGGCCGGGTTTACCGCTGCCTACAGGTTTTCCATCCAGTTTAACAATTGGCAGTATCTCTTTTGTTGAACTGCTAAGCCAAAGTTCATCTGCCTCTTTTACCTGCTTCTCCGAAATATCAGTCTGCTGGCAGTGTAAACCGTGGTTGCAGGCAAGTTCCAGCACCAGCTCACGGGTAATACCCGGCAATATACTTTGTCCGGATGCAGGCGTTAGCAGGCCTCCATTATGCACAACGAACAATGTGCTCGCCGCACCCTCTGTAAGTATGCCATCACGAAAAAGAACGGCTTCAGCGGCATCATGCTCATGGGCAAACTGTCGTGCCAGCACATTTGCCAGTAATGAAACTGATTTGATATCACAACGCTGCCAACGTTGATCAGGAAAACTCACGGCACAGATCCCTGATTCGCGCTGTGCCTTATCCGGATAAGCTAAACCCTGTACATAGGCAAGTATTGTCGGTGTCATTTTATCGGGAAAAGCATGATTGCGAGGTGCGCTGCCCCGGGTGATTTGTAAATAGATAGACGCGTCATCACTTCTGTCATTGAGCAAGCGTTCAAACATCAATGTTATTCCCTTATCACTTAATGGCGCTGGCAGGCGAATTTCACCCAGAGAATACCGCAGACGATCAAGGTGCTGCTGTAAGCGAAAAAGTTTACCGCCATAGACAGGGATAACTTCATAGACCCCATCACCAAAAATGAAACCGCGATCAAAAACAGAAATTGAGGCCTCTGCTGCAGGCAGGTATTCGCCATTTAGATAGACTTCTTCTACTACCAATGCATTTTCACCTAATTAAAAATCTGCAAACCAGAGCATAACCGTACCGATCAATTGATCAACTATGCCCCCTTCCGGGATCTCCGCAACAGCTGTTAGCGGGTATTTCCCCAGCGAGGTGCCCTGTACACTGAACTCTATGTCCCCCAGCACCTGTCCGCGATTTACCGGGGCAACAACATTTGCAGGAACCGTGACAGTTTGTATAATCTCAGCACCACCACGCCTGGGAACTGTCAGGAAAATACTGTCAGCTGACTCTAAATGTACAGTGTTACTCGCCGCTTTGTAGACATCGATATTGCGGATCATCTTACCTGCCGGATAAACTTCCTTAGTAATGTAGTTTCTGAAGCCGAAATTCAGAAGATTTTGAACCATGTCGGCACGTACCTTCTTACCCTTCGTGCCGGTGACAACAGCTATCAGCCTCATGCCCTCTCGATCCGCTGAGCCGATCAGGCTATATCCTGCTGATACAGTATGACCCGTTTTGACACCATCTACTGTTGGATCACGGTACAACAGCAGATTTCGGTTACCCTGTTTGATGTTATTCCAGGTAAATTCTTTAACAGAATAGTACTTATAGTATTCTGGATACTGATTGATCAATGCTCGGGTCAGTGTTGCCAGGTCTGTCGCAGTGGTTAAATGACCTTCATCTGGCATCCCGGAACTATTGACGAAGTAAGTACCTTTCATGCCTAACTCTGCAGCCACCGAATTCATCAGACCAACGAAGGATTCTTCAGTCCCCGCAACATGTTCTGCCAGTGCCACAGTAGCGTCATTACCTGACTGGATAATCATTCCCTTCACCAGGTCTTCCAGCCTTACCTTGCTGTTGACCTTAATAAACATACGGGAGCCCTCCATGCGCCACGCCTTCTCACTGACAAAGACCAGGTCGTCGAGACTTAGACGACCTTCTGCCAGTTCTCTGAACACAATATAGGCAGTCATCAGCTTTGTCAGACTGGCAGGCTCAACCTGCACATCAGGATTACCAGCACTTAAGACCGCTCCACTGTCACTATCAATAAGCAGCCAGGATTTTCCTTCGATTACAGGTGGTGCCACATTTACGTTCGAAATTGCCTGCTGATCTTTTGCAAATGACATAAAAGATGCCAAAAGTAGAATCGCGGCCATAATCGCTTGATATTTGTTCATTCTTTGATATTTTCCTTATTAGTTGTTTCTACAATGTAGTGTGCATCTGGATATCCTGCATTCTGCAGATCGGCCAGTATAAAGTCAGCATCGCCTGGCTGTAGTAATGGGCCGATTCTTACCCGATATAGTTCAATCTGGCTTTGAGTAAATTTGCTAACTTTCGCATCACGATAACCCGCCCCACGAAGGCGTTTCTGAAGGTTGTAAGCGGCGTCCCGATTACTGAAAGCACCTAGTTGAATAAATAGTACTGCTTCCCCAGAAGTGCTTTGCCTGGTTTCTATGGTCTGAGTTGTGCTGGTGGACGATTTTTTTCCTATCGCAACAATTTGAACCTCTGCAGTTCCAGATTTGACCACATCCAGTTTCAGTGCTGCGGCATACGAAAGATCCATCACACGATCATGTTTAAATGGACCACGGTCATTGACTCTGACAACCACACTGCGACCATTTTTAAGATTCGTCACCTGTACATAACTGGGGATGGGAAGTACAGTATGCGCGGCTGTCATTTTGTACATATCATAGGTTTCGCCGCTTGAAGTACGCTTGCCATGAAACTTTTTACCATACCAGGATGCCGTCCCTTTCTGTCTGAATCCCTTACTGCTTTTCAAAGGCACATAACGCCTGCCAAAAACGACATAGGGTTTATTACCGGTTTCGCTTGGAGACTCGGCATGTGGAACAGCGTTCTTTACTTTTGCCAGGTCAAAAGTAGATTTTGGGGGGCCGTCATCCTGATAATAACCCCCTCCGGCTTTCTTCTTCGCGGATGAACCACAGCCGGCCAGGAATAGCGTCAGCAACAGGCATATAGCAAGCCGCCACTTCATTTAGATACCTGAACACGTGACTTAATTTCTTCACCCAACAGTTGAACTGCCGTCGCATAGAGCTGGGAAGTGTTGTAACGGGTAATAACAAAAAAATTATCAAAGACCACACGATATTCCGGACCCTTTTCACCTTCCAGTTTTATCAGAGCCACCCGAGTCTGTGGATCAAGCTGTTCCTGTAATGTAAAACCTTTCTGAAGTAAATCGTTCAGTACCAGATCAGTTTTTCGCTTTTTTACTACCATTTTTCTGGCTTTACTGCTTACACCTTTTGTTGACCAGGAAACGGGTTGGCCGGGTTTCCAGCCATGCTTAGAATAATAGCTGGCAATACTGCCAATCGCATCCTCAACACTGTTGACAAGGTCGCTGTACCCATCGCCATTGAAGTCAACAGCATAGTCTCTATAACTGCTGGGCATGAACTGAGGCAGACCAATTGCACCCGCATAGGAACCGGTCACGGTTATTGGGTCCAGCTTGTTCTCATCGCTAAGCAAAAGAAAATTTTTCAGTTCCTTTGTAAAATATTTGCTGCGCCGGGGATATTCCAGCCCCAGAGTAGATAGCGCATCGATAACACGATAACCACCGGTATTTGTACCATAACGTGTTTCTACTCCCAATGTAGCAACAATTATTTCAGGTGGCACGCCAAATTTTTTCTCTGCCCGGGCAAGTGTGTCTGCATACTTTATCCAGTATTCCGCACCCTTACTGATGTTCTTTTCGGTCAGAAATATCTTACGATACTGGTACCAGGGCATGGACTCTGCCGGCCTGTCCATAATCTCAATTATACGCGGCAGAATTTCAACTTTCTGAAACAGGGCTTCAAGATCTGTCACACTATAGGCTGTTTTACTGGCGACCTCACTGAATATTTTGTCTAGCTGTTCGTAATTGCTGGTCTGCAATGACAATGCAGACGGACTAAAGAGCATAAGGTTGAACAGGGTGCCCGTAAGGACTATAAGTACTTTCTTCATTAATGCATAAACCAGCGGTTAGAGTAAGCGGACATCAGGATACCAAAACCTGCAAACAGCGATACCATTGACGTACCACCATAACTTATCAGGGGCAATGGTATGCCGACTATCGGTAATATACCGGTCACCATCCCAATATTAACAAATACGTAGATAGCAAAGGTTACTGCCAGTGAGCCGCACAGCAGTCGTGTATAGGAGTCTTTGGCTTCTATTGCAATATACAGACTTCGGCTAACCACAAACAGATACGCCAGTAATAATATCAGCGAGCCCATAAAACCAAATTCCTCAGAAAATACAGCAAAAATAAAATCAGTGGATCGCTCAGGGATAAAATCCAGCTGTGACTGACTGCCGTTGAGCCAGCCCTTGCCGTACAAACCACCTGAACCCACTGCAATCGCAGACTGAATGGTGTGGTAGCCCGCTCCCAGTGGATCCGACCAGGGGTCAAACAGAGTCAGAATGCGCTGGCGCTGATAGTCATGAATCAGATACCAGCCGAGGGGTGCTGCAGCCGCCACTAATGCGGCAAGTACAGCGATAATCCGCCAGGACATACCGGCAAAAAAGATCACCACCAGACCTGAGCCGGCAATTAGAATTGCTGTACCGAGATCCGGTTGCCTGATGACAAGAATGACAGGTATTGCCACAATTACAAAGCCAAGTATCGCCGTAGAAAGTGATGTCGGCAAAGGCTTTCTAACCATCGCCCAGGCCACCATCATCGGCACAGCAAGTTTCATCATCTCTGCCGGCTGGAATCGTACAAAACCAAGATCTATCCAGCGTTGCGCTCCTTTCCCAACCACCCCGGCGCCAAGCACAACGATTAACAGAATCAGTCCAATACCGTACAAATACGGCGTCCAGCGTAAAAACTGATCCGGTGTGATACGTGCAACTATAAACATGACGACATAAGCCAGAACAATACGTATTGACTGCCGTATCAACATATCTGGATTCTGGTCACCCGCGCTGTAGAGCACAAACAGACTGATAACCGAAAGAACAAGCAGGCCAGTAAATAATGCCCAGTCGATTGAAAACCATTTTTTTTCATTCATGGCGGACTCTTTTCCGACTGCAGTTTTTTATCAAGAAGATAAAAGTCCATTATTTTACGCGCAACAGGTCCTGCTGTTGATCCCCCATGACCCCCATTTTCTGCAATGACAGCAACGGCAATTTCAGGGTCTTCGGCCGGAGCATAAGCAATAAAAAGTGCATGATCTCTATTTCTCAGAGCCACTTCTGACTCCTCGTAGCGCTCATTTTGCTTGATACCAATTACCTGTGATGTACCCGTTTTAGCTGCAATCTTGTATGGGCTATCGACACCTACTCGCCTTGCTGTGCCAACCGGCGAGTCAGTGACATCAATCATTGCCCGTCTAACTACAGCAAGATCTCCATCGAGCCAGATTTTGTTGTTCAATGTGACCGGTTCATTAAGCACCTTGCGGTTAGACAGCGGGTCTTCTTCAGCCAGCAACAAATACGGTTTCATGCGTATTCCATTATTGGCAAGTGCTGAGGTTGCAGAAGCCAGCTGTAGCGGCGTTGCCAGGACAAAGCCCTGACCGATACCGGCAATAACAGTTTCACCGGGAAACCATGGCTGCCCCCTGGTCGCCCGCTTCCATTCCCTGGAAGGTAAAAGTGCCCTGGATTCACCGTTCAGATCGATCCCTGTTTTAGTTCCGAAACCAAACAGTGCCAGGTTATGATGTATATAATCAATGCCCAGCCGATTCGCCAGGTCATAAAAGTAAACATCGCAGGACTGTACAATTGCATCGTTCAGATCGACCAGACCGTGGCCACCGCGCTTCCAGTCACGGAACCTGCGGCCACCGCTGGTCAGCGTATAATACCCCGGACAAAATAATTTTTTCGCTGGATTTATCCCGGACTTCAGACCGATCAGCCCCATAAACGGCTTGATGGTAGATCCCGGCGGGTATCGCCCCCGCAGGGCGCGGTTCAGCAACGGCGTATCCGGTGAGTCGCGCAGCAGCGCATAGTCTGCCGTGCTGATTCCAAAAACAAAAGCATTGGGGTCATAGGATGGAGCGCTGACAAAGGCCAGTATCTCACCGGTAGCAGGTTTAATGGCCACCACCGCACCACGGAAATCACCCAGCGCCTGTTCTGCAACTAGCTGTAATTCGCTGTCGATCGTCAGATAAATATTTTTACCTGGTACTGATGGTGTACTTGAGATGGTTCGCACCACACGGCCATGGGCATTGGTTTCAATCTGGTCAAAGCCAATTTCCCCCCGCAGCAAGTCTTCATAGTAAGACTCAATTCCTGTTTTACCCAGATAATTGATGCCTCGGTATAGCTCTTTGTCCATTTTATCGAGATCACGAGGGCTGATACGTCCAACATAACCCACCACATGCGCACCGCTTTCCTTTTTTGGATAATTCCTCTCCAGCCTGGCGCGCAGTTCTACGCCTTTAAAACGATAACGGTTGACGGCAAAGCGTGCCGCCTCTCTGTCCGTCAGCTGACTACGTAAAATAATGGTATCAAATTGGGCATTACGTTTGACATCACGATAAAATAACTTGAGGTCATTTTCCGTCAGCTTGACCAGTTTTCCCAGCTCATCCAGTAGACTATCCATGTCCTTGACCTGGTCTGGCACAACTTCAAGGGTATAGGATGGAATATTTCGCGCCAGCGGTATGCCGTTGCGGTCAAAAATAATCCCGCGTACCGGTGGCCTCGGCACCACACTAATTCGATTATTTTTTGATAGAGTACTATAGCGGTCGTATTCTATCACCTGCAGATAAAACAAACGTGTCAGCAGGATCCCGATCAATCCCAGCATTACTATGCCAATCACAATCGATCGCGTGGTAAATACCCGCGTTTCTCGAAATACATCCTTGATCTCAAAGCCCGCCATGCTTACTGTCGTCGCAGATCTCTTAGTATGATATATATAAACGGCCAGACGAAGGCACTGGTCAGCGCAGGTATCCAGTAAGCCCAGCTAATGGGAAATTCCCCTGCGACACCTCTGATCCATGCAATTAGCGTCAGGTACACTATGGCTAACAGGAACACAATGAATGACTGTTGCCATATTGGGAACATGCGTATGCGCAAATGAAAAATATTTACCAGATAGGCAATTATCGCCAGCGCCATAGCATTTTGTCCCAGTAAACTGCCATACATTACATCCAGGGTAAGCCCCAGCAGCCAGCCGGTAAAAATACCAATACGATCGGGAATTGCCATGCCCCAGTAAATCAGCACAAGCATTAGCCATTCAGGCCGAAAGACGATCGCTATCTCTGGCAACGGCAGGCTGGTTAGCATCAACGCCACAAGAAAAGAAAGCAGCACTGTCAGGCTATTCATCAACCAGTTCCTGCAAAATTTTATCTTTTCGGGTGCTGGTAACCTCAGGCCAGATAAGCAGAACCTCTCGCCCATGATCCAGCTGTGTAACTGGCAGAGTATTAATAGTCAGAAATTCATCGCTTGGCTCCTGCTTCACGTCAGTGACTGTCGCCACAGGATAACCGGTAGGGAAACGACCACCCATACCAGAACTGATCAGCAGATCGCCAATACGGATATCTGCATCGGCAGTCAGATAAGGCATAGTGAGCCTGTTGCGCACACCGGTGCCGAACAATACACCTCGCAATCCATTTCGTATTACCATTACAGGCACTGCGCTGCTCGGATCCGTCAACAACGTAACGGTGCTCTGAAATTGACTTGTATGAACGACCTGGCCGATAACACCATCACCATTAATTACTGGCTGTCCGACATAAACATCATCTCGACTGCCTTTGTTAAGGCTAATCTTCTGGGTATACGGCTCAAGACTTACCTCTACAAGTTCTGCCAGCAGCACCCGCTCGGCAATTTGCTCCGATTGTCCAAGCAGGCGCTTGAGACGACGGTTGTCAGCTTCCAGTGAATGCAGTTTATTCAGGCGGCTACGTAGCAGCAGATTCTCCTGCCTCAGTGATGTATTATTTGTCTGCAGATTATCGCTTCTTTCTATAGAACCTGTGACCCCGTGAATTACCTCTCGCGGTATAGTCGAAACAAACATAATCGGGTAGACAACGGTCTGCAGAATATTCCGCAATCGTTCCAGTTGCTGTGTGCGGTGATCAATCAGCATCATAGAAACAGACAGCGCAATCAGGACTATGACACGCACAGTCGCGGGAGTTGCACCACCCAGGCGTCTAAGGAGTTCTCTCATTTTTGGCCTGTCCGGAAGGCAGGAGAATTAAAAATTCGTTACAGGAATATTTTTCGAAAAAACAGTATACCCCTATGAGGTTTTTCAAGGAGTTCTAAAGATTTTATTACCGCTCCTGGGCAAAGACATCACCAAGGCGATCCATTTCTTCGAGTGCATGACCACATCCACGCGCGACGCAAGTTAGAGGATCTTCAGCTATAACCACTGGCATACCCGTTTCTTCCATAAACCGGCGGTCAATATCACGCAGCAGCGCTCCACCACCGGCCAGGATCATCCCTTTTTCGGCAATATCAGCACCCAGCTCCGGTGGTGTTAGCTCCAGTGTGGCTTTTATCGCCTGTGAGATCTGATCCAGCGGGTCGGCAATGGCATCATATATTCCCTTGCTGGTTAATGTCACCGAACGGGACAGACCTTCAGCCAGGTCCCTGCCCTTGATTTCCATATCAAGTATTTCAGACCCCGGCGTTGCTGCACCGATCTCCTTTTTGATTCTTTCAGCTGTCGAATCACCTATCAGTACCCCGTGTTGACGACGAAGATAGGTGATAATCCCCTCATCAAACTTGTCACCTGCCACACGAAGGGAATCTGACAGGACAAGCCCGCCCAGCGAAACGACCCCCACTTCGGTGGTGCCGCCGCCTATATCAACCACCATGGAACCGGTAGGGTCGGCAACCGGCAGCCCGGCACCAATGGCTACCGCCATCGGTTCTTCAATCAGGTACACCTCACGAGCACCGGCACTCAACGCCGATTCCTTAATAGCGCGCCGTTCTACCTGGGTAGAACCGCAGGGGACACAAATAATAATACGCGGGCTGGGCTTGAAAAAACGCGATTCCTGTACCTTGCGGATAAAATACTTGAGCATGACTTCAGTAACGGAGAAATCAGCGATAACACCGTCTTTCATCGGCCGAATTGCCTTGATGTTCCCCGGTGTGCGGCCGAGCATCTGCTTGGCTTCCTGTCCAACCGCCAGCACAGACTTGCCCGAAGGGCCACCCATCGGGGAATAACGAATAGCGACGACCGAAGGTTCGTTTAGTACGATGCCCTTGTCACGGACATAAATAAGTGTATTTGCTGTCCCCAGATCTATTGCCAGATCGTGGGAAAAAAAACCTAACAGTCTCTTAAACATTTTTTTTGTTTTACCTAAATTGTGTATGTGCAGACTTTCCAGCGCCCTGCCGAGCGCAATACCGCACACCTACCAGTTACAAGGATTGTACTCTAGCAATGACGCTATTTCTATTCAACCATCGATGATTATGCTACCTTTCGCTAGCGGAAAAACAGCCGTTTGCGGCTCAAGGAGTAAATATGTCAATTAACAATGATGATGTTGAGAAAATTGCCCACCTTGCCCGTCTCGCCATCGACCCCAGTCAGTTGGAGACCTATACAAAAAACCTGTCCGGGATTCTTAACCTCGTCGAACAGATGAATGAGGTAAACACCGGCGGCATAACTGCCATGGCTCACCCGCGTGACACTAAGCTCCGCTTGCGTGAAGACTTTGTAAGTGAAGACAATCAACGGGAGAAATTCATCAAACTGGCCCCGGCAAGTGAAAACGGCCTGTTTCTGGTTCCCAAAGTCCTTGATTAGCCAGGTATTGAAAGCAAAAACGTTCAACCATGCACAAAAAGTCCCTGCAAGAACTGGCCCTTGGCCTGGCAAACAAAGATTTCACCAGTGTCGAGCTAACCCGGCACTTCCTTGATCGTATAGAAACTCATCAGGATATCAACGCGTTTATCACTGTTGACAGTGAGGGCAGCCTGCAGCAGGCCGCTGAAGCCGACAAACAACTGGGCGCTGGCGATGCTCAGCCCTTAACCGGCATACCGCTGGCACATAAAGACATCTTCTGTACCGATGGGCTACGTACTTCATGCGGCTCAAAGATGCTGGACAACTTTATCGCGCCTTACGATGCGACACTTATCCGTAAATTTCGCCAGACAGGCAGTGTTACACTGGGTAAGACCAATATGGATGAATTTGCCATGGGGTCTTCCAATGAAACCTCTTACTATGGTCCCGTACTAAATCCCTGGAACAAAACCCGTGTTCCCGGCGGCAGTTCCGGTGGTTCTGCTGCGGCAGTAGCTGCGCAACTGGCACCGGCAGCTACCGGCACAGATACCGGCGGCTCAATACGCCAGCCTGCTTCCTTTTGCGGCCTCACTGGCCTGAAACCCAGCTATGGCAGGGTCTCACGCTATGGCATGATTGCTTTTGCTTCGTCGCTGGACCAGGCCGGGCCGATGACCCACAGCGCAGCAGATGCCGCAATATTATTGCAAACCATGTCAGGCTTTGATGAACGGGATTCAACATCGGTCGACATCGCTGTGCCTGATTTTTCTGCTGCTCTTGAAAATGATATTAAGGGCCTGAGAATCGGTATGCCGATTGAATTTTTCAATGACGACCTCGACCCCGGCATTGCCTCCATCACCATGGATGCCCTGCATGAATACGAAAAACTCGGTACGGAACTGGTAGAAATCAGCTTACCGAACAGCCATCTCTCCGTACCCTGCTACTATGTTCTGGCACCTGCTGAAGCCTCCTCAAACCTGTCCCGTTTTGACGGTGCACGTTATGGCTATCGTGCTGGTGAATATGATGACCTGCTGGATATGTACAAAAAGACGCGTGCCGAAGGCTTTGGCGATGAAGTTAAACGTCGCATAATGATTGGTGCCTATGCCCTGTCTGCCGGCTACTACGATGCCTATTATCTCAAGGCACAGAAGATACGCCGCCTGATTTCTGACGACTTCGCCCGCGCCTTCGAAAAATGTGATGTTATTGCCGGCCCGACCGCACCGGAAACGGCTTTTCGCTTTGGCGATAAAAGCGATGACCCGGTAGCGATGTACCTGAACGACATCTATACCATTTCGGTTAATCTCGCCGGACTGCCGGGTATGTCGATCCCGGCGGGACTGGACAGGGATAATCTCCCTGTCGGTCTTCAGCTGATCGGTCAATATTTTGATGAAGCCGGACTGCTTAATGTCGCTCATCGTTATCAACAAATCACTGACTGGCACAGGCTTAGCCCGCTACAAGAATGAAACAACATTCAGGATATTAAAAGATGGAATGGGAAACCGTTATCGGGCTGGAAATCCACACCCAGCTTAAAACAAAAAGTAAAATATTTTCAGGCGCAGCGACCGCTTACGGCGCCGAGCCCAACACCCAGGCCTGTGCGGTAGACCTTGCTCTGCCGGGAGTGCTACCGGTAATGAATCGTGATGCTGCTCGTATGGCAGTAAAGTTCGGGCTGGCCGTTGGCGCGAAAATCAATCAGACATCCATCTTTGACCGAAAAAATTATTTTTATCCTGATCTGCCGAAAGGCTATCAAATTTCACAGCTGCAGCTGCCCATCGTCGGTGCAGGCTCCATCACTATTGATGTCAACGGGAATAAGAAGACCATTGGCATTACCCGCGCACACCTTGAGGAAGATGCAGGCAAGTCACTGCACGAAGATTTTCATGGCATGACCGGTATCGATCTCAATCGTGCCGGCACACCGCTGATAGAAATCGTCTCAGAACCAGACATGCGCTCAGCCACTGAGGCCGTTGCCTACCTCAGGTCGATACATTCGTTAGTGCAATATCTCGATATCTGCGACGGCAACATGCAGGAAGGCTCTTTTCGATGCGATGCGAATGTTTCTATCCGGCCTGTGGGCCAGCAGGAATATGGCACCCGTGCTGAATTAAAAAACATCAACTCATTCCGTTTCGTCGAGAAGGCAATTGATTTCGAGGTGGAACGCCAGATCGATATCCTTGAAGCAGGCGGCAGGGTGATCCAGGAGACCCGTCTCTATGATTCGGATAAAAATGAGACCCGATCAATGCGCAGCAAGGAGGAAGCCAATGATTACCGCTACTTCCCGGACCCCGATCTGCCGCAGATGGTACTGGAGGATTCGTTCATTGACGCAATCAGAGCTGAGCTACCTGAATTACCCGACGCCAGGCGTGCACGCTTCATTTCTGAATACGGGCTGTCGGATTACGATGCCGAAGCACTCACTGCCAGTAAAGAACTTGCCGATTACTATGAACAGGCTGTCGGGTCGTTGCCCTCGCAGCCAAAGCTGATTGCCAACTGGGTGAACGGGGAGCTATCTGCTGGACTGAACCGAAATGCTGTCAGTATCACTGAAAGTCCGGTCACTGCCACCATGCTCGGTCAGCTGGTGTCGCGCATAGATGACAATACTATTTCGGGAAAAATCGCCAAGGAAGTCTTCGAAGCAATCTGGAATGGTGAAGGCAGCGCGGATGAAATCATAGAAAAACGCGGCCTGAAACAGATATCAGATGACAGCGCCATCGAGCCTGTTATTGATGAGATTCTCGCCAACAACCCGACTCAGATCGAACAATACAAAGCAGGCAATAAAAAACTGCTGGGTTTCTTTGTCGGCCAGGTAATGAAGGCCACTCAGGGAAAGGCAAATCCGAAGCAGGTTAATGAACTATTAAGGAAAAAATTAGACGCCTGACGAGGAAAATACCTGATATTAGCAGTTTTAGAGGAGCTATATAACGAAATGCTTGTTGAGTTTTTCTTTAAAAACTTACAAACTGTTACTAAAGCTATAAAACCATACAATAAAAGGGTATCCAACTCCCTATCATTTTTAAAGGAGACTCACCAAGATGACTGATACTCCCCGTAAAAAAACCACTAGAATATTTTGGCTGTCGCTTTTATCAATAGCCATAACTGTGATTCCAACCGGATCTGTTCAGGCCTTCACTTTTAGTAGCGGTGATCTGCAGGGCAGTTTCGATACCACCATTTCCTACGGCGCTCGCTGGCGGGTACAGGACCGAGACCAGTCGATCATCGGCAAGGCCAATGGCGGCACAGCCAATTCAGTCAACGGCGATGATGGCAACCTGAACTATGACAAGGGACTGGTCGCCAATGTCCTCAAGATCACCCCGGAACTCGAGCTCAAATACAAAAACTATGGCGCCTTCTTCAGGGGCTATTACTTCTATGATTTTGAAGTTATGGGCAACGATACAGCGAGAACACCTCTAAGTGACGACGCGAAAGACGAAGTCGGTGAGAAAGGTGAATTGCTCGATGCCTATGTCTGGGGTAGCTGGGATGCCAATGGCAAACCCCTTGACGTGCGACTGGGCAATCAGGTCATTAACTGGGGGGAAAGTACATTTATCCAGGGCGGCCTGAACAGTATCAACCCCGTTAATGTTAACAGTCTACGGGTGCCCGGTGCTGAACTACGCGAAGCGCTGAAGCCAGTGCCGAGAATCTGGGCAAGTCTGGGTGCCACGGACAAAGTGTCAGTAGAGGGCTTCTATCAGTCCAACTGGGAAAAAACCATTATTGATCCGGTCGGCAGCTACTTCAGCAGCAGCGATCTGGCAGGTGAAGGAGCAGAAAAGGTCGTACTGGGATTTGGCAGCGCACCCGATAACCCCGCATTTCCCACAACAGCAGTCCCCAAAGGCAGCACCCGGGAGGCCAAGGATGGCGGTGAATACGGCCTGGCAATGAACTACCTGACAAGTTCCACGGAATTCGGTCTCTATTTCGTCAACTACCACAGCCGTCTGCCTATCATCAGCGCGATGACAGGTACTCTTGCCGGCGCTCTCGGTGGTGACTACCCCGCCAGCGCCCGTTATTTTATTGAATATCCGGAAGATATTAAAATAATTGGCGCCAGTTTCAACACTGAAATTGGCACCAGTGGCATATCCTGGCAGGGAGAGCTGACTTACAAGATCGACTCGCCATTACAAATTGATGACACCGAATTACTGTTTGCCGCCCTTACACCAGTGGCGCCAGCCCTGGGTGCCATCAATCAGGTCGGGACATTTGGTTTCGGTCAGGAAATCTCCGGTTTCAAAAGGCTGGATGTGGCTCAAATTCAGTCTACCGTCACCCAGGTTTTCTCTAATGTTATGGGTGCCAACCAGCTTGCTGTCGTCGGTGAAATCGGCTTTACCCAGGTCATCGACATGCCCAGTTTCCAGGAATTACGGTTCGAAGGCCCTGGCACCTACACCTCAGGTAGCCCATTCCCCACTACAGGAGGCGTTCAACCTGCCACTGAAAAACCAGAAAGCTTTGCCACAGCCAACTCATGGGGTTATCGCCTGCTCGGACGCTGGCGCTATGACAATGCGTTCAGTTCAATCAACCTGGCTCCGCGCATTGCCTGGGCCCATGACGTCGATGGTACAACACCTGGACCTGGTGGGAATTTCATTGAAGGTCGCAAGGCATTATCACTCGGCCTGAATGCTGTCTACCAGCAAACCTGGTCAGCTGATATCGCCTACACACGTTACATGGGCGCCGGCAGATATAATCTGATCAACGACAGAGACTTCGTCTCTTTTAATATCAAGACATCATTCTAATGACGCGAAAGTTTGGAGAACACATTATGAAAATCACTAAACCCGTATTACTTCTCACTGCACTGGCGTTGTCATTACTCAGTTTTACCGCTACCCAGGCCGCAGTATCTGAGGCCGAAGCGGCCCGTCTTGGTAAGGATTTGACCCCAATGGGCGCCATCAAAGCAGGCAATGCCGATGGATCTATCCCTGCCTGGGATGGTGGCATTACCACGCCCCCCGCTGGCTACAAACCCGGTGACCATCATCAGGATCCCTATGCGTCTGACAAGATACTCTATACAATCACAGCACAGAACAAAGACCAGTATAAAGACCTGCTGACTGCCGGCCACCTGGCCATGCTCGAAACTTATCCCGACAGTTTCAAACTAAACGTCTACCCAAGTCGACGCAGCGCGGCCTACCCGCAAAGAATCTATGATGAAACCATAAAAAATGCCACCCGGGCTAAATTGGTTGCAGATGGCAACGGGGTTGAAGATGCCATCATTGGTGTCCCATTTCCAATACCGGCCAATGGACACGAAGTCATCTGGAATCATCTGCTGCGCTACCGCGGTGATACAGTGGGTCGCTGGATTGCACAGGCCGTTCCCACACGGAGTGGTAAATATACTCTGGTCAAATTTGAAGATGAATTCGACATGCTATACAGCAAACCAGGGGCAACCTTCGAAGGCCTGAACAATGTCATACTCTACTTCAAGCAAAAAGTCATTGCGCCGGCACGTCTGGCAGGCTTCATCCTGCTGGCGCATGAAACCCTCAATCAGGTCAAACAGCCACGCAGCGCCTGGACCTACAACACAGGCCAGCGACGTGTTCGACGTGCTCCCAATGTCGCCTATGACAACCCGGGCACGGCTTCGGATGGCATGCGTACTTCCGACCAGTTCGACATGTTCAACGGTGCACCGGACCGCTATAACTGGAAGCTGGTCGGCCGCAAAGAAATGATCGTCCCTTATAATGATTACAAACTTCACAGCAAGGATGTTAAATACAAGGATATCCTTACACCTAAACACATCAACCCGGATCTCGCTCGTTACGAAAAGCACCGCGTCTGGGTGGTCGATGCGACACTGAAGGAAGGCACCAGCCATATTTACTCCCGTCGGACCTTCTACATCGATGAAGACAGCTGGCAGATCCTGCTGGTCGATCAATATGACCGACGCGGTAATCTGTGGCGTGTTTCGGAAGGCTTCGTGATCAACTACTACGATGTACCAACCTTATGGACAACGCTGGCCGTCCATACCGACCTGCAGGCAGGGCGATATCTGGCCATTGGTCTTGACAATGAAAGCCGTATGTACGACTTCAACCTGAAAAGAACAGCTAAGGACTATACGCCTGCTGCACTGCGCCGCGAGGGTCTGAGATAAACAACTCTCACTAGGGAACCTCTGATCAATTCATGAACTCGTATCTTACGCCTAAAATATCCAGCTTTTTCGTTGGAAACCTTCGCAATAGCCAGCTATTACGTGCGATTTCCGCCTCAAATCTGAACATTTTAGATCGCAATCTACTTCGCTCAGAATTAATCAGAGGTTCCCTAGTTGAAAGGTCTATTAATTTTGTTTCGGCCTTATCAGGCTAAGTCTTTTATCACAAGCATCCTGATTGCCTCGTTACTGTGGACACTGCCTTCTACAGCTAACGAGCAGTCAGAACCTGCCAGGCTTGCCAGTCGCTCACTACTGCTTGACATTACCCATGCCGGCACACGGCTCGTTACTGTAGGCGAGAGAGGGCATGTACTTGTCTCCGATGACAGCGGCAAATCCTGGCAGCAAAAACTGGTACCGACCCGCAGTCAACTGACCGCTGTTTTTTTCATTGATGAGAGTGTTGGCTGGGCGGTGGGCCATGATGCGGTGATCCTGGCCACGGTTGACGGCGGCAACAGCTGGGCTCTTCAATATCGCGACAAACAGTATGATGACCCGTTGCTCGATGTCTGGTTCAAAGACCGCAACAATGGTTTTGCGATTGGTGCCTATGGCCTGTTTTTATCCACAAATAACGGCGGAAAAAGCTGGGATCGCCGACAGATCAGTAAAGATGATTTTCATCTCAATGCCATCAGCGCCTTCGACAGCAATGAACTCTTCATTGCCGCCGAACAGGGGAATTTGTATCACTCTGTAGACGGTGGTTACAGCTGGACAGTGCTCCCCTCACCTTACGCCGGATCATTTTTTGGTATCACCGTAATCAACGACAATTTGTTACTGGTCTTTGGCCTGCGTGGAAACCTGTACAGTTCAAGCAACAAAGGTGAAAACTGGCAGAAAGTTGATAGTGGTACAGAAGCCTCTTTGATGGCGGCCCTGCAGCAAAAGAACGGTACTATTCGGATTGTAGGACTGGGTGGCAACATTCTTACCAGCACGGATCAGGCTAAAAGCTTTTCACTCCGGGTGCGTGAAGACAGAAAAACACTGACCTCGATAGTTGAGGCTGCTGACGGTCAACTGGTGATGAGCGGCAGCGCAGGCATCACGATAGAGGCTGGAGATTCAAAGTGAGTGAAAAACCTGACCTGGTGAATCGTATCAGCAGTCTGATCTTCCACTTCAGACCGCTGGTAATATTATTTTTTCTCGGCATAACCTTATTCATGTTATGGAGTGCTACAGCGCTAAAAGTCGATGCGGGGTTTAACAAACTGCTGCCGCTGGAACATCCCTACATGAAAACCTTCGTCAAATACCAGACAGAATTTGGCGGCGCAAATCGCATACTGATCGCCATCACTGTCGAAAAAGGTGACATCTTTACCCCTGAATTTTTCAACACCCTGAAGAAAATCACTGATGAAGTCTTCTTCATCCCGGGGGTCGACCGCTCACAGGTGAAATCCCTGTTCACGCCGAATGTACGCTTCATAGAAATCGTTGAAGACGGCTTCGCTGGCGGGAATGTCATTCCTGCCGAATTCCAGGGTACTGAAGAGGATCTGATCCAGGTAAGAAAGAATATAATAAAATCCGGCCAGGTAGGCAGACTGGTTGCGAACGATTTCAGTGGTGCAATGATCACCGCAGGTTTACTGGAGATAGATCCGACTACCGGCGAGCGCATCAACTATCAGGACGTTGCGCAACGCCTTGAAGATATTCGCCAGAAACATGAAACCGCAAATATACATATCATCGGCTTTGCCAAGGTGGTCGGTGATATTACCGAAGGTGCGCAGAATGTCCTGCTGTTCTTTGCCATTGCTTTTGTTATCACAGGCATACTCGTCTACATCTACTCGCTGTCACTGTGGCTCACTGCCCTTCCCCTGCTGACATCATTAACGGCGGTTAGCTGGCAACTGGGCCTGCTGCCATTGTTGGGGTTTGGCATCGACCCGATGTCGATACTGGTCCCCTTTCTGGTATTTGCCATCGGCGTCAGTCACGGCGTGCAGATGATTAACTCGATGCGCTCTGAAATCTTAAATGGTGCCTCGTCTAAAGAAGCGGCAAAAGCGAGCTTCCAGCGCCTGCTATTACCCGGCGGCATCGCCCTGGCCAGCGACACTATAGGCTTTTTGACCATACTGCTGATAAAAATTGAGATAATCCAGGAGATGGCCATCACCGCGAGTATTGGTGTCGCCGTCATCATCCTTACCAATCTATTTCTACTACCCGTATTGCTGTCTTATCTGCCTGAAACAGCAGAAAGTTTAAAAGCGCAACTTGTCAGTCGAACAGAACGTCTGAAACCCTTCTGGCGCAGCTTATCTTCATTTACCGTAAATCCGCTGGCCACAGTAACAATCACCATCAGTCTGCTATTGCTCGTTGCCGGAATCTGGAAAGGTTCAGAAATTGAAATTGGTGATCTCGAGCAGGGGGTGCCTGAACTGCGCAGTGATTCCCGCTACAATATTGACAGTGCAATCATCACTGACAGATTCTCAATCGGTGTAGATATCCTGACTGTCATTGCGGAAACCAAAGCCGATGGCTGCATCGATCATGACACCATGGCCACTATCGACCGCTTTAACTGGCACATCCAGAACATAGAGGGTGTGCAATCCGTTATTTCCCTGTCAACACTGGCCAGGCTTTACAATGCCGGCTGGAATGAGGGTAATCCAAAATGGCAGGTTTTACCCCGCAATCAGCAGGTACTTGTCCAGGCTGTGACACCTGTCGATACATCAACAGGCCTGTTAAACGAAGACTGCAGCGCCATGCCGGTTCTGATATTCACCTCCGACCACAAAGCGAAGACCATCGCCCGAATTGTCGATGGTGTAAAAAAGTTTGAAAAGAACAATACCAATGACACCGTCCAATTCAAGCTGGCCAGTGGCAATGTTGGCGTCATGGCAGCAACCAATGAAGCCGTCGATGCCGCCCAGTTCCCGATGCTGCTTTATGTTTACAGTGCAATTATCACCCTGTGCCTGATTACTTTCCGCTCGCTGCGGGCCACCCTGTGTATCGTCCTGCCGCTCGGGCTGGTCTCCGCACTGGCTTATGCACTGATGACAGTTCTGGGTATAGGCTTAAAAGTATCCACTTTACCCGTTGTGGCTCTGGGTGTCGGTATTGGCGTCGATTACGGCATCTACATCTTCAACCGACTGCATGAGCAACTCGATAAAGGTTTGTCTCTGCGTAATGCCTACGAACAGACCCTCAATATGACAGGCAATGCAGTCCTGTTCACCGGACTGACGCTGGGTATAGGTGTGTTTACCTGGATATTTTCTGATCTTCAATTCCAGGTGGATATGGGGATACTTCTTACGTTCATGTTTCTGCTGAACATGATTGCAGCTCTTACTGTATTGCCAGCACTGGCAGCGTTGCTTTATCGGAAGCATTCCTGAGGTTTTTCTTTATTGTGCTGTCGCACGGCTGGTTGTTTCTTTTTTATTGTTTTCCTTGAATTGATCTGAGCTTTTCGTCCTTCATGGACGAGTTCATTTCTTTTGTACGGACAAAAGAAACGTAAC
>FXBF010000180.1_pt1 | contig 19932 bp, 19 predicted proteins | sample 5335321 | NCBI WGS metagenome assembly FXBF01 (sample SAMEA103928391, study PRJEB20085) | sediment metagenome | isolation source: sediment
GCCGTGGAGTTTCTGCCCTGGCGTGATTGGCAGAAGATGCTCGTGGCTATCTCCGCGGGGCTTAGTGTGGCCGCCGGACTGTTGTTCCTGCTCAATGCTGCCTGAGTTGCTGATAATTCTCACCGGCGCGTTTCTTGCCGCGTTCGCGGTCGGGCTGGCCGGTTTTGCCGATGCGCTGATCGCCTCGGCACTGTGGCTGCACGTGCTCGCGCCGGTAGAGGCGGTGCCTCTGATCCTGGCAACCGGGATGGTGATCCATCTGATCTCTATCGTCGTGCTGCGTCGTCGTATCGCACTCAATCTCCTCTGGCCTTTTCTGCTAGGCGGAACCCTCGGCGTTCCGTTCGGGGCGTGGCTCTTGCGCTACAGCGATCCCGAGCCGTTTCGCGTGGCCGTGGGCCTGTTTCTCATCGCCTACTGCGCGTTTGCGTTGCTTTCGCCGCGGCTCAAGCCGATCACCGCCGGCGGCCGGCCGGCCGACGGCGCCGTGGGTCTTGTGGGCGGGGTGCTCGGCGGGTTCGCCGGTCTAAGCGGTGTGCTACCCACGATGTGGGCCGGCGCGCGCGGCTGGCAGCGTGATGTGCAGCGCGGCGTCTACCAGCCCTTTATTTTCATCATGCACGGCATGGCGCTGGGTTGGCTGGCAGTCGGTGGCGTACTGGACGCAAGTCTCGTCGACCGGTTTCTGTGGTCCTTACCGTTGCTGTTGCTTGGCAGCTGGCTCGGTCTGAAGCTCTATCATCGGATCGACGAGCGGCAGTTCAGGCGCATTATCCTCGCGCTCTTGCTTGTTTCGGGCGCGGCACTCGTGATTTTTTAGGTGTATATTAGATTTCCATGAAGATCGATCCAAACGTAGTGGAGGGCGTTGCCAAGGAGCTCTACATACGTGCGCTCAAGGTGCTGCCGGATGATATCAAGCACGGTTTCCAGCGACTGGATGCCGCTGAGACCCACGCCACGGCCAAGGCCGTTATTGGCACCATGATTGAGAATATCAAGGTGGCGGAGGCGACGGAGAATCTGCTGTGCCAGGACACCGGTATTCCTATATATAATGTTACCCTGGGCCGCGACGTGCGGGTGGATGGGCATGCGCTCAAGCAGGCGATCGTGCGCGGGTGCGCGGCGGCGACGCGTGATCACCCGTTGCGCTCATCGGTCGTGCACCCGATCACGCGCGTCAACGACCACACCAGTACCGGGCGCCACGTGCCCGTGATCAACATCGAATTCTCGGACACGCCGGGGCAACTGCGCATCGAGATGATCCCCAAGGGTAGCGGCTCGGAGAACGGTTCATTTCTCAAGATGTGTATACCCGCAGATGGCGTCGAGGGGGTCAAGCGCTTCGTGATCGACAAAATCATCGAGGCGGGCGGCAAGGTGTGCCCACCGACGATCGTCGGCGTGGGTGTGGGCGGTACCTCGGACCTGTGCATGCATATGGCGAAGGTCGCCGCCACGCGCGCGTTGGGCAGCGTTTGTGAGGACCCGGAGGGTGCCCAGCTTGAAAAAGAGCTCAGCACCGTGGTCAACCGCCTCGGGATCGGGCCCCAGGGCCTGGGCGGCGACTCGACTGCGTTCGCCGTCCATGTGGAGACCGCCGCCACCCACATCACCATGAACCCGGTCGCGGTCAACATCCAGTGTCACTCGGCGCGACGGGCCACCGCCACGTTTACGCAGCAAGGCGTGGAGTACGGGTTCTAGCCATGGCGCATTACGACTTTGACACGCCCGTGAGCGAGCAGCAGGTGCGCGCGCTGCAGATCGGCGACACGGTTTCTTTGAACGGTCTGCTGTTCGGTATCCGCGACGCCACCCAGATTCATATGTTCGACCGCGGGAGGAAGACGCGCTTCGATCTGCGCGGGCACGCCGTCATTCACACCGCACCGAACGTTAAGAAAGTAGACAAATCCACTGAGTTTCCCGCCGGCTACGCTCCGATTTGCGTGGGCACGACGACCAGTGCGCGCATGGAGCGATTCACGCGGCCGTTGATGGAGCAGTACGGCGTGCGCATCATTATCGGCAAGGGCGGGCTGATGGAGGCCTCGCAAGCGGCCTTCGGCGAGCTTGGCGGGGTGTACCTCGCCATTATCGGTGGCACCGCCGCGCTGGAGACCACTTGGATCGAGGCGATCGAGGACGTCGATCTGGATGACCTCAATCCGGAAAGCCTGTGGCAATTCCGCGTGCGGGGCTTCGGACCGCTGCGGGTCGGCATGGACGCGCACGGTGGCAGTATCTACGATCAGGTTCGGGCACAAGTGGCCGAGCGCCGGGCCGACATCCTGTCCACGCTCGGCGTGAAGCCTTGAATCGGCATCAGACCGATATCCTAATACTAGGCAGTGGCGGCGCCGGCTTGCTGGCAGCGCTGCACGCACGCGCCCGTGCGCCCGGGCTTTCCATTACCGTCGCCGTAAAAGGCCTGCTCGGCAAGTGCGGCTGCACGCGTATGGTGCAGGGCGGTTATAATGTCGCGCTGGCCCCCGGCGACTCGGTCGAGCGCCACTTCATGGACACGATCGAGGGTGGCAAGTGGCTCAACAATCAGGCGCTCGCGTGGGCATTGGTCACTGGCGCCCAGTCGTGTATCCGTGAGCTCGAGACCGAGTTCGGCTGTTTCTTCGACCGCAATCCCGACGGCACCGTGCACCAGAAGGCCTTCGCGGGACAGACCTTCGACCGTACCGTACACAAGGGTGATCTCACCGGCATCGAGATCTTAAACCGCCTGGCCGAGCAGGTGTGGGCGCGAGATATACAACGGCTGGAGGATCATCGCGCCGTCGAACTTATCAAGAGCGCGGACGGCGATAGCCTTGCCGGCGTGCTCATGATCGATATGCGCACCGGTGAGTTTGTCCTGGTCCAGGCCAAGGCGGTGTTGCTCGCCACCGGCGGCGGTCCGACCATGTACCGGTTCCACACCCCGTCCGGCGACAAGAGCTGCGATGGTATGGCCATGGCGCTGCGCGCGGGGCTCGTGTTGCGCGACATGGAGATGGTGCAGTTTCATCCCACCGGTCTGCTCGCCGGTGCCGACACGCGCATGACCGGTACGGTACTCGAGGAGGGTCTGCGCGGTGCCGGCGGTTATCTGCTCGGTGGTGACGGCGAGCGTTTCATGCAGCGGTACGATTCACGCGGGGAGCGCGCCACGCGCGACATCGTCAGCCGCGCCATGATCGAGGAGATCAACAGCGGCAATACATCGCCGTTGGGAGGTCTCTACCTTCAGATGAGCCACCTGGGTGCCGACAAGGTGCGGCGCCTGTTCAAGGGCATGGTCAGGCGCTGCGCCGATTGCGGCTTCGACCTGGCCGGCGGCCGCGTAGAGGTCGTTCCCACGGCGCATTACATGATGGGTGGGGTCGTGTTCAAAGTCGATACCAGCACCACCCTGCCCGGGTTGTTTACCGCCGGCGAGGATACCGGCGGCGTGCATGGCGCCAACCGCCTCGGTGGCAACGGTGTGGCCAACTCCACCGTGTTCGGCCGAGTGGCCGGCGACGCCATGGGCCAGTGGACATCGATCGAAGGTGGTTTTGCCCGCCCGAATGAGGAGGCGATCACCGAGGCGATCCGCCGCTACCGGCGGCCGCTCAACCACCCACCGACCGACCTGGAGGCGATCCGCGAGCGACTCTATGAGACTATGTGGAACAAGGTCGGAATCCTGCGTGATGCACACGGCCTGGAGCAGGCCCAGGGTGAGTTGGCCGAGCTCGAGCAGGAGCTCGAGGCGAGCGGTGTGGCGGGCACCACGCTCGAGTACAACATGAACTGGCATGACTGGATCGACCTGAAAAACCTGATACTGGTCAGCCGGGCCATAACTGCCGCCGCGCTTGCGCGTGAGGACTCGTGCGGTGCCCACTTCCGCCGCGACTTTCCCGAGAGTAGTGATCTCCCGAGTTCGCGGTTTACGCGCGCCCGCCTAAGTAAAGGCGGGATCAGCGTCGATAGCGAGCGCGTCCGGTTCACGCGCGTGCGCCCGGGCGAGACGCTGCTGAGCGAGGCGGTGTAGGTACGGCGGCATGGCCGAGATCGTAATCTCCGAGTTCATGAACGACGCGGCGGTGGCGACGCTCACGGCGAGCCACGACGTATACTACGATCCAACCCTGGTCGAACGTCCCGCCGAGCTGCGCGCCCAGGTGGCGGCGGCACGCGCACTGATTGTGCGCAATCGCACGCAGGTGCGCGGCACGCTTCTGGATGCGGCGCCGCAACTCAAGGTCATCGGCCGCCTCGGTGTGGGGCTTGATAATATCGATATGGCGGCCTGTACGGCACGCGGCATAAAAGTGATCCCCGCAAGCGGGGCCAACGTAACCTCGGTGGCGGAGTACGTGATCGCCGGTGCGCTGATGTTGCTGCGCGGCGCCTATCAGGCGACGGCCGATGTGCTCGCCGGGGAGTGGCCACGCACGAGCTTGATCGGGCGGGAGCTCTGCGGAAAAGTCATAGGCCTGGTCGGTTTCGGCGCCATTGCGCGCGAGGTCGCCCGCCGTGCAGCTTGCCTGGGGGTCAGGACAGTTGCACACGATCCCATGGTCGCGACGGATGACCCGGTGTGGAAGCAGTTGGCGGTAACGCCGCGTGCGCTCGCCGAGCTTTTGCGGGAATCAGATGTGGTGAGTCTGCACGTGCCGCTGACCGCTGACACGCGAAACTTGATTGATCGCGAGGCGCTCGCACTGATGAAAGCCGACGCCGTATTGATCAATGCCGCGCGCGGCGGCGTCGTCGACGAGGCGGCGCTCGCGAATGCGCTGCGTGCACGGGCGCTTGGCGGCGCGTTACTGGACGTATACGAGACTGAACCACTGCCGCGCGATTCGCACCTTAATAATGTACCCAATCTGTTGCTCACGCCACATGTCGCCGGACTCACAGAGGAGTCGAACGAGCGTGTGGGCGCGCTGATCGCGGCCCGTGTCGGGCAGATGCTGGAGAAGGTACCGTGAGCAAGACGGTCAGCCTGGACACGCTGCGCGGTCTCGCGACCGGCGCGTTGGTCGCGGCCAATACTTCGGAAGCGAACGCGCGGATCGTGGCCAAGGCACTGGTGGCCGCCGATGCCGATGGGCTCTCATCGCACGGGGTCTCGCGCATTCCGTTCTACGCCGATCAATCGGCGAGCGGCAAGGTGAACGGCCGCGCGGTACCCGAGCTTCGAGTGGTGGCGCAGGCTTGCGTCCGCGTCGATGCCCGCGACGGTTTCGCGTTCCCTGGTATACGGGCCGGTCTTGACGGGGCGATGGAGCTGCTCGGACACACGGGCGTCGCCGCCGCGGCGATCAGCAACTCCCATCACGCCGGCGCCGGCGGCTATCATGTCGAGCACGTCGCCCGCCAGGGTTACCTCTCCCTCGGTTTCAGCAATACGCCTTCCGGTATGGCACCCTGGGGCGGATTCAAGGGAACCTTTGGCACCAACCCGATCTTTTTTGCGTGTCCGCGCGAAAACAATCCGCCATTGGTGATCGATCTCTCGTTGAGCAAGGTCGCGCGCGGCAAGGTGATGCTGGCGAAAAAGCAGGGCGAGGCAATCCCGTCCGGTTGGGCGCTCGATGAGCAGGGCCAACCGACCGCGGATCCCAAGGCAGCACTCGCGGGGACCATGGTGCCGGTCGGCGAGGCCAAGGGGGCGGCACTGGCACTGATGGTGGAGATTCTGGCCGCCGGCCTCACCGGATCCCATTTCGCCTTCCAGGCGAGCTCATTTTTCACCGCCGACGGCCCACCGCCGCGGATCGGGCAGTTTTTTGTCCTGTTCAATCCGCCCGTGTGTGCCGGCGACGGTTTCGCTTCCAGGATCGAGGAGCTGATAGCGGAGATACTCTCGCAGGACGGTGCCCGCCTCCCGGGTGATCGACGCCTGGCGCAGCGCGAAAAATCCCGACGGGAAGGGGTGGCGCTACCCGATCAGCTCTACGATGAGTTAGTCCGCCGCGCCCGGCAGTAAGGACGGCAAGCACAGGTAATCGCACGGCGCTTAGGTCCGCGCTGCCCGCATCAGCGGCATCAGCGCGATCAGGCCCAGTACCGGTCCTATGGTGAGCGGCAAGAAAAGATAACTGGCGTCGATAAACCCTGACAGATAATTGATGAGCTGGACGCTTACGATGGTGATGGCGAAGCCGATCGAGTTGACGATGGTCAGGGCGGACCCGACGAGTTCCTTCGGTGCGTTTTGCGCATTCAGTGTCGAGAACTGCGGCGAGTCGCCGACCACCACGATTCCCCAGAACAGCAGGAACCCCAGGAACACGGGCGGCGAGGCGTAGAACAGCAGAGGCGAGATCAGGCAGCAGACCCCGGACGACAACAACTGCCCATAAGCGACGCGCGTGCTCCCGACCCTGAGCGAAATCAGGCCCCCACCCGCGCAGCCGATGCTGCCGGCGGCGATAATTGCGAACGCCCAGAAAGAGATGTTCAGGGGGCTTAGATCGTTCTGTGATACGTAAGCGGCAAGCACGAACGGGACAAACGCCCAGAAGGTATAAAGCTCCCACATGTGGCCGAAGTAGCCGAACGCCGAGGAGCGAAAGAGTCTCGATTTAAAAATAGTCGCCAGCGCCTTCGGGTCAAAACTTTTTCCCCTCGACAGGTGGGGTCCGTCGGGGACGAGCAGCAGCATCGCCAGGCCGCCGACGGCGGCGGTCAGCGAGACCGACAGCGTCACGGTCTCCCACGCGAGGTTCTGGCCCAGGCCCTTGAGCAGGTGGGGGAAGGACGTTCCCAGGACCAAGGCCCCCACGAGAAAACCAATCGCGTTGCCAAGATTCTTCTGGTACCAGCCCGCGGCGATCTTCATGCCGACGGGATAGATGCCGGCAAGAAAGAATCCCGTGATGAAGCGAAACACCAGTAATGATGACAGTCCATCGGAAAACAGGTAGATCCCGAGATTCGACACGGCGCCAAGGATGGAAGACACAAAAAACACGATCCTCGGTGAGAACCGATCGGATAGGGCGAAGAATGCAAAGCCCAGCGTGCCGACGATAAAACCCAACTGCACCGCGGAGGTCATGTACCCTAAAGCATCACCACCGAGGCCCCATGCCTGCTGCAGGTCAGCGAGCACGGCATTGCTGGCGAACCACAACGAAGTGCCCGTGAACTGCGAAAAGATAATAACCAGCAGGATCCAGGGTGGCCGTTTAGCAGCTTGCTGAAAATCTGTTTTCAGCAAGCTGCTAAAGCGGGGCATGGATGCACCGTACATTTTTCGAACACGTGAGTGTTTGAATAATGGAGCAAAGCAAAAACCACGTTTTTTGGTTTGCGAGCTGAGGAGTGGTACAAGGACGTACCGTTGACGGAGCCGAGGATGCAAAAAGGATATGGAAGAATTTTTTCAGCATACTGCTAGTCATGATTCTCGGGGATGGCGGCGCTGACATGTGTGCGAGTTGATGGCCTGCGGCGTGCCCGCTCGCTCATTTGAATTCTTTATTCCGAACAGCCCTTATCACGCAAGCCGTCTTTCTCTGACAATGCAAGGCGCAAGGTCTTGTGCTTGCGTCTCGGGATGGCGTCTGCGGACGGTCCGGCAGGAAGGCAAAAGGAACTTGCTTTTGCAACATTATAGCCTGCCCGAACCCCCGTTTCATCACACGCGACCGCCACGTGTGCCGAGATACGGAAATCTGCGACGAAATGGGATACCATGTCCGCGTACCCCTTCCCGGCGTGCGACCATGGCTTCTCGGCGCACATGTGCCGGGCTTCGAACGCCCACGGAGCGCGCGCATGGACAAGCCCTTCAAGGTTTCTGCTAGGCATAACGACCTGATGATGCGTGATGCCCGGCACGTGCTTGGCTGGCGCTATCAGCCGCGTGTGATCTTCGAAAGCGGTAGCGGTCTTATGCTCACAGACGTGGACGGCAAGGAGTACTACGACCTCACCTCGGGCATGATGTGCATGGTCCTCGGGCACAGTCATCCGGAGCTCACCGAGACGATCAAGCAGCAAGCCACGTCACTGGTGCACCACTCGTCGTGGTACTCGAATCCACTGATCATCGAGTTCGCCGAATTGCTGGGAAGCACATTGCCCGGCAACCTTTCCGTAGTCAACTTCACCGTGACCGGATCGGAAGCGAACGAGGTGGCCATGCGCATGGCGCTCGCTGTCAGCGGCAAGTACGACATCGTATCGGTTATTCGAGGTCTGCACGGAGGCAGTCTGGCGGCCGAGTCCGTCACCACCGTAGGCGGCGCGCGCCGACGCAATCTTGGCCCCCTGATGATTCCGTCGCGGACCAATTCCATTTTTGCGCCTTTCTGTTATCGCTGCCCGATCAATCTCGCTTACCCGAGTTGTGATATCGCATGCCTCGAGTCCAGTGAGCGGCTGATGGAGGCCGTGACCAGCCAGGACGTTGCCGCGGTGATGGCGGAGACGATGCTGGTGGCTGGCGGCATGATCGTGCCGCCGCCGGAGTGGTTGCCACGCTTGCAGCAGCTGGCGCAACGGTGGGGCGCACTGCTGGTTCTGGATGAGGCGCAGCTTGCCCCGGCGCGCACGGGCAAACTCTGGGGATTCGAGCACTACGAGGTCGTGCCCGACATTGTCACCTTTGCCAAGGGCATGAGTGCTGGCATGGCGATTTGCGGTACTGTCACCACGCCGGAGATCGCAGAAAAAGCGACCGGTAAGGCCGGTATCCCGTGGGCGGGGACGTACTCAGGCGATCCCTTGTCGGCCGCAGTGGCGCTCAAGCAGCTTCAGATCGTGCTGCGCGATAAGCTGGTAGAGCGCTCGGTGCGCCTGGGCAAGTTCCTGCGCGCGCAGCTCCAGTCGCTTTGCGAGCGCCTCGATTGTGTGGGCGACGTTCGTGGGCAGGGGCTCTACCGGATGCTCGACATCGTTACCGACAAGCAGAGCAAAACACCCGACCCGGCGATGGCCGAGCGCATACGCTACAACATGATGGAGCAGGGCCTCGTGTGTATCTGCGTGAAGAACTTCATTCGCATCTGCCCCTCGCTTATCGTGGCGCGCGCGCAGATTGAGGAGATCGTGGCGCGCATGAAAACGGCAATCGAACGGGCCGAAGCGGGCTTACCGAAGGACATAGATTTCACGACCTCAAGCTCTCTCGCCGCGGGTGAGCAGCGCACGCACGGGCGCGCCGGTTAGAACCGGTCTACCGTGCCACCGATCGCACTCAGGTGAATCGGTGCTGCTGACTCCAGCTCACACAGGCGCGGGCGAGCGCCGCGAGCGTATCTACGCAGCGTGCGGCCATCTCGGTTTGTGCCTGCTCGAGTGCCACCGGCAGCTCGCTGCAGCCAAGCACGACGGCGTCCACCCCGCGCATCAGCAGGTGATCGATCACTTCGGTGAGCAGATCGAGTGCCTGCTCCAGCTCGTTGCGCTTGACGTTGGAAATCGCGGGCAATAGTAACTGCGCCATGTCCTGCTGAGGCGGCACTAGAACCTCGTAGCCGCTGGCCTCGAGCTGCGTGCGAAAAAAACCCGAACGCAGCGTGGCGGCCGTGGCGAGCAGACCAACAGTGCCGCTCGCGCGCCGTTGCTTGAGGGTGGCGCAGGTTGCCTGCGCGATGTGCAGAATCGGCACCTGGGCCGCATGGACAAGTTCGTCGTACCAGTGATGCGCCGTGACGCAGGGAATCGCGATGCACTCGGCCCCGGCCGTCTCGAGCGTGCGGATCCCCGCGATCATAGCCGGCGTCGGCGATTCCCCGCGACCGTGCAGGATTGGGATAACACGGTCGGGGATCTGAGGGACGGAGTAGACGACAGCCGGGATGTGATCCGCATCGTGCTCAGCCGGCGTCGCGGCGACGAGCTTGCGCATGAAAACGGCCGTCGCCAGCGGCCCCATGCCGCCGAGTATGCCGAGCCTTGGTGGGGTACCCATGGAGCCGCTTTGCGAGGGCTCAGGCAGGGCGATTACCTTTGATCGTGGTCCGGTGCATGTGGCGGGTATGTTTCGCCTCGTACGGCGTGTCATCGCCGGGGCGCGAAAGATCGGCGCCGATGATCTGCGCGCCGAGGGCAGTGGGCAACGGGTGAACCTCGACGGTCATCGGCTGTTAGTGATGTAGAATCTTGGACAGGAACAATTGCGCGCGGTCGCTTCGCGGCGTGCCGAAGAAGTCGTCTTTCGTAGCGTCTTCGACGATGTGGCCCTCGTCCATGAAGATCACGCGGTCGGCCACCTTATGCGCGAAGCCCATCTCGTGGGTGACCACCATCATGGTCATGCCGTCCTGGGCCAGCTCGACCATGACGTCCAGCACCTCGTTGATCATCTCCGGGTCCAGCGCCGAGGTCGGCTCGTCGAACAGCATGGCAATAGGGTCCATGGCGAGCGCGCGCGCGATGGCGACGCGCTGTTGCTGGCCGCCCGAGAGCTGGGCGGGGTGCTTGGCCGCCTGGTCGAGGAGCTCGACGCGCTCGAGCAGCTTCATCGAGCGTGTTTCGGCCTCGTCCGGTGCTCGCCTGAGCACCTTCGCCTGCGCGAGATTGATGTTTTGCAGCACCGTCATATGCGGGAACAATTCGAAGTTCTGGAACACCATGCCGATGTGGGAACGCAGCTTCGGAAGATTCGTCTCCTTGTTACCGACAGAGACGCCATCAACGGTGATCTCGCCTTCCTGGAACGGCTCGAGCCCATTGACGCATTTGATCAAGGTGCTCTTGCCCGACCCCGACGGGCCGCAGACAACGATTACTTCCCCCTTGGCGACTGACGTCGAGCAGTCCACGAGCACCTGGAAGTCCCCGTACCACTTGCTGACATTGTGCACCTCGATCATACGGCGTACCTTCTCTGCAATCGTTTGGCCCACATCGATCCCGCCAGGCAGAGCACGAAGTAAACCACGGCAGCAGCGCCATACATCTCTATAAGGCGGTTGTCGCGAACTGCGACAAGGTCCGCGGCCGTAAGAAAATCCCTGATCCCTACGACGTAGACCAGCGACGTATCCTGAAACAGGACGATGGCCTGCGTCAAAATGACCGGCACCATGTTGCGGAACGCCTGCGGCAGCACGACATAGCGCATGTTTTGCGCGTAGGTAAGGCCCAGTGCCTGCCCAGCATAGATCTGGGTGCGCGTGACGCTCTGAATCCCGGCGCGAATAATCTCGCAATAATACGCCGCCTCGAACAGCGTGAAGGCAACCAGCACGGACCCGAAACCTCCGAGTGCCTGCCCGGTTGCCAGCGGTGCCAGGAAGTAGAACCAGAAGATCACCAGAATCAACGGCATCGAGCGGAAGAAGTTCACATAGGATCCGGCTAGGGTCGAGAGCGCGGTGAACTTGGATAACCGCAAGAGCGCGAGCAGCGTCCCCAGCAGTATGCCGCCGCTGATGGCGACCAGGGTCAACTGCAAGGTCACCCACATCCCTTCTCCGAGCAAGGGGATCGACTTCCAGATGATCTGGTAATCGAACTGACCGAGCACGTTACTTCTCCTGAAGCGCGATCGTGCCGGGGATGTGCACCTTGCGCTCGACCACGCGCATGACGCTGACCACGGTAAACGTCACGAGCACATAAAGGACGGTGGCCATCGCGAACACCTCGAAGATATTGAAGGTGTACTCGGCCACCTGCCGCGCCTGGGCCGTGAGTTCCAGCACGCCGATGGTGAGGGCCAGCGAGGAGTTCTTGAAAACGCCCATGAAGTCGCTGGTCAGCGGCGGAATAATGATGCGGTAGCTAACGGGTAGCAGGACATAGCGGTAGACCTGGAACTGGGTCAGGCCCATGGCGAGACCGGCGTAGGTCTGGCCCCGCGGGATCGACTCGATGCCGGCGCGCACCTGTTCGGCCGTACGCGAGGCGTGATACATGCCGAGCGCGACGACCGCAGTCCAGTATTCGGGCAGCGGCATGTCGGCCTTGATCCAACGCCCGGCGCGCTCGGGCAGCAGCTCCGGCAGGACGAAGAACCACAAGAACATTTGCACCAGCAGCGGTATGTTGCGGAAAAATTCGACGTACGCCGTGGCGACGCCGCGCACGATGGGCTGGTTTATCGTGCGCGCGACTCCGACGATCGAGCCCAGCGTAAAGGCAATGATCCACGCGGCGATCGCAACCGCCACCGTCCAGCCGAACCCTGATGCTACCCAGTCAAGATAGGGCTGACCGCAATCGCTTTTCGGAAAATACCAAAGGAAGTACTTCTCCGATGTGCAAAAGATAATCGACCAGTCCCAGTTATATTTCATGGAACCGTCTCCCCCACGGTGGCAGCAGAAAAACGCCGGGGGGCGTTATGCGCGCCCCCGGCGGGTGGCTTAGTAAGGCAGGGCCTGGATAGCGTAGGCGGCTTGCAACGCCTGGCTGATGGGCATACCGATCTTTGTCGGCCCCGGGTTGAACCACTTGTCGTAGATCTTCTGCATCTCGCCGGAGCGCATCAGGTCGGCCAGCACCGTGTTACCGAGCAGCCTCATCGCCGAGTCGTCGCGGCGCACCATGATGCCGTAGGGATCATAGGACAGGAAGCGTCCCACCACCTCGTAGTTCTCCGGATTCTTGCCCTTGCTGATCAGGCCGTAAAGCAGCACGTCGTCACTGGCGTAGGCATCCACGCGACCGCTTTCCAGCGCGAGCCATGCCTGCGGGTGATCCTTGACGCTGAGGATCTTTATGCTGATGTTGTTCGCTTTCATCACCCGCTTGACCGCCTTCTCGTTAGTGGTACCCAACGAGAGCGCGACCTTCTTACCGGCCAAATCCTCGACCTGCTTGATCCCCGAGCCCTTCTTGACCAGCAGCTTGGTGCCGGTGATGAAGGTGATGGCGAGGTAGTCGATCTGCTTCGAGCGCGTCAGGTTGTTGGTCGTCGAGCCGCACTCCATGTCGATCGTGCCGTTTGCCAGCAACGGGATGCGCGTCTGCGACGTGACCGGCACCAGCTTGACCTTCAGGTCGGGCATGCTGATCTGGGCCTTGACTCGATCGATGATCTTGTAGCACAGATCCATGGTGTAGCCGATCGGCTTGCCGTCCGGCCCGATGTAGGCGAAGGGCACCGACGCCTCGCGATGACCCAGGTTCAGCACCCCGGTGTCCTTGACCTTCTTCAGGGTGCCGTAGAGCTCGGCGGCGTTCGCAGCGCCGAGGGTACCGGCCACCAGTATTGCGGCGGTGACCGCCCCCATGACGAATTTCTTAAACATGATTGTCCTCCTAGTTTCCTGTTTGGATTGTTTTGTGCGCATTCAACGTTCAGCAACCGATGTAACCGGCGCCCCCTGCCATCGCAAACCATGCGCACTGAAGGGGCTTACGCGCGGTCCGGCTGGATAGATCGAATGCCCTATCGGGGCCCATGGCCGAGCCCGGACTGGGACACTGTACTGCCTGCGACCGTCAGCTGCAAGCCACGAGAGCGCCCGCTGCGGGTAGGCAGATGGGGTTTGCGTGCGCATTAGCCCTGATTCCCTGCGGGGGCGGGTATGCCTTCAGGCTTCCAGCGGCAGCTCGTGCTGGTACCCGAACAGCGCCGGTGTGCCGCCCGTATGCAGAAAGACGACATTCCAGTCACCCGGGATCGCGCCCGCTCGGATCAGCGCAATCAGACCGGCGAGCGTTTTCCCGGAGTAGACCGGATCGACCAGCAAACCCTCCGTTCGCGCGGCCAGGAGGATCGCCTCGTTCGTCGCCTCATTGGTCAGGCCGTAGCCTGGGGCGAGCGCCTGGTCATCTACCCACACGTCGCCCGGGCTGATGAGCCCGGCATTGCCGATGAGCTCAGCCGTCTGCGTGGCACGTTTGAGCACGCGCTCGGCTTGCCGCCCACGCTCGCGCCGAACGCAAATACCGAGGACGGGAATCTCGCTTCCCAGCAGCCTCAGCCCCACGAGCACACCGGCGTGCGTAAGCGCGCTGCCGCTCGGCAGCACAACCACATCGATACGGACCTCGGCCTGCTTTGCCTGCTCGACGATTTCGCGTGCAGCATCGAGGTAGCCCAGCGCCCCGATCGGCGGATGGTCGGGCCCCAGGCGGATCACATAAGGCTTGCCGCCTTCGCCGCGTATGCGATCGGCAATGCTTTCGAGCGCTGCATCCGCACCGTACTCATCGTCGCCCTCGGGGTAGGTATGAATTCTAGGACCGAGCAAGCCGTCCAACAGCACGTTCCCGGAGCCGTGGTACGCGGCACCCATGCCACGCACCCTGTCCTCGAGTTGAATTTCGCAGGCGAGCCCCAACTTGGCGGCGGCGGCGGCCGTCATGCGCAGAAAGTTCGACTGCACCGCCCCGGTGATCAGTACGGTATCGGCCCCCTGCGCCAGAGCCTCGCCGAAGTAGAACTCGAGCTGCCGCGCCTTGTTGCCGCCCATCGCCAGGCCGGTGCAATCGTCGCGCTTGATGAACAATCGTGGCCCGTTGAGCCGTTGCGTCAAGTTGGGCAGTGGCTCAAACGGGGTAGGCGTATGCGCCAGGGCCACCCTGGGGAAAGCTGATAGCGACATCGAACGTCTCTTCAGTGTTTGGCCTGCTCACGCTTCAGCGCGCAGACAGTGTCCGCAGGCGGTGAAGGATTTTATCAACTCGCTAGCTGCCCGCCGTTTTGCGGGAGTCTTGTTTTTTGCTGAACTTGATCAGGTCGGATTTTTTCTTGGCGATGCTGTCCACGCGATACTGCGGGATTACGTAGACCCAGGCCTGCCATCGGGCGTTGAGCGTTTCGACTTCCTGCTTGACCGCATCCGGTCCCTTGCGCGTACCTTGCTTGCCCGTGTCCTCTTCATCGCCCCCGGTTACAGATTTATCTGCTTCGGGATCTTGATAGACGAGTGATGGATCGAATGCGGCGCTGAACAATGCGAGGTTCTGCTTGTCCTTTTTCCGCGTACGCATCTTGATCCGCAGCCCGTCGAACGTCGTCATTACCACGGACATGGCTGCTTTGGTTTTTTCCCGCTGCACGGAAGATGCGGGTCGCACATCGTCCAGGGAAAGATTGGTCAAGCCGTTGCCGATACCGTTTACGGCATACACGTCCTTGATCTCCGCCCCCTTGGGGAGTCCCGCGAGCTGAAAATCACCTGCATCCGGACTGTCGCGGCGAACGATCAGCTTGCGCCCGTCCGCGTAGGTGACGCGTACTGCCCGCACGCGCTTAGGTTCGATCTCGAGGATGTCGCGGTCGATCCAATTGATCGGGTTTTTGTCCTCGGGCAGTTTGCCCTCCACCAACCAGGCCTGCGAATCGCCGGCAACACGCACGTAGTACTCGCTCAGGCCCGGGTCGCCAGTGGCTGGGCGTCGGGTGCCCAGTATGAAGTCAGCCAATGCATCACCGCCGGTGTTTTTTAATGTGAACTTCAGCGACTCCGAGCCATCGGCGTCGACATCCTCGACGCCGAGCTGGGCGTAGAGCTCGGGCTTGCGCGTTTTCGGCTCGATCCGCTTGAGCTGGGCCGTGCCCAGCAGCAGCCGACGCACCTTGTCCGCATCGGCAGGGTAATCGAATTTTTCTTTCACCACCCAACCGTCGTCGCGGCGGCTGATGGTAAAAGTGCCGTCGCTGCTCGTGCCCAGCACCTGGCCCGCATCATTGATCCGGCTCATGAGCTCAGGGAACAGCGGCTCGCCTTGACCCACAATCGCGGTCGAGTCCTGTCGGCTGAATACCGCCGCCAGGGCGAGCGCCAGCGTGGCCACGGCAAGAATTAAAACGGTCTTGCGATTGAGCATTGCTCGCTCCTGTTACCTCGTTTCCGCCGTCGTGCGCGTGCCTTTTCGCCTACGGCGAACCTGGTACGCGCCAACGACGATTCCGCCGATGCCGATGAGCACCGGCATCATGCCGATGTTGACGAACTTGAGCCGACCTTCAAGCGTCTCGATGCTCTTTCGCAGCTCACGGCGGACCTCCCGCAGCTGTTTGCGCATGCGTATTTTTTCCTGGCGGAAACGGTCGATCTCCTTCTGCTGTGCCTCGGTCAGCACAACGGTATCGTCACCTTGCTTGTTACGCTCCAGTGCCACGAGCTTGTCCTCAGTTTCTTGCAGTCTCGTGATCAACTGTTGCTCCTTCTGGCGAAAGCGCAGCTCCGCTTGTTGCCGCAGGGCGTTCACGCGTGTGAAGGGGCGCGTGAAACGGCCGCGGCTGCGTATGCTGATGAGATCGTTACTGCCGCTGAGGCTATCCAGGGCATTTACGACGAATGTCCCGTTGGCCGCCGTTGGAATCTCGAGCCGTGACCCGAGAAAATCTTGGACTCGCACCCAGAACTGGTCCCGCAGCATGTCAGTATCGGCGACCACCACCACGTTGATATCGTTGTTGGACTTGGCCAGGTGCTCGCGTTTCCGGTCTTGCGGCTTGTCCTTGTCGGTTGCTTGCCCTTTGTTCTTGTTCTTAGCCCCGTCGGTTTTGTCATCCTGTGGTGGCGGCGGGCCATCCGGGAAAGCGCTGTTAGCCGGACCGCTCAGGCGCACCGCCATGACCAGGCGCTTACCTTCCGGGCGGTAATTGCGCAGTATGTCCTGCGGGTCCTGAAACATACCCAGCCGGCTGGTATCGATCTGCGCCGCATCGGGCGTTGACTCGAACAACGGTGTCATTTTTGTGGTGGCCCCCGCCTTCTTTAACAGCTGCCCTGGCGTGGCCAGCACCAGGCCGCCGAGCTGAGCCGTCACGACGTCGTCCTGGTTGAGTAAGGTCGGTGGCAGGTTGATCCACACCGGGTAGTCTATGGCCACCAGCCGCCCTTCGCGCTGAAACTGCACTCGGGTCGCAAGCTTCAGGTCGCCGACGACCTTGGCCGGCACCAGCTCGAGCCCCCAGGAATCTCCCAGCTTTCCAAGGTCGGAGCTGCGCTGGGGTGCCGCTATGCCCATTATGCCCGGGGAAGGCGCTTGCTCGATCTCGGCGTAAGGGTCGACGAACACCAGTGCACGGCCGCCTCTCAGGACGAACTGGTCGATCGCGTATAGCGTGACGTCGCTAAGATTCTTCGGATGGACCAACATCAACACATCCACGTCATCGGGGATGTCTGTAACGTTCGGCGCAAGCGTGCGCACCTCAAAGAACTGCTGAATTTGATTGAAAATCATCCACGGCTGCGGCGCACCGGCCAGGGCGGTTTTCCCGGTTATGCCGTCAATGGGCAGAAAGCTGATCAGCCCGATCACCCGCTGCTTCGCGCTCGAGACCTGGTAAATCAGCCGCGTGATGTCGTATTCGAGAAGCTCCTCGCGTTCCGTGGAGAGAAAAGGAATCACCTGCTCGTCTTTGGTGGCACCGCTGGCCACCAGCCCGAAGTAAAACGTCGATTCCTCATCCAGCGGTATGCCGCGCAGACCGTAACCGACCGCACGATCTTCTGCTTTGCTGAACGGTTCCGGGTCGAAAACAGTGGCGAGCAGCTTGCCCTTGGCGGCGCGCTCGTACTCACGCAGCAACTCTTGCACGCGTTTGGCGTAACTGCTGATACTTGGCAGGCCGTTTGCCAGGTCGCGCGACAGGAACAGACGCAGCCTCACGGGCTCCTCCAGTCCTGCGAGGACCTTTAGCGTCCCGTCGGAAAGCGTGTAAAGCCGGTTCTGCGTCAGGTCCAGGCGCACCGAGGTAAACGCCGCGTCACTGAAAATATTCACGGCCAGCAGCAAGACAACGCCAAGCCCTAGACCGGTCGCGGTGAGCCACTTAGACTTCACTCTATAGTCTCCTTCATTTTCTAGTCGGCCTTCTTCATCTCGATCAAGACTGCATTGGCGAACAGCCAGAAGGCGATCAACGACGCGAAATAAATAAAATCGCGCAGATCGATTACGCCTTTGGTAATAGCGTTGAAATGACTGAGAAAGCTGAAACTGCTAATGGTCTCGACTAGAAACTGCGGCGCCCAGCCGCTGAAGAAGTCGAGGACGAGCGGATAACCGCTGAGAACGAAGATCAGGGAGACAACGGCGGTGATCACGAACGCGATGACCTGGTTCTTGGTCAGCGACGACACGCATGCGCCGATCGACAAAAACGCGCCAGCCATGAACATACTGCCGATATAGCTTGCGACGATGACGCCGTTGTCGGGATCGCCAAGGAAGTTCACGGTCCACCAGATCGGAAACGTGAGCGCGAGCGCTATACCGGTGAACGCCCAGGCCGCTAGATACTTACCGATGACGGCTTGGGGCACCGAGATCGGGAGCGTGAGCAACAGCTCGATGGTCCCGTTCTTGCGTTCTTCGGCCCACAGTCGCATCGCCAAGGCGGGAATCAGAAACAGGTACAACCACGGATGGAAACCGAAAAACGGCTCCAGATCGGCCTGACCGCGAGCGAAGAAGTTGCCCATGTAGAAGGCGAATATTCCACTTAAGAACACGAAGATGACAATGAATACGTAGGCAATCGGCGTCATGAAATAGCTCGCCAGTTCGCGTTTAAAGATGACCCAGGTATTCGTCATACGTGATACTCCTCTACGAGCTGGCGCCAGAGTCCGTCGTGATGGCGCGAAATACTTCATCCAGACGCCCACGTTCGACCGTCATCTGGGAAACTTCCCAGCCGTGTTCGTGAGCCACCTGGCTCACAGCCGCGACCAGCGATTCACCCGCCTTGGGATAGATCTGGTAGCGCGCGACCCCTTCGATTTGCCCCAGCACCTCGACCGACGCCACTTGCGGTAAGTTGCGAAGTGATAGCACGGGCCCGTCTCCGCCGTCCCCTTTGACCGCCAGCGTGACTGCGTTGTGCGCGCGTGAGCGCGCCTCGAGCTCCGCCGGCGTGCTGTCGGACACGACCTTGCCCCGCGCGATGATCATTGCCCTGGTGCACACGGCATCCACTTCTTCCAGAATGTGCGTCGACAAAATGATGACCTTCGCCTGTGCCATGCTGCGAATGAGGGCTCGTACTTCATGCTTCTGGTTAGGATCGAGGCCATCGGTCGGTTCGTCCAGAATAAGAACCTCGGGGTCATGCAGAATCGCCTGGGCCAAGCCGACACGACGCTTGAATCCCTTCGATAGTGTGGCGATCGGCTGGTTCAAGACCTGCCCCAGCTCGACTCGCTGCACGGTCTGTTCGACGCGTTCACGCCTTTCCTTGGAGCGAAAACCACGAACCTCGGCGACGAAGTTCAAAAAAGCGAGCGGCGTCATGTCCGCGTACAGCGGTGCGCCTTCGGGCAGGTAGCCGACGCGGGCCTTGACCGCGACCGGTGCCAGGGCGATGTCATCGCCACTGACGATTACGTTGCCGGCATCCGGGGCCAGAAAGCCGGTAATCATTTTCATTGTGGTCGACTTTCCGGCACCGTTCGGGCCGAGGAAACCGAGCACTTCGCCGCGCCCAACGCGAAACGATACATCATCTACCGCAACTATCGAGCCGAAGCGCTTGGAAAGATGCTGGACTTCAACCGTGGGTTCCATCTTTTCGTTTTCTCCGGGAATTCCTGTGATTCGAACCGAGTCAGCCGGCACCGCAGGTCGGCGCGCCTGCGCAATAATCAGCACCATGCTGCCGCTCGTGTAGGGCGCAATATAAAGATTGGTAACGCTTTTTCAAGTCCTGTAGAAGCGCGCATCGGTCCCGTAGCAGCGTCGCCCCGGGCGCGCCTCCCGAGGGTGATCGATCCCGGTCCGCCTCCGCGATATCGCGGGCGCCCCCATTGCAAAGACCGCTATCGCCCGCGGAAGTTCACGAACCGAGCACTAGCAGGCCGTCGAAAAACTCTTTTCAGCGGCCTGCTAGAGCGGTGCATGGAGGCGCCGCACATCTTTCAAACACCTAAGTGTTTGAAAGATGGAGCAGAGCAAAAACCGCGCTTTTTGCTCTGCGAGCTGAGAAAGCCCATGGGCGAAGCGGACATAGATAAAGCTCCGGTGGAGCTTTATCCCGCTGAGCGGGTTCGCCACGGACGGCGA
>FXBF010000181.1_pt1 | contig 19923 bp, 17 predicted proteins | sample 5335321 | NCBI WGS metagenome assembly FXBF01 (sample SAMEA103928391, study PRJEB20085) | sediment metagenome | isolation source: sediment
TCCTGTAGTATTGCACCTACTTTTGTTGAAGCGTCGATTTCCATCAAGAGTTAATAATGGTTAATCAGGTTAGCTCAGAGCACAATTGTTTCCAACAATATTAGCGTTAATTTAATCCTCTAGCCAGCCTCCTGGGTGGCATGACACTGTACTGCGGAATCGATATGCATTCCAACAATCACGTGGTCGTGGCCATCCTTTTTCTTCGATGGGTTGCAGTTCTTCGAGGCGGTGGCGTGAATTTCACGCTGTTCAGACGCTGTTGTGTGATAATCCGGCACCGGAAGACACCGAATTTTCCTGGCTGAACACCATGTCGGTAGCCGGGAACTCGTCAATGTGGGAGTTGTTTCGAGCATGAGGAGAGAGAGCGCCTTTCCGTGGCCGGTGAGGCTCTATGGGCTGCTGGGCCTGCTCGGTGTGGTTGTGTTCGTGTCATCGCTTATTGTTCTGCACCTGATGAGCACCGGCATCGACTGGATGCGCCACTATGTCAGCAACCTGGCAAACGAACCGCTCGGTTGGGTCTTCGTCGGCGGCGCCTTCGTGCATGGCTGGGGCAATCTGGCCTTGGCCCTGGGCCTGCGCGGCGCGCTCCACCCCGGGCGGCTGCGTACCTGGGCGGTCCTGCTCTTTGGCTTGGCCGCCGTGGGCATTTTGTTGGCGGCACTGTTTCCCGTTGATCCCCCCGACCAGATCCCGAGTACGACGGGGCAGGTACACCGCGCCGTCGCCAGTGCCACCTTTGTGCTCGAACTCGCCGCGCTGTTCGTTTTTTCGGTTGCATTTAGCCATCACCGTCGCTGGCGCCGACAACAGGCCGTCTCCCTGGTGTTGTCGGTGAGCGCGGCTGTAGCGATGACGGCGTTTATTATCGCCATTCAGGTGGACGTGGCGCCGGGCCTGGCGGAGCGTGCGGCCTTGGTGGTTTTACTGGCCTGGGAGATTTGGGCCATCTTTCAACTGATCCGGCCGGCGCAGCTGCGCTGACGTAGCGGATGCCGGAATCCAACTACATCAGCAGGGCGCTCGCGATGTTGATCATTGTTTCGGCCAAGCTTGCGATAGCGTTCATGGGGCATGATCAGCCTGGCAGGAAATGACTGATACTCATTCCTTCCCCTTATCTTCCGGGTATGGATAATCCGGATACCGTTTCTTGAATTCCTTCAGGCTTTCCTCGGCTTCTTTATGCCTGCCTTGCTTTTTCAATTCAGCGATGTGCTTGAGCCATTCCTCTGGCGAGAGATCCTTAGGTTCTGCGGCAAAGCCTGCCGCGGGAGCGGCCATGGGTGTACGTGCTCTGCCGTCAGCTTTATCCTGAGTGCGCATGCGGTCTTGCTCCATTATGGGCGTGGCGGCGGCTGGCGCTTCTTCGGCCATGTCGGATCGCAGGACGCCGGTTTTGCGCGGCGTGCTTTCTTTTTTTAATCGTCGCTTCGCGTTAGGGGCTTGCAAGACCGGGGCCGGACGCTCGACTGCTTTCGATTCCAGTGGTACGGCCTGGCTGGAGAGATCATCAACACCGAGTCCTTCCTGCCTCGCCGCGCCCGCTTCGACGCCCAGCCGTATTTCGCGCTCCATGCGGCCTGGCGAATCGGGCTTGGCATCCATCATCGGCTCGGTGGCAACACTTGCCGGCTTTGGCACGCCGAACTCACCGGACATGAAGGTGACCAACCCGACGCTGATCAACAGCACGGCGGCGAGAGAGACAGGCACCACCCAGTTTGACGCAAATGAGCTGTAGGTGGCGCGTGGACGTTGTTTCACCGCCTTGTGGGCCTCCGCCAGGATAGCGGCATCGAGCTTCGCCGGCGGCTCCTCGCTTGGCGATGCCTTATAGACCCCTGACAGGGCCGACTTGCCCTGCAGGTAGTCTTCCAATTCCTGATCTTTTCCGTTCCCGGTTACCATGGTGTTATCCGTTGTTTAATTCGCCGAAGCCACGCCGAAGCCGTGTTACAGCATAACGCAACCGGCTCTTGGCGGTCTCGGGATTGACTCCGGTGGCCTCGGCGATTTCATCCAGGGACAACCCGCCCTCCTCCCGCAGCAAGAAGGCCTCCCGTTGCGCCTCCGGCAGCTCGTTGATCAATGCCACTAGCCGCTCGACCTGGCGTTTTACATCCACTCTGTGTTCTGGCTGGTCGCAGTCTCCCGCCGGCAATGCGTCGAGCGCCAGGTCATCGTCATAGGATGCCGGCAAATCTTTGGTCCGCCGCCGGTAATGGTCAATCAGCCGGTTATGGGCCAGGCGAAAGAGATAGGTGGTGAACCGGGCCCGGGCCTCGTAACGTTCACGGGTACGGATGATGTTGACCCAGACATCCTGGAACAGCTCCTCGGCCACGGCGCCGTTGCCGCACTGGCGCAGGAAATAGCGGTAGAGCGCGCCCTTGTGCCGGCCATAAAGAATCTCGAAGGCGCGGGCGTCTCCATTGCGATACTCCAGCATCAATGCTTCATCGGTTTGTTGGTCGCTCATTGTTATTAACGCTGGAACGCACGAATCAGGGTTAGAAACAAATAGGGGCGCAAATGCGCCCCTATGTTATCTCTTCCACAACCTGCCAAACAGCGCAAGGCTGGAAACTGTTGCGATCTCTTATGCTTCGTGGCGGCCGCTGATGGCATGCGCCAATGTGTTGCGGTCGGTGTATTCCAGCTCGCCACCCACCGGTACGCCATAAGCGATACGCGTGGCACGGATGTGACGACCCCGCACCAGCTCGCCGATGTAATGCGCCGTCGCCTCCCCCTCTGCGGTCGCGTTGGTCGCCAGAACCACTTCCTTGATCGCGCCTTCGTTCAACATGGCCTCAAGGCGCGGGATGCCGATCTCCTCCGGGCCGATACCGTCGAGCGGCGAAAGCCGTCCCATCAACACAAAATACAGGCCGTTATAGACACCGGATTGCTCCAGGGAAACGAGATCGGCAGGTGATTCCACAATGCACAAAAGCGTAGGATCGCGGCGCGAGGACGCGCAGATGGCGCAAAGTTCATGTTCGCTCAGGTTGTTGCAGCGCTTGCAATGCGTAATACGATCGACAGCGGTTAAAAGCGCCTGGGCAATCTGACGCGCGCCTTCACGATCACGCTCGAGCAGATGGAACACCATGCGCTGGGCGCTTTTAGGTCCCACGCCCGGCAGCCGGCGCAAGGCCTGCTTCAGGGCTTCAAGGGCATTGGCATCTTTCATGTGCGGTGATTCAAAATGGCAGGCCGGGAATGCCAAGACCGGAGGTTAGTCCCGCCATTTTTTCCTGTGTGGTCTTTTCCACCTTGCGCACCGCATCGTTCACGGCGGCCGCAATTAAATCTTCCAGCACCTCTCTGTCATCCTGCATCAGACCGGGGTCAATCTGCACACGCCGCACGTCATGACGACATGTCATGGTGACGTTGACCATGCCGCCACCCGCGCTTCCGACAACTTCGATCGTTGCCAGCTCTTCCTGGGCCTTGCGCAGATTCTCCTGCATCGCTTGCGCCTGTTTCATGATGTTACCGAGTCCGCCTTTCATGCTTTCCTCATCTTCAGACTTTAGTTCGAATGGAACCCGGATTGACCCGGGCGTTGAATTGTTGCTGCAGAGCCTGCACTTTCGGATCGTTATTAATGGCCTGTATCGCTGCTTCCCGCCGTGCATTCTCCTCACGCTGTTTTTCCTGCACCGGCGTTTCGTTTTGCGGGCGCCCGAGCTGGATCTTCAGCCGAATTGAATGACCGTAATATTTTTCCAGCGCCTGTCTAAGCGCCGCCTCGCGTTCCTTGTTCAACAATTGTGCGTGCGATTCGTCGAGCAACATGGACATCACGCCATTGCCATTGGATTCAAGGGTGAGGTTATTGGCCAGCTCACGCAGCAATCCTGTCAAGGACAATTGCGCCACAATCTTGCTCCACTTATCCGTCGATAGTTCTTCATTGCCCGATTCAGGCGGCGTGGCCTGTGCCACTGAAACGGGTTTCCTGTCCGATTTGGTTGCCACGGTTTTCGTCTGAGCAGACGGATGATCTTGATCGGCTTCAACCGGGCGGAAGGCCAACATGCGCAACAGCGTCATTTCAATGGCGGTGCGCGGCTCCGGTGCAAATCCCAAATCACGCCGGCCAAGCAACCCGATCTGGTAGTAAAGCTGAACGTCTTCCGGCTGCATCGTGCGTGCATAAGCAAGAACACGATCTTTATCTGCATCGTCGACGAGCGCCGGATCCGCCTGGGCCAGTGCAACTCGGTGCAGGGCCAGCAACAGTTCGGCAAGCAGGGTGTCATAATCCGCACCGTGCGCCGCGGCGTCCGCCACCGTGGCGAGCAATTCCCGAGCATCGCTTTTAGACAGGCCGTTCAGCAAACGGTCAACGGTGTCCTGGTCGATGGTCCCGAGCATCACGCGCACATCCGCCTCGGCGAGTTGACCGCCACCGAAGGTAATGGCCTGATCCAGCAGGCTCAGCCCATCCCGCATGCTGCCGTCGGCGGCGCGCGCCAGCAATTCAAGGGAACCCGCTTCGTAAGCAATGCCTTCTGCGTCCAGGATCTTTTGCAACTGCGCCGCAATCTCATCCACTTGCAGGTGCTTTAAGTTGAATTGCAGGCAGCGCGACAATACCGTGACCGGAAGCTTCTTGGGATTGGTGGTGGCAAGCAGGAACTTCACGTGTGGTGGCGGCTCTTCCAACGTCTTGAGCAGCGCGTTGAAACTGTGGCCAGAAAGCATATGCACTTCGTCAATCAAATAGACCTTGTAGCGTCCCCGCGTCGGCGCGTATTGCACGTTGTCGAGTAGCTCACGGGTATCATCAACCTTGGTCCGTGATGCGGCGTCCACTTCTATCAAATCCACGAACCGGCCTTCATCAACTTCTATGCATGCCGTGCATTTCCCACAGGGCTTAGAGGTCACGCCGGTTTCGCAGTTAAGGGATTTCGCAAGGATGCGTGCGATCGTGGTCTTGCCCACGCCGCGGGTGCCGGTAAACAGAAATGCGTGGTGCAGGCGGTCGTGATCAAGCGCGTTGACCAAGGGGCGGACCACGTGCCCCTGCCCCACCAAGTCCGGAAACACCCGTGGACGCCACTTGCGCGCTAAAACCTCGTAACTCATCGGCGACGGCTCGACATTAGTGTTTGTTACAAAATCCTTAAAAAACAGGTGGCGGCTCCAGCCAGCCGCACCCCGGCACCCACACCGGCTGCTGCGGCTGCTTCCTTCCGGACCTGACCGGGTTCACAACCTGTCGTCGCCGTGGGGGCCGGCCTTCGCCGCCGTAACCATTGTAATCACAGTGTACCATGGGGTAAGTTCCGCGATAAAACAAGCCATCGGGGGATTCATTTATCTGAACAGTCAAGAGGGAGGAATTCAATCCCTCCGGGAGACTGATTGCATTCAGGGACTTCATCCACCCTCGGAACAAACAAGGGAGAGTTATTCATTATGCACATAAAAGTAAAAGCGGGGCTGGTGGTGAAACATACCCTATCATTTCTTTTACTTTTGTTGTTTCCCACTCTTGCGGCCGCGGACATATCGATTTTGGCCGGCACCGGCGTAAGAGATACGAACAGGGGCGCCTTTCAGGTAAACGCGAATCTTGCTTTCTCTCCCTGAAATAAGACTGCACTACATGCGGCTATCGGGCACCAATGCGGTATCCGCGGCTTACGACCTCAAGCTGGGCCGGTTCAATTTGTCGGGCGGAGGCACCTATGTGGAAAAGGTGAACGGAAACCTGCTGCACCACCTAAACGCCTATACAGAGATCGGGTTTGGCATCACGAAACTGTTTTGATGCCAAGTCATGCACTTGAGTACCATCGGGGACGACAACGGCGAAAACGTGGTGTTATGCGGGGTGGATATCAAAAGGCACCGAAATAAGCAGCCTGACAAGCGATACAGGAGGGATAAATCGGGGTCAGCTGGACAGGGTGATATAATGTAAAACATAAATTAGTTCAACTAACTAATTAATATACAATAATAAAGTTAATCCAGGGAATGGCGGAGAGGGAGGCCGCTCTCGCCCATCCATGGGCTTCGCGGCACTTGTGCGTCCCTGCACATCGGGATTCTCACGCTGGATATATCGAGGGTTCTCATCCCAATCCGACCATTAATTCAATAAAAAGGGGGCTTATCAGCCCCCTTTTTATTGAATGGCGGAGAGGGAGGGATTCGAACCCTCGGTACGCTTTTGGCGTACACACACTTTCCAGGCGTGCTCCTTCAACCGCTCGGACACCTCTCCAGATCAACCCTTCGCTGGCGCACTAATTTTGATGGGACGCGAAGGGTAAACCACCCAAGGATTGCCCGCAACGGCAGCATATAACAGAAGGGAAAATTCTGATCTGCCCTTTCGTGGAAATGGCGGAGAGGGTGGCCGCTCTCGCGCATCTCGGCAACTGCTCCCTGCGTTGCTCTACCTCCCCACATCCATGTGGGTCGCTGGGCTTCGCGGCACTTGTGCGTCCCTGCACATCGGGATTCTCACGCTGGATATATCGAGGGTTCTCATCCCAATCCGACCATTAATTCAATAAAAAGGGGGCTTATCAGCCCCCTTTTTATTGAATGGCGGAGAGGGAGGGATTCGAACCCTCGGTACGCTTTTGGCGTACACACACTTTCCAGGCGTGCTCCTTCAACCGCTCGGACACCTCTCCAGATCAACCCTTCGCTGGCGCACTAATTTTGATGGGACGCGAAGGGTAAACCACCCAAGGATTGCCCGCAACGGCAGCATATAACAGAAGGGAAAATTCTGATCTGCCCTTTCGTGGAAATGGCGGAGAGGGTGGGATTCGAACCCACGTGGGGCTTACGCCCCCAACAGATTTCGAGTCTGCGCCGGTATGACCGCTTCGGTACCTCTCCGGGGCGGCATAGCTTACGTGGCGTTGCCAGCCGGAACAACACAGTGTTTTATTATACCAGCGCCCTTCCCCGGGGACAGGCCATAGTCGTGACATCCGCCAACGTCGGCGTTAGGCTAGAATTATGTCTAATCCGACAAACACAACCACACAATTTAGATGGCGTTTTGGTTCTCAAATAACTTTTCCTTTTTTCCCGATCATCTTTTTATTCGCCCTCTTCCTTTCCTCCTGTTCACTATTTGAAGACAACAAACTCCGGGCAATCAAGTCCGCCGGAGAATTTGCTGTGCTCACTTATGTCAGCCCGACAACTTATTACGAAAGCCAGGAAGGTCCCGCCGGCTTTGAGTACGATTTGGCCAAGGCCTTCGCGGACGATTTGGGCGTCGAACTTAAGATTGTCGTCGCAGACAAGTTCAACGATGTGATCCCCATGCTCATCAACGCTGAAGCCGATATGGCTGCCGCCGGGTTGAGCATAACGGAAACGCGGCGGAAACTGGTGAAATTCACCAAGCCCTACCAGGAAATCAGACAACAAGTAGTCTACCGGCTGGAGACGACGCGCCCCACCGGTCCACAAGATCTGGTGGGACGACAAATCGAGGTGCATTCCGGGACCAGTTATGTCGAACGCCTGAATGAACTAAAGCAAGAGTATCCGAATCTGAAATGGATTGAATCCGAGGACAGACAAACCGGGGAACTTCTGCAAATGGTCTGGGAAGGCCTGCTGGAAATCACCATCGCCGATTCCCACATCGTCGCCCTAAATCAACAATTTTTTCCGGAATTGCAGGTGGCATTCAACATCCAGAAACCTGAGACATTGGCCTGGGCCTTCCCCTTGAGCGACGATGACAGCCTGTACCAAGCGGCCGTGAAATTCTTGGACAAACAGCGAATCTCGGGTGAACTTGGGCATCTTATCGAACGCTACTACGGCGCCGCCAGCCGCTCGAACTTTATCAACCTGACTGTCTACCGGCTGAGGATTCAGAATCGTCTGCCGCAATACCAACTCCTGTTCGAAAAAATTGGCAAAAAATACGATCTTGACTGGCGCTTGATCGCCGCAATGGGTTACCAGGAATCATTCTGGAACCCCAAGGCCGTCTCGCCCACCGGAGTACGCGGCATCATGATGATGACCGAAGAAACAGCCAAACAGATGGGGGTAAAAGACCGCATCGACCCGGAACAAAGCATCGATGGAGGCGCGCGCTATTTTCGCCTCATGGTAGACCGAATGCCCAAAACCGTCACTGGTCCAGATCGCCTGTGGATGGCGCTCGCTTCGTACAATGTCGGTCTCAACCATGTGGAAGATGCGCGTATCCTCACGCAAGAACAGGGCGGCGATCCGAATAAATGGAACGACGTCAAGGAACGCCTTCCACTACTCGCCCAGAAAAAATGGTATAGCAAGACAAAATACGGTTTTGCGCGCGGACGGGAGCCGGTCGCTTTCGTAAACCGTGTACGCACGTACCACGATGTCCTGGTCAAAATTGATGAAGAGGAAAAGGCCAGAAACACATCGGAAGCACTTAAGCTCAAGGCACCGGCAATATAATCGTGAGTCGTAAGGCGTGAAGCGCGGCGCCTAGTGGCCGGTACATCACGATTCACAACTCACGCTTCACGACTCACGATCCAAGCGCCGGTCAGCAAAGAAATTCTTAAGCAACTCGCCGCATTCTTCGCTCAATACCTCACCCGTGACCTGAGCGCTATGATTGAGCGGCGGGGCCTGAAGCAGGTTAAACACCGAACCACCGGCACCATTCTTGAGATCAGGCGCCCCGTACACCACGCGCGCCACGCGCGCGTGCACAATGGCCCCCGCACACATGACGCACGGTTCGAGTGTGACGTAGAGCGTGGTATCGGGCAAACGGTAATTCCCAATACGCTTGGCCGCGGCGCGCAGTGCCACCATCTCAGCATGCGCCGTGGGATCTTGACTCCGAATCGGCTGATTCCAGCCTTCACCGATAATCTTATCGTCCATCACCACCACGGCACCCACGGGCACCTCCCCCTGCTCCGCGGCGTGCCGGGCAAGCACCAGTGCGCGGCGCATCAACTCCACGTCGCGAGTAACGAGTAGCGAGCCGTTAATTTTAGATTTCATGTCTGTAACCACAATTTTTCCTTGCCACTTGCTGCTTGCTACTGAATCATTCCCACTCAATTGTCGCCGGCGGTTTACCGGAAATATCGTAAACCACGCGCGAGATGCCGGGTATCTCGTTAATAATCCGATTGGAGATCACGCCAAGTATGTCATAAGGGATATGCGCCCAATTCGCGGTCATGAAATCCACTGTCTCCACTGCACGGAGTGCAATCACATAATCGTAGGCACGGGCATCGCCCAGCACGGCGACCGATTTGACCGGCAGGAATACCGCAAACGCCTGGCTGATCTTGTCGTAGAGATTATGCCGGTCAAGCTCTTCAAGATAGATCGCGTCCGCCTGTCGCAGGAGGTCTGCATATTCCTTTTTCACTTCGCCGAGGATACGCACACCGAGACCGGGGCCGGGAAAGGGATGACGGTAGACGATCTTGTGCGGCAAACCCAACTCTTCGCCGATGCGGCGCACCTCATCCTTGAACAATTCACGAAGCGGTTCAAGGAGCTTGAGATGCATGCGCTCCGGCAAACCGCCGACATTATGGTGCGACTTGATCACATGCGCCTTTCCGGTTTTTGCGCCCGCGGATTCAATCACATCCGGGTAGATGGTGCCCTGCGCCAACCATTTGGCGTTCTTGATTTTCGCGGCCTCCTCCTCAAAAATTTCAATAAACATGCGGCCGATGATCTTGCGTTTCTCCTCAGGATCGGTAACGCCTTTCAAGGCTGTAAGAAAGCGCGACTCGGCGTCGACACGATCAACCTTCACACCCATGTGGTCAGCAAACGTGTCCATCACCTGGTCGCCTTCGTGCAAGCGCAACAAACCATTGTCGACAAAGATACAGGTCAATTGATCACCAATGGCACGGTGCAGCAGCGCCGCCGCCACGGAGGAGTCCACGCCGCCGGACAGACCCAACAACACTTCATCGTTTCCAACCCGACGCCGGATATCAGCAATCATGGTTTCAATGATGCTTCCGGGCGTCCACAGAGATCCGCAACCGCAGATTTCATGCACGAATCGCTGGAGGATCGCCTGCCCTTGTTTGGTGTGCGTCACTTCGGGATGGAATTGCAATCCATAAAAACCACGTCTCTCGTCCGCGATAGCGGCGAGGGGGGAATTATCGGTACTTGCGATGACCTTGAAGCCGGGAGGAAGTTTGGTTACGCGGTCCCCGTGACTCACCCAGACATCCAATAGACGGGGGCCTCTTTGGTCCGTTCCGACATCCTGGATACCCCGAAGCAATCGCGACTCCCCCTCCACGCGTGCCCGGGCATAGCCGAATTCACGCCGCGCCGATGTGTCCACTTCACCGCCGAGTTGCGCGACCATGGCCTGCAGACCGTAACAGATGCCGAGAATAGGTATGTTCATCTCAAAGATCGCCGACGGCGCGCGCGGCGTTTCCTTAAGTGTTACCGTCTCCGGACCGCCTGAGAGGATTATCCCGCGCGGCGCAAAGTTTCTTATCTCTTCCGCAGGCATGTCATACGGATGCAGTTCGCAGTACACACCGGCCTCACGCACACGGCGGGCGATCAATTGGGTATATTGAGAACCGAAATCCAGAATCAGGATTCGTTGCGCGTGAGGATCGGACATAAAAGATCAGTAGCAAGTAACGAGTAACAAGTAGCGAGTAACAACTTTATAGCCAAGCATTTGCGACAATCCTGTATTTTGCCACTTGCTACTTATTCGCGTTGAGAATTCTCTCGTTGATAATTCGGCGCCTCCTTGGTCACCGCCACATCATGCACATGGCTCTCACGGATACCGGCGTTGGTGATGCGCACAAACTGAGCATGGGCGTGTAACGACTCGATGTTGGCGCTGCCCGTGTAGCCCATGCTCGCACGCAGGCCGCCCATGAGTTGATGGATCACGTTCACCATCGGGCCCTTGTAGGGCACCCGGCCCTCCACGCCTTCCGGCACCAGCTTGTCGCTGCCCGTCGCCTCCTGGAAATAGCGGTCACTCGACCCTTCACCCATCGCGCCGAGCGAGCCCATTCCCCGGTAGGTCTTGTATGAGCGTCCCTGGTAGATTTCCACCTGGCCCGGTGCTTCGTCGGTACCGGCCAGCAAACTGCCGACCATGGCCATGTGCGCGCCGGCCGCAAGCGCCTTGGCGATGTCTCCGGAATAGCGAATACCGCCATCCGCGATCACCGCCACGTCGGTGCCTTTCAATGCTTCAACGACATTGATGATCGCCGTGAGTTGCGGCATGCCCACGCCAGCCACCATGCGCGTGGTACAGATCGACCCTGGCCCGATGCCGACCTTAACGGCGTCGGCACCGGCTTTCGCCAGAGCCTTGGCGGCCTCCGCTGTTGCGATATTGCCGCCGATGACCTGCGTGTCTGGATAATGCTTCTTGACCCAGTGCACCCGTTCGAGCACGCCCTGCGAATGGCCATGGGCGGTATCCACGACGATGACGTCTACCTCGGCATCGATTAGCCTCTCGATCCGCTCCTCAGCGCCCTGGCTGACGCCGACGGCTGCCCCTGCCCGCAAACGCCCCTTGTCATCCTTGACGGACCGTGGGTATTCGGTGGATTTTTGGATATCCTTCACCGTGATCAGACCCTTCAGGCCGAACGCGTCGTCCACCACCAGGATCTTTTCGATTCGGTGCTGGTGCAGCAATTTTTGGATTTCTTCGCGCGAGGCGCCTTCTTTGACGGTCACCAGCTTGTCTTTGGGAGTCATGACATGACTGACCGGCTCGTCATAGCGGGTCTCGAAACGCAGGTCACGGCTGGTGACAATCCCGACCAGACCGGCACCGCGGGTCACCGGCACCCCCGAAATCCCATGGGAACGGGTGAGCTGTAGCACCTCCCGGACGGTGGTCTCCGGGGACACGGTGATGGGGTTGCTGATGATGCCGCTTTCGAATTTTTTGACCTTGCGCACCTCCTCGGCCTGGCGTTTCGGGGTCATATTCTTGTGAATAACCCCCATCCCGCCTTCCTGGGCCAAGCAGATGGCGGCGCGCGCCTCCGTGACCGTGTCCATGGCGGCCGAAAGCAGGGGAATATTCAGGGTGATGGCGTGCGTCAGGGGGGTTTTAAGGTCCACGTCCTTGGGGAGGACGGTCGAATGCGCAGGAACCAGCAGGACATCGTCAAACGTCAGTGCTTCCTGGAGAATCCGCATGCCGTATTATACGGGAGCTCCCCTGGATGGTAAACTGGATACCACAAGGCGGAAAAAGGCACAAATCGCCTTAAAAGAATCGGGTTGACGCTGGCAATTCGGTGCTTTAGTCTGCCTAAAAAAGCCGATAAATATCCCCCAGGAGGAGAGATGAGGAAAATTATACTGGTAGTCTTGTCCATGCTGGCGATCGCTCTGGCCGGCTGCGCCGCCGGCGCCAAGTACAAGGAATACGACCAAGTGGTCGCCCAAGCCAATAAAGAAATTAAACTGGCCAAGAAAACCAATTTTCTGTGGCGCGACACCAAAAAAATCCTGGAAAAGTCCCAGAAAGCCAAGGATAATGGCGATATCGACAAGGCCCTTAAGCTGGCCAAAAAGGCCTTGAAGCAGGCTCGGCTGGCCCAGAAACAGGCGAAGGATCAGGCCAATCCTATAGTGGCCTTTCCCAAACCGTAAACATCCAACTTCGCCAATAAAAAAGCCGGGGCTTTCCCGGCTTTTTTATTGGCCGCTTTGGGGTTATGTTTTTGCTCATGGAACCACACGCTGTGACTCAGGGCGGGACGCCAGCGCGCGATGTCTATACGGTGTCACGCCTGAACCGCGAGGCGAGAACCCTGCTCGAGGCCGGTTTCCCCACATTATGGATAGAGGGTGAGATCTCCAATCTGGCGCGTCCGTCCTCCGGTCATGTGTATTTTTCCCTTAAAGACAATCAAGCGCAGGTTCGTTGCGCCCTGTTTCGCATGCAGCTGCGCCAGTTGCGCCTAGAACCCAAAGACGGCATGCAGGTGCAGGTGCGGGCGCGCGTCAGCCTGTACGAAGAGCGGGGAGATTTCCAGCTTATCGTTGAGTACCTGGAGGAGGCCGGCGAAGGGGCGCTCCGCCGCGCCTTCGAGGCGCTCAAGCTGCGCCTGGCAAAGGAGGGTCTGTTTGATGCTTCGCGAAAGAAACCCCTGCCCCGGCTGCCGAAACGCATCGGTCTCATTACCTCGTCCTCCGGCGCTGTCTTGCACGACATCCTGAGAACACTTGAACGCCGTTTCCCGACAATCAAAGTGCTGCTTTATCCGGTACCGGTACAGGGCGAAGGCGCAGCGGAGAAAATTGCGGCGGCCATTCGCCTCGCTGACCAACGCAAGGATTGCGACGCCCTGATCCTGGCGCGCGGGGGCGGCTCGCTGGAAGACCTTTGGGCGTTTAATGAAGAGATCGTGGCGCGCGCGTTGGACGCCTGTTCTGTTCCGCTTGTTTGCGGTGTCGGACACGAAACCGATTTCACGATCGCGGACTGGGTCGCGGACGTCCGCGCCCCGACTCCCACGGCAGCGGCGGAACTGCTGAGCCCGGACCAACAGGAATGGCTTACGAACTTCCGGGGCATTGAAATGCAGCTAACAAAACTGATTCGTGATCGGCTGCGCCAGCTGAACCAGCACCTAGATTGGCAAAGCGCGCGGATCGTGCATCCTGCTCAACGGATTCAATTAATACACCATCGATTGCAAGCGCTGGCTCAACGGCTCTATCTCATCCAGACAATCAGGGTGCAGAGTACACGGTCGCAATTGATCGCACTGACAGCACGGCTACGGCAAAACTCGCCGTCTCCCCGCCTGCATGCCTTGCAGCTGCACGGCCGACATTTATCTGAACGCCTGCAAAACGGCGTGGCACGGTATTTGGAGAGCGCTCACCAGAGATTGCAGCAAATCGCGCAGACGCTGCACGCATTAAGCCCTCTGGCCACACTGGAACGCGGCTACGCCATCGTTCGCCGTCCCGCCACCGGCGCCGTGCTGCGCGATAGCGCGTCCGTGAAACCTGGTGAACGCATCCACGCGAGGCTCGCCCGCGGTGTGCTCGATTGCGTGGTAGAAGCAACCCATGAAGATTAGCGTAGGCGTATTTGCCCTGTGGCTGGTGCTGGTGTGCGACGCCGCCGCAGCGCAAGACCTGCCGCGCGCCAATTCGGTTCCGGGAGGTATCGCCGTCGTTCCGCTGGTCGCCGCCCAAGAACCCATGCCGCGCGCCTATTTTACAAGCCAGCGCGTTATGGTCGTGCGTCAGAGCGGTTTCTGGCGGGCCGTCGTGGGCCTTCCTTTATCATTAACTCCCGGGCGGCACCGGTTAACCGTCGCGGATGGCGCAGACAACGAACGGGAATACTATTTCACGGTTCGCGCCAAAAGGTATGCGGTACAGTACCTGACGCTGAAAAATAAACGGCTGGTTGATCCCACAGCGGAAGATTTACGGCGTATCGAGCAGGACAAGGCCGCCATTTGGACGGCGTTTGCCACCTGGACGGAATCGGATTCTCCGCCTTTGCGTTTTCATATGCCGGCGCAGGGACGACTAAGCAGCGGGTTCGGGCTCAAACGCTTCTTCAATAATCAGCCGCGCCAGCCGCACAGCGGCATCGATATTGCCGCACCTCTTGGGACGCCGGTTACCGCGCCCGCACCCGGGACGGTGATTGAAACGGGTAGCTATTTTTTCAATGGCAACAGCGTCTTCATCGATCACGGGCAAGGCCTGATCAGTATGTACAACCATCTGAACAAGGTGACGGTCACACGTGGTATGCAAGTAAAGCGGGGACAGAAAATCGGCGAGATCGGCATGACGGGACGGGTTACCGGCCCCCATCTTCATTGGACCATCAGCCTGAATGACAGCCGTGTCGATCCTCTGTTGTTTTTGTCTGATGAATCATTGGCGCAGACGAAATGAGAGGGAGTGGGCGTGGAACCATGGCCTCAGTCAGGACATGCCCTCTATTTGGATTTCCAGAGCTTGACACTGTTATCTCGGCTGCCTGAAGCGAGCACCGTCCCGTCCGGCGAAAAGGCGACGGCCTGCACATAACCCTCATGGTCGGCCAAGACCTGTGCAAGTCTGCCGGAAGGTGCATCAAACACCCGAATTGTATTCTCCGCTGTTCCTGCCGCGAGCCATCTTCCATCCGGCGAATAGGCAAGGGACAGCACTGAATGATCAAGATCGGTCAGGGTGCGTTCTTGTGTACCGTTATAGGTATTCCAAATCCGGATGACATTCCCTGCATCTCCCGTGGCAAGCCATTTGCCATCCGGCGAATAGGCAAGGGACAGCACCTTATCCTTGTGGCCGAAGAGGCTGGCGATCTCTTGACCATCCGAGGCATCCCATATCCGGATGGTTTTATCCGCCCCCGCCGAGGCGAGCACCTTGCCGTCCGGTGAAAAGGCGACGGCGTAGATATCGCCTTTATGCCCTTCCAATGCATACAATTGTGCGCCGGAGTCCACATCCCAGACAAAAACCGTTCTGTCTTTTCCGCCCGCTGCCAACATTTTTGCATCCGGTGAAAAGGCAATGGTATAAAACGAATAACCGTAACCCCATAATGCACCCCGCTGCAAACCATTCTTGGGATCCCACAACCTGACCGAGCCGTCAATACCGGCAGAGGCCAGCCACTTCCCGTCCGGCGAATAAGCGACGGCATTGATAGCATAGCCATGCCCACGTAATGATCCAAGCAGCTTCCCCGTACCCACATCCCAAAGCTTGATGGTTTTGTCGTTGCCCCCCGTCGCAAGCCTCCCTCCATCCGGTGAAAACATCACCGACAGAACCCAGTCCTTATGGCCGTTCAAAGTCCGAAACAACGTAGAGGGTGCCGGCAAATTGTGTGCGGTACGGGTACTGTAGGCGGGCCTTGTCGTCGGTGGTCTTTTTGCGATGCGTTTTGTCTTGCGCGTGCTTTTTCGTGTCTGGTTTCGCCGGGGTTTAACGGAGGCCGTGCGTGTACCGGAACGACCCGCTTTCTGTCGCTCTGCTTTCGGAAAAACCGATAATCCCGATAGGACAGGTTTGATATCAGACCAAAACACAACGGGTACAACACCCACAGCGATCAGCGCCAAGCCTGCCCAGATCCAACGCACCGCCACTCCACTCTTGTCACGCCTTCTAACCGCCAGCGGCCGTGAAGGGACAGGCACCGAAACAGATCGGGACGTCTTAACCAAAGCAGGCGAAATGGGTTTGTGCAGCCCTACCCGCCCTTTCCCCATCAGACCATCCTGGAATTCATGCGCCGACTGCGGCCGGTCCTTGGGGTAGATTTGTATGGCCCAATCGATGCACTCCAGCAGATGTTTCTGATAGTGTTTGGCGCCGATTTTCACCGCCGGTGTCAGCGGGTCAACCGTGTACTTCAATATCGCGCGATAGCGCTCCATGCCGTCCTCGGGTCGCTTGCCGCTTATACAGCGATACATCGTCGCACCCAGCGCATAGATGTCCGTCCACGGCCCCGGCTTACCCTTGTCCGGATACTGTTCCATCGGGGCATAACCTTGGGTCAATGCGGTCTTTTGCACATGGCCGGCAGCGGTAATCGCCTGACGTGCCGAACCAAAATCAATTAACATGGGCCGGCTATCGCTGCGCAGGTAAATGTTTTCCGGTTTAATGTCGAGATGAAGCATTTTCGCTTCATGCACGGCGTGCAGGCCATTCAGAATGGGAATGATGATTCGCAGCAACGAGGATTCATCCAACCTCTTCTGTTGCTTAAGCTGGTCGGCCAGGGTCCCCCCCTCCTCGTACTCCATGACCATGTAGGCTGTACCATTGTCTTCAAGAAAGCGCAGAACCCGAACGATGTTCGGGTGCTTGAATCGTGCCAACGCACGCGCTTCCTTGACGAAATTTTTCAGGCCCCAGTGGTAATCGCGCACCGCGTCTCGTGACGCGTTAGGTATGATGACCGCCGTTTTTCCGTCACGCGCCGCAATCTCGTGGGGCAGGTACTCCTTGATCGCGACCAACGCCCCAAGACGGGTATCGTGCGCCAGATAGGTGAGCCCAAAACCGCCATGGCCGAGCACCGATTCAATGGTGTATTCGGCAAGCGGATAGCCTGCGGGCAAGGCGTTTTTATGGAAGGCGCTCATGCAAGGATCTTGGGTCTCAGTGCAAACTCCATCACGTTTTTCTCGAGTTGCTTATATCACCCCGCCCGCTTCATTTCGAACAAGGCAGGATGCCTAGTCATAGATATACAATAAAAATGCCAAGATAAAAGTATAGATGTTTTATTAAATAATACAATAAGTTATATGTTATCATTAAATCAGAATCTAGTATCTTTTGGCTTTCTGCGTATGTCCATGCGCCCTTCTCGAGCCTTTGCCTGAGGGTCGATACGGATTCTCTCCCTGGCGACATTGGATACGCACTGGCGTGCCAACAAGCCGAAACGCGCGTCGGAATGTGTTGGAGAGATAGCGCCGGTAAGAGGGGGGGAGCGATGCCGCCTGATTGCCATGGACCACCACCACAGGCGGATTCTTGCCACCTTGATGGGCATACTTAAGTCGGATACGGCGCCCGCGGACAACGGGCGGGGGGGTTGCCCGCACCGCATCCTGCAAGACGCAGTTAAGCTTAGAAGTGGCAAGAGTTTTATTTGCCGAATTAAACGCGCCGTCCACAGACCCGAATAGCGGCCCGATGCCGGTGTCGTTTAAAGCGGAAATGGTATGGACCTTGGCAAAGTCGAGAAACGGCAATTTTCTCAGGAGTTCGCGTTTGACCCAAGCGCGCACGCCGTTGTCCAACGTGTCCCATTTGTTCACGGCAAGAACCATTGCGCGCCCGTGCTGCATAACATACCCGGCCAATGAGGCGTCCTGTTCGCCCACACCGGCTTGGGCATCAAGTACTAAAATGACGACGTTCGCCCCATCAATTGCCTGAAGGGTTTTGATAACCGAATATTTCTCAACCGTATCATGAATCCGGGCACGGCGCCGAACGCCGGCGGTATCAACCAAAATATAGTGTCGGCCGTTTCGTTCCAACGGGATATAGATGCTGTCGCGGGTGGTGCCCGGCTGGTCGCTGACCACCACGCGTTCCTCCCCGAGCAAAGCATTAACCAGGGTGGATTTGCCGACATTGGGCCGTCCAGCGACGGCGATGCGCGGAACGGAGTCAGGAGAAGGTTCTTCCTTAACGGCGGGAAGCGCGGCGAGAACACGGTGCATAAACGCCGTGACCCCGTCTCCATGCGTGGATGAAATCGCGACCGGCTGCCCCAAACCCAACTCATGGAAATCCGCCACGGCGAGGTCAGGATCCAAGCCCTCGGTCTTATTGACCGCAAGCCATATCGACTTTCCCAGCCGCCTGAGATCACCGGCAATCCCTTGGTCGGCAACAGTGACACTTTCCCGGCCATCAACAAGAAAAATGATACAATCCGCTTCATCCAGCGCCTGACGCGTCTGCGCTGACATAATTTCCTGCAGAAGACTCTCGTCACCTAACTTGTCCGATTGTATAAAACGATCGGCAATCCCGCCGGTATCGACCAGCAAATACGGACGATCGCCGACACGGCCGTCCCCGTACTGCCGGTCCCGGGTAAGCCCAGGTACGTCAGCCACCAGAGCGCTTCTGCTGCGGGTCAATCGGTTAAAGAGCGTGGATTTTCCGACATTGGGCCGGCCAATCAAAACGACAACGGGTTTCATAAGTTTGGACGCAATTCATTTAAGGCGGGCCTACCGCCTACGCACCATCTTTAAGAAAGAAGTGCTTATTTATCGACGATGCGCAATGCGAAAAGCGTTCCTCCCTGGCTTGCGACATATAGGGTGTCTGATCCGGCAACAGCCTGTGCGCGAATGGCGCCGCCACCAACATTACGACGGGCGACAAAATGGCCATCTTCTCTTGATAACCAGTGCACATAGCCCTCGTAATCACCGACCGCTATGTAACCGTTATAGTAGGTCGGTGCATTGAGGCTGCGCCCACGAAGTTTATCCTGTTTCCACACACTGGAACCTGTGCGCTGATTTAAGGCAATGATATATCCCTTCTCATCGCTCAGATAAATATTCGTCCGGTCGGCGGACATGCCTGAATAGGTTGACACATCCCGGGACCAGAGCAGGCGCCCGCTGCGCAGGTTGACAGCCACGATTTTTCCCTGGTAGCCGGCTGCATAAAGCGTGTCGCCGATAATCAGAGGCGTAACATCGACATCCACAAGCCGCTCGATCTCATTCCGTCCTCGCGGCAGGCTTACTGCAAACTCCCACACGAGGCGGCCGTCTCGAAGCCGAATAACCGCAATTTTCCCACTGGCAAATCCGGCCAACACATATTGGTCAACAATGACAGGTGCACTGGTCCCCCGCAAACTTAAAGCCGGCTCGCTTCGATTATAAACCCACCACCGCTTTCCATCAGTTACAGACAGGCCGAAAAGATTTCCATCAATGCTTTGAGCCACCACAATGCCCGATCCTACCGCTGCTGGCGCAAGAATCTCACTCGACACATTCTGACTCCAAAGCCGTTTGCCGTTTGTCATGTCGAGCGCGATGACTCGGCCTTTTTTGGTCCCGACCACAACCACGCCCTCGCCACCGCCGGTCGCACCTGTTACCGCCACCCTAAGCTCGGTTTCCCACAGCCGACGTCCGGAATCAGCTGCAAAGGCGCTTACACGGCCCTGGGTATCCGAGGTATAGATGACATTATTGTCTAGATACGGCATAAGCTTGACGTTATCCTTCTTTCCGCTGGTACCGATGCTCGCCGACCACAACTCTTTCACTTGTTTATCAGCGGAAAAATTTACAAGAGGCGCGGGCGGTTCGCGTTTGACCTTGCTGCCGGAGGCGCATCCAT